>Ga0310695_10009060_pt1 | contig 15143 bp, 8 predicted proteins | sample RumenRJG_04DNA_FD_203882 | JGI IMG/M metagenome (GOLD analysis project Ga0310695, IMG submission 203882) | Bovine rumen microbial communities from Lethbridge, Alberta, Canada - RJG_04 (v2) (version 2) | ecosystem: Host-associated > Mammals > Digestive system > Stomach > Rumen | place: Canada... | reverse complement strand
TACGGGCGAGGACGTGCTGAGACAGGTGGAGGAAATCTACAAGACCTCGATTAAGCGTACGGGCGACCTCTCCAGCGTGGGTGAGCGCCAGCATCATGGCATTGGAAAGCGCATGGCACAGAACTTCCCTGAGATTTTCAAGAAGAAAGGGGTGCATATTGATGCGCGCTCGACAGTGGTGATTCGCTGTATTCTGTCGATGGTGGCTGAGTGTGAGGAGCTGGCTGCTGCCAATCCTACGGCAACATTCCATAATGATGCTAGTGAATCGTTGCAATACTATCTGAATCAGCCTCGTGCGGACATTATCAAGAAGGCGCGTGAGAAGAGTCGCGAGCTACGCCACGAGAAGGAGCGCGAATTCTACAAGAACAGCAAGCCTGAGCGACTGATGGGTGTGCTCTTCAATGATGCCCAGTGGGTGAACGACAGCCTGAAGGGTGGTGCGCCGCTGGTGTATCAGTTGTTCGACGTGGCCAGCAATATGCAGAGTCACGAATATGATCTGGACCTCTATCCCATCTTTACGGAGGATGAGATTTACTACCAGTGGCGTATTCGTAACGTCAGATGGTATCTGGACTATGCCGCTTCACCACAGACGGGCTGTGTGATGCCCTTCAGTCAGGCAAACCTGCTGAAAGACATTATCCAGGTGGCTGACACCACGACACAGACGGGGGCCGTGTTGCGCTTCGGACATGAGGTGTGCGTGATGCCGCTGGCTTGTCTGCTGGAACTGGGCAACAGCGGAGTGAAGGTTGAGGATCTGGAGAAGCTGGACGAGCAATGGCGCAACTACAAGATTTTCCCCATGGCCTGCAACATCCAGCTGGTGTTCTACCGTCCTGTCAGTGGCAAGGGTGACATCTTGGTGAAGGCGCTGCTGAACGAGCGCGAGGTGACGCTGCCTGTGAAGACGACGCAATATCCTTACTACAAGTGGAAGGATTTGCGGAAGTACTATCAGGACAAGCTGCAATGGTTTGAAGAGAAACAAAAGGAAAGCGCCTCTGATTAGAGACGCTTTTTTTATGGCTTTGTTTTTGTGTGATTATACCAGATGCTCGATGAGGTCGGCACGGTCGCCAGGCAGCATGTCGATAACAGGAATCTCAATCATGGTGTAGCAAGCGGGCTGCAGGCGCATAGAGGCGCGAGCCACGTTAACCAGTACCTGACCGGTGAGGGCGGGGTTGTTGATCTGCATGTTGAACTCAAGGCGCTGGTTCTGGGTCTGTCCGCTGACACCCTTGCGCACCAGGTTGACACCATGTCCCATGTCGCGAACGTCGTCAACGCTCTCTACCTCGAACACGTGGGTCTCGTCAGAAGCGAAGTAGGGGTCGGCCTTGATGTCCGCAGCCACATCCTCCAGCTTGTAACCGTCCTCCAGCTCTACATAAACCATACGACGATGGATGCCTTCGCCTAAGGGAATGGTCATGCTCAACGCATTCTTGACACCCTTCTTGGAACGTACACATACGCTGTGTCCCATCGACATACCGGGTCCGAAGTTGGTGTAGCTCAGTCCCTTGGGAGCCAAACTCTGCATCAGGGTGCGAACGATAGAGTCGGAACCTGGGTCCCAACCGGCAGCAATGACGCTGACCGTATTGGTCTGCTTGTTGATTTCCATCAGTCGCTCACGATAGCCGCGGATGTTGGTATGGATGTCGAACGAGTCAACAGTATTGATGCCCAAAGGAAGAATCTGCTTGGCGTATTCCTCGCAAGAGCGGGTAGGGGTGGCCAGAATGGCTACGTCCACGTCTTTCAGTTCCTTGATATCCTTAACAACCTCATACTGAGCTAGTTCAGCGGGTTTGTTTTCAGCTCCACTTCTACGTACGATACCTGCGATTTCGAAGTCGGGAGCGGCTTCCAGTGCCTGAACGGTGTACTTTCCAATGTTGCCGTAACCTACGACGGCTGCTCTGATTTTTTTCATTGTCTTTATACTATTTGTTGTCATTAACATCTTTACAGCCTGCAAAATTACACCATTTTATTGAAATGCGTAACGATTTGCCAGAAAAATTTTCTAAAAAGTGGCACATCGTAACAAATTGTCATCTTTTTCACGAATAATACAATAAAATGTAAGGAATGGTCGTTTAATAGATTGTATTAATACATTATTAGGAACATTATGATAGAATACATCAAGGGTGAGTTGACAGAGCTTTCCCCCACAATGGCTACGGTCGAAGCAGCTGGCGTGGGTTACGGGCTCAACATTTCGCTAACAACCTTCAGCGCCATTCAAAGGCTACGGGTAGGCGACGGTAATCGCGAAGCGCTTGCTACCGATAGGGACGCAAGAACGTCGGGAATGGGCAAGAAAGAGGTGAAACTGTATGTTTACGAGTCTATTCGCGAGGATGCTCATGTGCTTTTCGGCTTCGTTTCCAAGAAGGAGCGTGAGATGTTCGAACTGCTGATTACAGTCAGTGGCGTAGGGCCTAACACGGCTCGCATGATGCTCTCGTCGATGAGTGTGGCAGAGCTGTGCAATGCCATTTCGCGTGGTGACGAGCGACTGATCAAGGGAATCAAGGGCATCGGCAAGATGACAGCCCAGCGCATCATCGTCGATTTGCGCGACAAGATAGTGGCCTTGGGCATTACCGACGAGATTCCTGCTGGTGGCACGATGGCAGCTCCTGTGAATAATGCCGTCAAGGACGAGGCCGTCAGTGCACTGACCATGTTGGGCTTTGCCCCTGCTCCTACGCAGAAAGTGGTAGTCGCCATCCTTACGGAACAGCCCGACCTGCCCGTTGAGCAAGTGGTGAAACTGGCATTGAAACAAATCAAGTAAGCATTTGAAGCGGGTTGCCTATATAGCCGTTATCCTGTTGAGCATCAGTGCGTTGGCTATGCCTCCTCAGGATGATAAGACACAGAAGCAGAAGTCTGTGGCTAAGGAGCAACCTATCTTGCATGTTGAGGAGGACGAGGAGATTCCCGACTCGCTGTTGCATCCACGCTGGAAGATTCAGAAGACTGCACCCGTGGAGGTTTCAGACCTTGACACCTTTGCCATTGACTTGCGCTTCCCTGAGAATATCCGTCAGCAGGTGGAGTATAACGACTCTACGGGCATGTATGTCATCGGTTCGAAGATTGGCGACAACTATCTGAATGCCCCCGTGCTGATGACCCCTGAAGAATACAGGGCATGGAGCGAGAAGCGCGAACTGCAACGCTTCTTCCGTAAGAAGGATGCGGAGAACGTGCAGAACAAGGGCAAGGAAAAGTTCAGCTTTGCAGACATGCACTTCGACCTCGGACCCGCTGAGAAGATATTCGGTCCTGGTGGTGTGCGCATCAAGACACAAGGAACGGCAGAGCTGAAACTGGGTGGTAACCTGAAGATTATCGACAACCCCTCGCTGCCTGAGGCCAACCGTCGCACCAAGTCTATAGACTTCGACGAGAAGATTAACCTGAACGTGAATGGTAAGGTGGGCGACAAGGTGAATATGAACCTGAACTACAACACCGATGCCACCTTCGACTTCGACACGAAGAACATCAAACTGCGCTACGAGGGCAAGGAGGACGAGATTATCAAACTGGTGGAAGCAGGTAATGTGACGTTCCCCTCGAACAACTCGCTGGTGAAGGGTGCCAGCAGTCTGTTTGGTCTCCGTACAGACATGCAGTTTGGAAAGTTGAAGTTGCAGACCGTTATCTCGCAGAAGAACTCAACAACCAAGAGCGTTTCCTCGAAAGGTGGTACGCAGATGACGCCTTTTGAGCTGAATGTAGCCAACTATGAAGAAAACCGCCACTTCTTCCTCGCCCGTTATTTCCGTGAACACTACGACGCTGCCATGCGTCAGTTGCCGAACCTGACAACAGGTATTAACGTGACGCGCGTGGAGGTGTGGGTGACCAATAAAACGGCTACGACCTCTAACACCCGTAACGTCGTGGCTTTCTCTGAGCTGGCTGAGAGTACCTCACCGAAATGGGGTGGTGGTGGATCTGTCTCGCAAGTGCCCGACAATGATGCTAATACAGAGTACGGACAGTTGATTACCACCTATGCCGGTGCCCGTGATATCGACCAGACGGGTAGTGTGCTGACACCTCCGCTGGAGGGTGGTGTAGACTATGAGAAATTGGCTTCTGCCCGACTGCTGACTTCTTCGGAATATACCGTTAACAATGCCTTGGGCTATATCTCGCTGAAGACCTCGTTGCAAACCGACCAAGTGCTGGCGGTGGCTTATGAGTTCACCTATGGTGGAAAGACTTACCGCGTGGGTGAGTTTGCTGCGGATATGAGCGACAATGCAGGCGATGCCCTCTTTGTGAAAGCGCTGAAGAATACGAGTAACAGTCCTCATCAGCCCAACTGGGACTTGATGATGAAGAACGTCTACTATCTCGCTTCTACCGTGGAGCGCACCCGTTTCCGTCTGGATATCAAGTATCAGAGTGATACCGCTGGTGTTTATCTGAACTATATCCCTGAAAATGAGTCGAAAAACTATACTTTGCTGCGCGGATTAGGGTGTGACCGACTGGACGATAACATGCGTGTGAATCCGAATGGATATTTCGACTTTGTTGAGGGATATACCGTGACGAACGGTCGTGTGTTCTTCCCTTCTGCCGAGCCCTTTGGCAAGACCCTTCAGGACTTCCTGCAGACTTGCGGATTGCCTGAAGACGTGATAGCTAAGTATACCTTTGAAGAGCTCTATGATACAACCAGGACGGCAGCCCGCCAGATGACCAATAAGAACAAATTCATGTTGGTGGGTCAGTTCAAGGGCTCCTCAGCCAACGTCATTTCCCTGGGTGCCTATAACGTGCCTCAAGGCTCCGTTGTCGTGACAGCAGGTGGCGTTGTCCTGAAGGAAGGCTCCGACTATAGCGTGGACTATTCCGCTGGCGAGGTGACCATCCTCAACCAAAGCATCATCGACGCAGGAACGAATGTCAGCGTGTCGCTGGAGAGCAATAGCGAATATGGCATGCAGCGCAAGCGTATGTTTGGCTTCAACTGGGAATACGACTTCTCGAAAGATTTCCAGATAGGCGGTACCCTGCAACATCTGAGCGAACAGGCACTCACGTCGAAGGTGGTGATGGGTTCGGAACCTTTGAAGAACACGCTCTGGGGACTGAACATCAACTGGAAAACGGAGAGCCAGTGGCTGACGCGAATGCTCGACAAGTTGCCCTTCCTGCATTGTACACAGCCCTCGCAGATTTCCTTCACGGGTGAGTTTGCACATCTCATTGCAGGAACAGCCAGTGGTACGCAGGACAATGCCTCGTATATCGACGACTTCGAGAGTTCCATGAATGGTATCACCGTGTTGGAACCTAAGACGTGGGTCATCTCCAGTGTGCCTAATACGTTCAAGGAGTATGCTGACAAAGACTCCGTGACCAGTGGTTTCAATCGTGCCCTCTTGGCATGGTACACCATCGACCCGCTGTTTACCTACCGCACCTCCAGTCTGACGCCCAGCCACATCAAGAGCGACCTCGACCAGCTGAGCAATCACTATGTGCGTGCTGTCTATGTGAACGAGCTCTATCCTAACCGCAACCAAAGTACCTATAGTGGAGCCACAAACACGTTGCCCGTGCTCAATCTGGCTTATTATCCTGATGAACGCGGACCTTACAACCTGACAACGGATGTCGACATGAACGGCAGACTGCGCAACCCCTTTAATCGTTGGGGAGGTATGATGCGTAAGCTCGACACCAACGATTTCGAGGCTGCTAATGTGGAGTATATCGAGTTCTGGCTGCTGGATCCCTTTATCTATACCAAGAACCAGAGTAATGCCGGAAGCTATGGCGGTGACTTGTTCATCGACCTTGGCGAGGTGAGCGAGGATATTCTCCGCGACGGCAAGAAGTTCTATGAGAGTGGAATGCCCGTTGACGGTTCGAGCACGTTTAACTATACCGCTTGGGGTAAGATTCCCGTTCAGGCCACCCAGACCTATGCATTTGCCACTAGCAGCGGAGCTCGCGCCAAGCAGGATGTGGGATTGGACGGATTGACGGACGATGAGGAGCTGACATACCCAGCCTATGCAGACTTCCTGCGGAATGTCAATGTCAACGACAGTGCCCGACAGGTGTTGGCTAACGACCCTGCCAACGATAATTATCACTACTTCCGAGGCAGCGACCTTGACGACCGCAAGGCCAGCATTCTGGAACGCTATAAGCGCATCAACATGCCACAGGGCAACTCGCCTGACAGTGACCAGCAACCAGAGGGCTACGACTCGTCCTATAAGACCTATCCGGATGTGGAGGATATCAATCAGGACTATACGCTGAATGAGTATGAGCGCTATCTGCGCTATCAGGTGAGTGTCCGTCCTGAGGATATGGTGGTTGGACAGAACTACATCACCGATATCCGTGAGGCTACCGTTACCTTGCGCAATGGTAATACCGAGACGGTGAAGTGGTATCAGTTCCGCATCCCCCTGTCGCAGTATAGCCGCAAGGAAGGTTCTGTCGACTTGACCAGCATCCGTTTCATGCGTATGTTCCTGACCCATTTCACCAATCCCATCGTGCTCCGTTTCGGTTCGCTGGATTTGGTGCGTGGCGAGTGGCGTATCTACGACAAGCCGCTGACAACGGGCAGCAGTAGCGGTACGTTTGAGGTGTGTGCTGTCAACATTGAGGAGAACAACAATAAAAAGCCCGTCAACTACGTGATGCCTCCAGGCATCTCACGTGTCGTTGACCCCTCGCAGCCTCAGTTGACGGAGGCTAACGAGCAGGCTTTGGACATGGTGGTGAAGAACCTGTCGCCTGGCGAGTCGAAGGCTGTCTATCGCAATACCACCCTCGACCTGCGACTGTATCATCGTTTGCAGATGTTCATTCATGCTAACCATCTGATTAGCGACGACCAGTTGGCTGACGACCAGTTGGCTGTGTTTGTGCGAATGGGTAGCGACTATAACAACAACTATTACGAGTACGTCATCCCCTTGAAGCTGACTCCTGATCGCAGCGATTATAATAAGTATAATGTGAACGATTGTCGGATGGTATGGCCGGAGGCAAATATGTTTGATGTAGACCTCAGCATCTTCACGCGTCTGAAGAAGGCTCGCAACAAGGCACGTTCAATGGGCACAGGCAGCTATAACATACTCTATTCAGACTATGACCCCGACCATCCTAATAATAAAGTAAGCATTATGGGTAATCCTACGTTGGGCGAGGTGAAGACGATGATGATTGGTGTGCGCAACCTTTATGGCACCGTTCGCTCGGGTGAGGTGTGGGTGAACGAGCTACGCCTGCTGGATGTTGTCAATCATGGCGGTTGGGCTGCTTCAGGAGCCTTGAACGTCCAGCTCTCCGATGTGGGAACGGTTAACCTGACGGGTAAAATCATTTCAGAAGGCTTTGGAGGCTTGGAGGATGGTGTTGCTGCCCGTTCGAAGGACGACTACAAGACTTACTCGCTGACCACTAGCGTGGAATTGGGTAAGTTCTTCCCTGACAAGATGAAGGTGTCGGCACCACTATACTATTCTGTGACGAAGGAGGAAACCCGTCCGAAGTATAACCCGCTGGATACCGACCTGGAATTGGACGATGCCCTGGAGGTGATGGACAGTCACGAACGCGACTCTATCGAGAGCATTGCTGTTACCAAGACAACCAACACCAACTTCTCGTTGTCGAATGTGCGCTTTGGCATCAAGACCAAGCGTCACCCCATGCCTTACGACCCAGCCAACTTCTCTTTCTCGTATAGTCATTCGCATCGCCAATCCTCCGGTGAGACAACTGTTTATGATAAGGAAGACCAGTGGCGTGGTTCGTTGAACTATAGCTATTCACCCGTCTATAAGGCATGGGAGCCGTTTAAGAAAACCAAGAGCAAGTCGAAATGGATGGATTTCCCCAAGGCGCTTGCCCTGAACTGGTTGCCTCAGAGTGTTACCTTCAATTCTGAGTTGATGCGCCTTTATAATGAGTCGCAGGAGCGTAACATGTCCGACCTTGGCGGTACCAAGCTGCCTATCATCTTCAATTCGCAGTTCCTGTGGAATCGTAGCTTCTCCTTGCGCTGGGACCTTACCCGCAACCTCCACATGAATTTCCAGTCGGGCACGCAGGCTGAGATAGAAGAACCCTTGAGCGACCTGCCCATCAACAAAGACCTTTATCCTGACCGTTATAGTGCCTGGAAGGATTCGGTATGGCAGAGCATCAAGCACTTCGGACGTCCGCTCGACTATCGCCAGACCTTCACGGCATCTTACCAGTTGCCGCTGAATAAGTTGCCTATTTTCGACTGGGTGACTTCCGATGCTTCGTATAATGCTACTTATAACTGGGTGCGTGGAACAGAACTGACCGATGGTACCAGCCTGGGTAATACCATTTCGAACAATCGTCAGGTGAACATCAACGGTAACTTCAATATGGAGACGCTTTATAACCATTTCCCCTTCCTCAAGAAGGCCAACGAGCGTTTCCGCAAACCCATTGCGAAGCAGACGAAACAAACTAGTAAAACTAGTAAGCCTAGCCAAACTAGTAAGACTAGTAAGACTAGTAATACCAGCAATACTAGTACAACTAGTAAGACTGGCAAAACCACCCCCGAGGCATCTCTCCCCAAGAACAAGAACGCCTTCCAGAAAGAGCTGACCCTTCGTCCCGACACCACCTTCACCGTGACCCATAACAAGAAGTCGAAGCGCTTGATCGTGACAGCACACACGCGCGACGGTCGTCTTTATCCTATTAAATATAAGGTGGTAGACCAGAATAAGATTCTTGTCAAGAACCAAGATACAGCTGTTATCAAGGTGACGGTTACTGCCAAGCCGCCTTTGGAGAATGAGTGGTGGTATAAGCCCGCTCAGAGTGCTGCTCGTCTGCTGATGATGGTACGTTCCATCGGTGTAAGCTATCGCAATCAGTATTCTATGACCTTGCCAGGTTTCACACCCAATGTTGGCGATTTCTTTGGACAGCGCACAGGCGATGTGATGGCTCCTGGCTTAGGCTTCGCCTTTGGCTTTACGGGCGATTCCTATATTGACAAGGCATTGGAAAACAGGTGGCTCATCATGGCTGATAGCATTGCCACACCGGCAGTAACCAATCAGACTACCGACCTGCAGCTGCGTGCCACTCTTGAACCAGCTCGCGACTTGAAGATAGACCTTAATGCCTCGCGCATGGAGAGTCGTGCGCGCAGCATCCAGTATATGTACGAGGGTAAGCCAACTACCCAGACAGGTTCGTTTAACATGACCACGATTTCCATTTCCTCTGCTTTCGAGAGCATGGGCGATGCGAACAGCGGCTATCCCTCTGCCGTCTTCGAGCGCTTCTGCGATGCGCTGCCTCGTTTCCGCGAGATGGCAATGGCACATTATGGCACTTCCGACATCAAGCCTTATAGTGCTGCTGTCATGATTCCCGCTTTCCTTGATTCCTATACACTCAGCGGACGTGGCGATCTTGACCTCATTCCCACGCTGACGAAGTTGTTGCCCAACTGGACGCTTCGCTATTCAGGACTCTCCAAACTGCATTGGTTCAGCGAGCATTTCAAGTCAGTAAACATCAACCATTCCTATAAGAGTGTCTTTGCCCTTGGCAGCTATACCAGTAGCACAGAGACAGCCTCGCTCCTTGGATGGAACGTGCCCAGTGTCACCATCAATGAGTCGTTCTCGCCATTGTTGGGAATCGACGTTACCTTCCTGAATAATATGACGATGAAGGCAGAGTATCGTCGCAGTCGTGTGCTCAACCTCTCCATGACCAGTGTGCAGATTAACGAGTCGCGCTCCAACGATATCGTCGTGGGCTTTGGCTATAAGATTTCCGATTTCCGCCTCTTTGGCGCAGGTGCTACCCGCAAGATTAAGAAGGCGCAGGGTGGTTCTGGTAAATCTAGTCAGTCTAGTACCTCTAGTTCAACTAGCAACAATCGCAAGAGTGGCATCAACCACGACCTGAACCTGCGCCTGGATATCTCGTTGCGCGACCAGGCTGCTATCACTCGTGATATTGCCTCGCGCACCTCATCTGCCAGCAGTGGCAATTCTGCGTTTAAGATGTCGTTTATGGCCGATTACACGCTGTCGCGCCTCATGACGCTCTCTGCTTACTATGATCGTCAGACGAACAAGCCCTTGCTCTCTTCCAGTAGTTATCCCACTACGACTCACGATTTCGGACTCTCGCTGAAGTTCTCGTTGACCAGATAAAAAAAGAAGTGAGAAACTTTCGTCTCTCACCTCTATCATCTTATCTCTTACATCTTCCGTCTTACTTCTTACATCTTACTTCACTTATCATAAGCATGCTGCGGATAGTCCGTGGTATAGTGCAATCCTCTGCACTCCTTGCGCTCCAGTGCCCAACGGGTTATCAGATAGCCAACGTTAATCATGTTGCGAAGCTCGCAGATGTCGCGACTGGCCTTGACGCGCTTGAACAAACGCTCAGTCTCTTCATAGAGCATGTCCAGACGGTCCCAGGCACGATGCAGACGAAGGTCGGAACGGACAATGCCTACATAGTTTGACATAATCTGGTTGACCTCCTTGACAGATTGCGTGATGAGCACCTTTTCCTCATTGGTCATTGTACCCTCGTCGTTCCACTCAGGCACCTCGTCGTTGAAGTCGTACAAGTCGACATGCTCCAGCGAGTGTCTTGCTGCGGTCTCTGCATAGACAACGGCCTCGATGAGCGAGTTGGAAGCCAGACGATTGCCGCCATGCAGTCCTGTGCATGAACATTCGCCCAGGGCATACAGCCGTTGTATGCTCGATTGTCCGTTTAAATCAACCTTGATACCTCCGCACATATAGTGAGCAGCAGGTCTTACAGGGATATAGTCGGTGGTGATGTCGATACCTATTGACAAACATTTCTGATAGATGTTGGGGAAGTGGTGACGAGTCTCCTCCGCATTCTTGTGTGTCACGTCCAGACAGACGTGGTCAATGCCGTGAATCTTCATCTCCTTGTCAATGGCTCTTGCCACGATGTCGCGTGGAGCCAGCGACAGACGCTCGTCATATTTCTCCATGAAGGTCTCGCCATTAGGCAGTTTCAGCACACCGCCATAGCCACGCATCGCCTCCGTTATGAGGTAGGCGGGGTGTGTCTCGTTGGGATTATGCAATACGGTTGGATGGAATTGTACAAACTCCATATCAGCCACCGTTCCCTTGGCTCTGTACACCATAGCGATACCGTCGCCAGTGGCAATTACGGGGTTGGAAGTCGTCAGATAAACGGCTCCGCATCCTCCCGTACAGATCACCGTCATCTTAGCTAGATAGGTGTCTACTTTCTGCTCTGGGTTCAGCACGTAAGCACCATAACATTGAATGTTTGGCGAACGACGCGTAACCCTTACGCCCAGATGGTGCTGTGTGATAATCTCCACAGCGAAGTGGTGCTCCTTGACGTCGATATTCGGATTGTTGCGCACAGCCTCCATGAGTCCACGCTGAATCTCTGCACCCGTATCGTCAGCATGGTGCAGAATGCGGAACTCAGAGTGCCCGCCCTCGCGGTGCAGGTCGAAGTCGCCATTCTCCTTGCGGTCGAAGTTGACACCCCATTTCACCAGCTCTTGAATTTGCTCAGGAGCCATGCGAACCACTTGCTCGACAGCCTGACGATCAGAGATGTAGTCGCCCGCTATCATCGTGTCCTCAATGTGCTTGTCGAAATTGTCTACAGCCAGGTTGGTGACAGAAGCGACACCCCCTTGTGCAAACGATGTATTGGCCTCGTCCAACGAAGTCTTACAAATCATACAAATCTTGCCTTTTTTGGCTCGTGCCACTTTTAATGCGTAGCTCATTCCGGCTACTCCGGCACCGATGATGAGAAAATCGTACTTGTAAACCATCCGTTTTTTTCGTTAATTTCGTTGCAAAGGTACAAATTTATTTGTATATTTGCCAACGATTATGAAGAAATATGTTATTTTCCTCCTTTTATGCTGTTCTTTTGCAGCTACTTTTGCTCAGGAGAATCTGCGTCAGAAGCTCGATTCTCTGTTAGATGACCCTTTGTTTGAAACAACGCAGGTGGGGTTGATGGTCTATGACCTGACAGCCGATCAGCCTGTCTATCAATATAATTCGCGTCAGTTGATGCGCCCAGCCTCTACGATGAAGATCATCACGGCCATTACGGCGCTCGACCGATTGGGGGGCGACTATATGTTCACCACTCGTCTTTGCTATACGGGTAAGATTCAAAACGGCAAGCTCACGGGTGATCTTTACTGCGTGGGTGGTTTCGACCCGTTGATTACCGACGACGATATAAAGGATATGGTGGCGCGACTCTACGAAATGGGTGTCGACACGCTTTGTGGATACATCTATGCCGACCGTTCCATGAAGGAAACCCTTGATTGGGGCGAAGGCTGGTGCTGGGACGACGATAACCCTCGGCTCACCTCCTTGACCATCGGGCGCCAGGATACGTTTACTGATTGTGTGATGCGCGAACTCCAGAACATTGGCATTGTGCTCCAGAATGTCGCCACTGGCGATGCCGTTTGCCCTGCCAATGCCCACTTAATCTGCCCTCGTTTCCATACCATCGACCAAGTAATGGACCGTATGATGAAGAAGAGCGATAATTTCCATGCGGAGGCGCTGTTCTATCAGATAGCAGCCTCTACGGGTAAACCACTTTGCAGGGCTGCCGATGCCAGCGCCATTGTCCGTCAACTTATTCGTCGCATCGGATTGGCTGGCAATTCCTATCGCATTGCCGATGGCTCAGGGCTCTCACTTTATAATTATGTGAGTGCCGAACTCGAAACCATGCTGTTGCGGTATGCTTGGCAGAATAGCAACATCTACAATCACTTGGCTCCCTCATTACCCATTGCAGGTGTTGATGGTACCTTGGAGAAACGCATGCAAGGCACTGCCGCCCAAGGCAATGTGCGCGCCAAGACAGGTACTTTGACGGGCATCTCTTCGCTGGCAGGCTATTGCACGGCAGCCAATGGTCATCAGCTCTGTTTCTGTATCATCAACCAGGGTGTCATGCGTGGTGCTGATGGCAAAGCCTTCCAAGACCGCGTGTGTGTAGCACTCTGTGAACCGTAAAAATGTGATTACAAAAAGACGTATAACAAACCAGATAACGAAGAGTACTCGTATTGAGATTGATTAAATGGGGCCGCCAAACTTTTTGGCAGTCCCATTTCTCTTATTATTCACTCTTCACTCTTCACTGTTTGCTAGCGAAAGCGCCATTACTTACGGAGTATCTGAAAATACTCTTGGACTATTTGAAATTGCTGTTGGATTATCCGTTATCTCCGCGGCTCTTTCTCAAATCCATTATTCATCGTCGATGCTGACTCCATAATTGTTCGCTATCCACTTCACAACGGCAGGCGGCTCTTTCCCGCGGTCGCATGCCCATAGCGCGAAGCTCGTCCTGATGACGCTTAACGTACCTATAAAACGTCTTTCTGTCAACTCCGGCCCTGTAAGCCAGTTCTTCTCTTGTCATTGCCTTCATTATTTCTGTGATTTCTGTGGTTTCTGTGTGACCTCTTTCATCTGGAGGTACTCCTCGTACGACACCGCACCGGCTTTCCTTTCCTTGATTTCCTGCTCCAACTTCGCATTGTCCTGCTCACGCTTGGCAGCGATGGCCTTCTGCTCCGCGGTGTCCGCAGCTGGTTTCGTAGTTCCCTTGTTTTTCGCACGCTCCAGACGAATCGCGGCAGCCTCGTCGTTCTTGTTGAAACTTCTTTGCGACCACGCAGCCAGCCGGTATTCCGTGTCCCACGACGTTTCGACTTCCATCTTCATCTTTCGTCTTCCCGCCACTTTTTCCGCCCAGTAATAGTAGAAGGCAAGCAACATTTGCCGGTCGTATTTTCCCTCGTACTGCAACAGCTCGTTCCAAAACATCTCCTGACGAACCTGCAACGTCCTTTTCACACGCGCCGGAGAGAGAGAGGAAATCTCGTCTTTATCTTGTTCTTCTTTATCAAGATAAGGGGGTGCAGGGGGAGAAGATTTTTTTCTGCTGCTTCTTTGTCTCTCTTTCAGGAACCCTGTAAAAGAAAAAGACCTCTTGAATCTCTTGTGCCATCGTGAAGCCAGAATCCTGTCCTCAGGACTCATCTCACGATATATACTGACAGCCATGTAGCCGTAGGTCAGAAGTTGCTTAATATCCTGCAGCACTTTCTCACCACCTTTCAGTCCATTGTTCTCTAATTGCCGAACGATGCCGGCCTCCAAATAATTTTTACATTCTTGCATAATTCTTTTTTGTCGTTATTTTGCCGTCTTGCACTCCACGGTGATATAGAATGGCGTTATTCATCCCGTGGCTCGGAGCCGTGCTCAGTTTTTGGCTGCTGACTGACATCTGAAAAGAAAGCAGCAGAAACTCCTGATCCGAAATTTCTGCTGCAAAGGTCAGAGTGAAAAAAGTGAAAACCTACGATTTCAAATTTTCTTTTTTATAATTTTTCAATGCTTCTCCTATCTCGTTGAAACACAATTCGTTAAGCATCGTTTCTTTTTTCTTGATATAGTTCGAAAAAGTGTCGTAGGAATTTTTTGCGTACCTGTCACCCAAAACTTTCCCCAAATCTTCCGACGAATGACTGCCGTAGAATTTGTATTCGCTTTGCAGATGACTCACATTTTGCATACCGCCAACTCAATGTTTCTCTGTTCTTTATCGTCATTCATAGTTATCATTATTCGATTTCAATGCATAAAATGTATAATATTATCATCATGATATAGGGGGAGCTGTCCTTCCGTGTCATTTTTGTTTCTTGCCTGCAAAGATAACAAAAAAATCGTAAACACAAATAATCTCAAGCAACAAAAAAAAACTCCAGTGCACATTTGGCACTGGAGCATGATTGCTTGAAACTTAAACGTTTGACTTATGGGAAATGTGTCAAATTCTTGGTAGAAAGTAGCATAAAAAGTTGGAACTTTCGAAATAAGTACCTATCTTTGCAGAATGAAAGTGTGTCACGATGAAGAATGACACTTGGAAGTGGCTCTTTCAGTGGAATTAGTCAGTAACTTCCGAAGAGATGGTAGTAGGTCTACCGCATTCGA
>Ga0310695_10009059_pt1 | contig 15143 bp, 18 predicted proteins | sample RumenRJG_04DNA_FD_203882 | JGI IMG/M metagenome (GOLD analysis project Ga0310695, IMG submission 203882) | Bovine rumen microbial communities from Lethbridge, Alberta, Canada - RJG_04 (v2) (version 2) | ecosystem: Host-associated > Mammals > Digestive system > Stomach > Rumen | place: Canada... | reverse complement strand
GCGGGAACACGAAGATAAACTCCATGAACTGGCAGCATACCTTCTAAACAAAGAAACAATTACCGGTGAAGAGTTTATGAGCATCCTGAAGGCTGATGATCAAAAGCCATAAACAGATCGACGGAACTGAACGCTATTGATTCCAGCATGCGTTCAATGTGTTTTACCGGGTAAGGCGAAATGCTGAATGGAGAAAGTGTTACTACAAGATTTTTGAACAGGCGAAAAAGGAGCATTATTTCTTTGCGGACGTGATTGGCTGCCTGTACGTGGAAACTGGGAATATTGAGGCTTCCTTTTCATCTAAGATGATTGCGACGATCGATTCGGACAAGCCTATCTGGGATCAGTATGTATTGCAGAACATGGGGCTGGAACTGAAGGGTAAGAATCCACGGGAACGGGTTGAGAATGCCATTCTGATCTATGATCGGATTGAAAGATGGTATAAGGATTATTTAACTACGGAAGAGGCGCGGAAGAACATCAAGGAATTCGATAGATGGCTGCCATCGTACAGCTGGATTCCGGATATAAAGAAGATTGATTATCTGCTTTGGAGCAAACGGGAGGAGAAATCCGAGTAGTAAAAAATCCCGTTTTACTACTTTTCTACTACTTTTGGCGGCCTCGATTTGCCGCATTTTGCCGCGTTTTGCCGAGCGATGAATTTCATTTTGGAAGGCGCGGGACAGAACTGACCCGCAGGAAACTGCGCAAAACGCGGCATCCTGCGGCATTAGGAGGCATCTTGTACCAGTGATTAAAATCTTATTTATCTGCCATGGGGATATCTGCAGTCCGGCTGCTGGCTTTTTTATGTTTTCGCGGAAAAGAACTTGTAATCCGACAGAAACCGGCATATAATCCTTTCCCGGAGCAGAAACGGGGAAACCCGCGGATGCCCGACAACTGAAAAACGCAGGGGAGCTTGTAGCGACAGGCTGAGAGGAAGGTATGACCTTCGACCCTTAAACCTGATGTGGGTAATGCCGCCGTAGGAAGATATAACGTGTTGACGCAGGAGAAACCACAGAAGGTTTCTCCTGTTTTTTTCGTCTCCACTGTGTGTGGCGGGCCGAGGGGGAGCGCCCTGGGCCTTGTACAAAGCGATGGGAACCCGTGTTTCGGGGTGAGAGGGGAAAAGCAATTCCCGACCGAGCGAAGCATTAATGACTTCGTATTTATATACGAAAAGGGGTTCACAAAAATGAGAAAGTCCGACGTTATCCTGAAACTGGTTGTCCTGTCCCTGCTGATCGCACTGGGCGTGGTGATCTCGCCCATCCTCCGGGTGGAAGGCATGTGCCCCATGGCGCACCTGATCAATATAGTCTGCTCTGTACTGATGGGACCGTGGTATTCGCTGCTGTGCGCGACGGTGATCGGCATTATCCGGATGCTGACGATGGGTATTCCGCCGCTGGCGCTGACGGGCGCGGTTTTCGGCGCCTTCCTGTCCGGCGTGTTCTACAGGATGTCCAAAGGGAAGATCCTGATGGCGGTCATCGGTGAGATTATCGGAACCGGCATTATCGGCGCGCTGGCCTCCTATCCGGTGATGACCTTGCTGTGGGGAAAGGAAGGCCTGAGCTGGCTGTTCTATGTTCCTTCCTTTATATGCGGCACGCTGATCGGCGGAAGCATCGCCTATGTATTTCTGCGCAAACTGGCGTCCAACGGGATGCTGGCACGGATGCAGCGGTCTGTCGGTTCCGTGGGCTATCACGACCAGCCGAGCGTGGTGGCCGACTCGCTGACCATTGCGGCGCTGGGCGGTATCCTCTGGGTGGTGATCAAGGTGGCTTCCACCGCCTTCGGACTGACTGCTCCGGCATGGAACACGGCGGCCATTGCCGCACCGGCCGTCGCGGCGGCCACGGGACTGATCTATTATTTCTGCAAGACAAAGAAGGTAAAGGAAGCAAATGCGAAAGCTGAATGAGATTCGCGCCGCGGTGAGGGACAGGCGTCCCCTGATCCACTGCATCACAAACCCGATCTCCATCAACCAGTGCGCCAACGCGGTGCTGGCGGCCGGCGCGCGCCCGATCATGGCGGAGCATCCGGCGGAAGTGAAAGAGATTACGGAGTCCGCGGACGCGCTGGTGCTGAACCTGGGCAATATCACCGACGTGAGGATGGAGTCCATGAAGATTGCCCTGCGGGCAGCGAAGAAGAAAGGCATTCCTGTGGTCCTGGACGCGGTGGGTACCGCCTGCTCCGGACTGCGGAGGGAATTTGCCGCCCGGCTGCTGGCAACCGCCGCTCCGGCAGTGCTGAAGGGAAACTATTCGGAAATTTACGCGCTGTACCGGACGGCCTACCGTGCCTCTGGAGTGGACGCGGATGCGGCCCTGGGAGAGGACGAGGTCAAGGAGGCGGCGGGTGAGCTGGCAGGGAAGTATGGCATAACGGTGCTGGCCAGCGGGAAAACGGATATTGTGACAGACGGCACACGGTTTGCGCTGATCCGGAACGGTACGCCGCAGCTGGCCGCCGTAACAGGAACGGGCTGCATGCTGGGAGTGCTGTGCGGTGCCTATCTGCCGGTGTGCCCGGGAATGGAGGCAGCCGCGGCTGCCTGCGCCATGCTGGGATGCTGCGGGCAGATTGCCGAAACCGAAAAAGGCAGCGGCACCTTCCTGGTGAACCTGCTGGACGCCCTGAGCACGGTAACGGATGAGCAGCTGGAAGAACTCATTGAACTGGAGGAGACAAGATGAAGCATTTTGACACGAGCCTGTACTTTATTACGGACAGTACGATGTACGAAGAAGAGGAGTTTCTCCGCCGGGTGGAAGCGGCGCTGCAGGGCGGCGTGACGATCATGCAGATCCGGGAAAAGAACAAGAGCACCCGGGCGTACATCGACCTGGCGGAAAAGGTTCACGCGCTGACAAAACGGTACGGGGTTCCGCTGATCATTGACGACCGGGTGGACGTGGCGCTGGCCGTGAACGCGGAAGGCGTGCACCTGGGCGCGGAGGACATGACGGTAGCCGCGGCAAGGAAGATCCTGGGCGAGGACAAAATCATCGGCGCGACGGCGAAGACCGTGTCCTGGGCGCTGGATGAAGCCGCACAGGGGGCGGACTACCTGGGCGTGGGAGCGATTTATCCCACCACCACAAAGGTGAAGACCGTGCTGACCTCCACCGATACCCTGCGGAATATCTGCAAGGTGGTTTCCATTCCGGTGAACGCCATCGGCGGCCTGAACAAGGACAACATTGACGTGCTGGCCGGGATCCCGATTTCCGGCGTATGCGCCGTATCCGCGATCATGAAGGCGGACGATCCGAAGAAAGCGGCGGAAGAACTGAAAGCGAGAGCACAGGAGCTCGGCCTCACCGGCAGGAAGGGAGAACAGGACTGATGAAGACAGCATTGACCATTGCGGGAAGCGACAGCAGCGGAGGCGCGGGGATCCAGGCAGACCTGAAAACCATGACGATGAACGGCGTTTACGCCATGAGCGCCATTACCGCACTGACAGCCCAGAATACGACAGGCGTGCGGGCGGTGGAGGAAACCGCGCCGGACTTCCTGCGGCAGCAGATTGACGCGGTGTTTGAGGATATTTTTCCGGACGCGGTGAAGATCGGGATGGTGGCATCCTGCGAGCTGATCCGGGTGATTGCGGACAGGCTGCGGTTCTACAAAGCGCGGAACGTGGTGGTGGATCCGGTGATGGTGGCGACCTCCGGATCGGCGCTGATCAAAAGCGACGCGGTGCAGACCCTGACAGAGGAACTGCTGCCCCTGGCCACGGTGGTGACGCCGAACATTCCGGAGGCGGAGATTCTGTCCGGAATGCGGATCGGAAACGCGGAAGAGATGGTGAAGGCGGCAGAACGGATCGGCAGCGACCATCACTGTGCCGTGCTGCTGAAGGGCGGGCACAGCGTGAACGACGCCAACGACCTGCTCTGGGCGGACGGAGAGATCACCTGGTTTGAGGGAAAGCGGATCGACAATCCCAATACCCACGGCACCGGGTGCACACTGTCCAGCGCCATTGCCGCCAACCTGGCGAAAGGGTTCACGCTGACAGAGTCTGTACGGCGGGCGAAGAAATATATCTCCGGTGCGCTGGCAGCGATGCTGGACCTGGGCAAGGGCGCCGGGCCGATGATGCACAATTTTGACCTGAAATCCCGCTTCGCAGAAGAAGCATAATCATTTTGAAAGGAAAAAGAAGACACATGAGAGACTACACGACCCAGATGGACGCCGCAAGAAAGGGGATCATCACCCCGGAAATGAAGGCAGTGGCCGCGAAGGAATACAGGACGGAGGAGGAAATCCGGGAGCTGGTGGCCAAAGGCCAGGTGGCGATCTGCGCCAACCGGCTGCATACCTGTATTGAACCGAACGGCGTGGGTTCCATGCTCAGGACAAAGATCAATGTGAACCTGGGCGTTTCCCGGGACTGCAAGGATTATGACATTGAAATGCAGAAGGTGATGGCGGCGGTCAACATGGGCGCGGAAGCCATCATGGACCTGTCCAGCCACGGCAATACACAGCCCTTCCGCCGGAAACTGACGGCGGAATGCCCGGCTATGATCGGCACGGTGCCGGTATACGACAGTGTGATCCACTACCAGCGGGACCTGGCGACGCTGACCGCCAAGGATTTTATTGACGTGGTCCGGCTGCACGCGGAGGACGGCGTGGACTTTGTGACCCTGCACTGCGGCATTACCCGGAAGACCATTGAACAGATCAAAAAGCACAAGCGGAAGATGAACATCGTTTCCCGCGGCGGCTCCCTGGTGTTTGCCTGGATGAGCATGACGGGGGAGGAGAATCCCTTCTATGAATATTATGACGAAATCCTGGACATCTGCCGGGAGTACGACGTGACCATCTCCCTGGGCGACGCCTGCCGGCCGGGCTGCCTGGCGGACGCCAGCGACGTATGCCAGATTGAGGAACTGGTGCGGCTGGGCGAGCTGACCAAGCGGGCCTGGGAAAAGGACGTGCAGGTGATGGTGGAGGGCCCCGGACATATGCCGATGGACCAGATTGAAGCCAATATGAAACTGCAGCAGACCATCTGCATGGGCGCCCCCTTCTATGTGCTGGGGCCGCTGGTGACGGATATCGCTCCCGGATACGACCACATTACCTCCGCCATCGGCGGGGCGATCGCGGCGGCTTCCGGCGCGGCGTTCCTGTGCTACGTCACCCCGGCGGAACACCTGGCGCTGCCGAACGTGGAGGACGTGAAGCAGGGAATTATCGCATCCCGGATTGCGGCGCACGCGGCGGATATTGCGAAAAAGATCCCGCACGCACGGGACCTGGACGATCAGATGGCGGACGCCCGGCGGACGTTCGACTGGGATAAACAGTGGGAATGCTCCATTGATCCGGAAACGGCGAAGGGCATCCGCGACAGCCGGGCCCCGGAACACGAGGACACCTGCTCCATGTGCGGCAAGTTCTGCGCGGTGCGGAGCATGAACAAGGCATTGAACGGGGAATACATTGACATTTTATAAGAATAAAACGAAAAGGCGGAGCTTAACAGCTTCGCCTTTTCGTTTTATTCAATTCATAATTCATAATTCATAATTCATAATGAGAAGAATGCGGAAAGATCACAGATGGCCTTCGGCGATCAGCAGTTCCAGGACGCGGGCTTCGCGCTCAAACATCATCCGGTTATAGGGCGTGTTGGCCGCGGCGCGGTTCTTCCGAATGGCGGTCTGCGGATCGATGAACTCCAGCCGGTAGCTTTCTTGGGCTTCATAGCCGTCCAGCTTCTGGGAAACCGTATCGTCCAGGGCACTGCAAAGATAATAGAAGTTATCCTGAACGAAGCATTCTGTCGGATCACTGTCGCTTTTCTGGATCCGGTGGACATAACCGTATTCCCGGACGGACTCCGGTATGACGACCAGACCGGCCTCTTCACGGGTTTCACGGATCATGGCGTCAACGGGGCTTTCACCGTTCTCAATTCCGCCGCCGGGAAACTTATAGTAATCGTATTTCAGACTGTGGATCATGGCCGTTTTGCCGTCACGGAGGATAATGCTCCGGGCAGAGTTCCGGACAAACGAATGGGTGCAGGCATCGTAGTCGTGGAGATCCATATCAAACAAAAGACGCATGGCTTAACCTCAATTCACAATTCATAATTCATAATGATTTGTTGTCAGACGGCCGGAAAGAGACAGGCATTCGATGTCCAAAGGTATTTAAAGGAGGGACAGCAGGTCAGACGGGATGGAAAGCAGGTGATCAGCTCCGGCGGACTGAAGTTCCTCCCGGGAACCGTATCCCCACAGGACGCCCGCGGAGGGAAGCCCGTTGGCTTTGGCTCCGGCAATGTCCTGGGCCCGGTCGCCGATCATCAGGATGGAAGCGGGATCCACATGACCGAACTGCTTCAGGAGGCGGGCGATGACATCGGCTTTTTTGCTGACGGTACCGTCCATATCGGCGGCACCGAAATAATCAAAGTACGGATACAGGCCGAAATGCCGCAGGATCTGCACGGCGAACTCATAAGGCTTGGAGGTGGCCAGGGCAACGGTGACGCCTTTCCGCTTCAGCGCTTGCAGCAGTTCCGGAATTCCGTCATAGACAGTATTCTCAAAGATGCCGCCGGCGCGGAAATACTCCCTGTAATAGTCCACGGCCTGACGAGACTGCTCTTCGGAAAAACCATACTGTTTCCGGAAAGACTCCCCGAGGGGCGGACCGATAAAGGAATAGAGTTCACTGCGATCCGGTACGCTGATCCCGAACTTCCGCAGCGCGTGCATGACGGAATTGGTGATGCCGACGCCGGGATCGGTCAGCGTGCCGTCCAGGTCAAAGAGACAGTAACGGTAACTCATGCTTCCACTCCGTAGATTTTCCAGTATGCCAGGATCTTTTCATACGTGGCGTCATCAAGATAGACTTTTCCGTTGATCTCCCGGTTGTGCAAGTGGGCGACCACTTCCCGGATGGTGACGATAGGGAAGATCCTGATACCGAATTCCCGGCCAAGCTCCGCCAGGGCAGATTCGGCACCCTGCCCCTTTTCCAGCCGGTCCACGGAGATGATGACAGCCTCTACCCGGCCTTTGCCATGCTCCTTCATCAGGTTCAGGGATTCCCGGATGGCGGTGCCGGCGGTAATGACATCCTCAACAATGACGATCCGGTCGCCCTCCTCCGGGATCTTTCCGACAAAGACGCCGCCTTCGCCGTGATCCTTCTTTTCCTTCCGGTTAAAGCAGATGGGCGCACGGACGCCGTACTGGCGGTAGAGCGCCGCGGCAGTGACCGCGATGAGGGTGATGCCCTTATAGGCAGGACCGAAAAGCAGGCGGCTTTCCCTGCCGATGTTCTCTATGTAGGTCTGAGCATACATCCGGCTGAGCAGATCCAGCTGGTCACCGTACATCAGCTTGCCGGTATTGATGAAGAAGGGTGTTTTTCTCCCGCTCTTGGCGGTGAAGTCCCCGAACTGAACGGCGCCGGATTCGGCCAGGAGTTCGATAAACTTCTGTTTCTCTTCTGTCATAATCGCAGCCTCCTGTCTTTTATCAGATATACAGATAGTTACCGGGTTTGGTTGTCTGATAGGGCGTGAGCTCAAAGCCGTCTCCCTTCAGGGCACATTCGATCATGGTTTTGGTGAGCCCGGGGACCGTTTCGTCCCGCAAGGCTTCAGCCGCGTCCATCCAGACAACCTCGCTGTTTTCGTCCCCGTCGGAGCGCGCTTCGCCCGCCACATATTCCGCGGCAAAGACGGCATACCAGTCCCTGGCACTGAAACGGATTCCGAGGAGCTTGCCGGCTTTGACCGTGACGCCGGTTTCCTCCAGGTATTCCCGGACCAGGGTTTCCTCCGGAATCTCCCCGAATTTCACATATCCGCCGGGAATGATCAGCTTGCCCTGGCCGCTGCCATAGGTATGGCGAGCAAGCAGGACCTTTCCGTCCCGGACGCATACGCCCGCGACCGACTGGCTCCAGTTGGTGCTGTTGATCTCTTCCTGTGTCACAGATCTGCCTCCTTAATCAGGATACAGTATACTTCGGACATCATAACAAAGCCCGCCGGTTCTGTCAAAAAACCGGCGGGTTACTATACGCAGACGGGACAGGGTTTGGAGAACGGCAAGGCGAGATAATGTGACGAGAACCGTCCCCTTGTCACATCAGGGAGGGAAGCGCGTCCAGCAGGGCGGCCTTTTCATTCGGGACTTTTCCGTCCATGACGGCTTCCAGGAGAAGCTGCAGGGCTTCGCCGACCGCTTTGCCTTTGAGACCGGCGGCCAGCAGATCCCGGCCGTTGACGGCCAGATCCTTCAGGGTGAAGCAGGGCTTCTCCGCGAGGAGGGCGTCCAGGGCGGCCATCCGCTCCTTCAGCCGGGCGTCCTCCCGCTTCGCCGTGGTATAACCGGTGGCAATCCGGTCGGACCGATGGATGAGGAAGATGGCGCGAAGATCCTGTTCGCCGAAACGGTTCAGCCGGCGCAGCAGGAAGGAACGATCTGTGTTGATGGCGCCGCTGTCGGTACGCAGGGGAATATCATGGTGCAGGACCAGATTGCACAGACGGTCCCGGAAGGCGTTGTCCAGGTGAAGGACGTCAGCGGTCTTGCGGGCGATCTGTTCGGAAATCTTAGGATGTCCCTTGTAATGACCTTCGCCCTTTTCATCCGTAGTGCGGGCGGCAGGCTTGCCGGTGTCATGCAGGAGCATGGTGAGCCGCAGGACCGGATCGGCGGGAACGCCTTCGACGCCGCGGACGGTATGCTCCCAGAGGTCATAGCTGTGGTGGTGGTTCTGCTGATCATAGCCGATCATCGGACGGATTTCCGGGATGATCTCCGCCAGCACTTCCGGATAGTCCCGGAGGATGCGGCCGGCGGCCTTGCCGCAAAGGAGTTTCAGCAGTTCCTCCCGGATCCGCTCCCCGGCGACCCGGGAAAGATCCGGCGCCATTTTCCGCAAGGCAGCGGAGGTGGCAGGCTCAATGGCAAAATCATAGACAGCCGCAAAGCGCAGGGCGCGAAGAATACGCAGGGCGTCCTCATCAAAGCGCTTCTCAGCCTCCCCGACACAGCGGATGAGGTTCGCGGACAGATCCTGCTGACCGTGAAAGGGATCAGCCAGGCCGGTCTCCGGGGAGTAAGCCATGGCGTTAACGGTGAAATCCCGGCGGGCCAGATCTTCCGTCAGGTTATCCACAAAATGGACGGAATCCGGATGACGGTGATCGGTATAGTCCCCGTCCACCCGGAAGGTGGTCACCTCATAGGGAACATGATCCACCACAACCGTCAGGGTGCCGTGCTTCAGGCCGGTTTCCACGGTGTGCAGATCATGAAAGACCTGTTGCATCTGCTCCGGCAGGGCAGAGGTGCAGATATCCCAGTCATGGGGCTGCAGGCCCAGCAGGGTATCCCGGACGCAGCCGCCGACCACGTACGCCGAAAAGCCGGCACCGTTCAGGCGGGCCAGCAGGGAGGCGACGGGGGCGGGAAGCTGCAAAATCAATTCACAATTCATAATTCATAATTCACAATTATATATAGTGAGGGCTGTCAACCCTTAAGTCAAAATATATTATAGCATTGTAAAGTGTAATTGCTCAAGACGAGAGATTGGATCAGAGTAAAGAACAGCCGAAAGCGGCGCTTTCGGCTGTGGAGTGAAAAGTTAAGAGTGAAGAGTTAAGAGTTTCCGCGGCTGACAATCATCAGCGGAGTGTGAAGCTTCGCAAAGCCGCGGAACCGGGTCCGGTGTAGGTAAAGTAGAGGGCGTTGACGCCGTCGGGAATGGCGACGTCGGCGGTGTATTCCGTCCAGACGTTGGTGAACTCCACGGGGATCTTGGCCAGCACGGGGCCGTCCCAGGCGGTTTTTACCTCGAAGGCGCCGGAACAGTAGCCGCGGACTTCCACGGTGACGGTCTTCACGCCTTTGCAGTCAAAGTATTTGAAACCGCAGGTGGCGCCGTTGAGCATGTTCATGATATAGGGCTGTTCCTCATCGCCGTCTTTTCCGTCCTGGGTGATCCGGGGGAAGCAGCCGTCCGCCCAGACGCCGCCGCCGTAACCGCCGGTATAAATCGCTTCCTTCTCCGTGAAGAGGTTGCAGGCGATATAGGCGGGATAGGTGCCGCGGCCTTCCAGGGGCCGGCCGTTGAGGCCGCAGGAGGTCATCTCCACCTGGGGAATGGAACCGTCCGGCAGAAGCGCCACTTCCTGAGCCATGCCCTGGCGGCTGTAGGTGGTGCCGTTGGTCTGGCGGTGATAGAAGATATACGTTTTCCCGCCGGCCTGCACCAGGCCGCCATGGTTGTTGCCGCCGTAATACATGGGTTTGCCGGCAGGCTTGTAGCTGCTGATGCCGATATCGTTGTTGCTGACGATGACGCCCTTGTATTCAAAGCCGTGATCCGGATATTTGCTGACGGCCAGGGCCAGCTCATGCATCACGATGGAGGAATAGACAAAGTAATACAGATCCCCGAACTTCCGGATGGAGGAGGCCTCGAAGAATTCGTGGCCTTCATAGCCGGAACCGGCGCTGTAGGGCTTGCTGGGCATGATGAAGACAGGTTCCTGCTCAATGGTCAGCATATCTTCCGCCAGCTTTGTGCACATGGGGCCGTGGCGGGAGGCATCCATGGGGGAACAGAAACCGGTATAGAGCCAGGTTTTGCCGTTTTCGGTGAGGACACCGGGATCGAACTGGGGCTCATCCCCGGGACGGTTGCCCAGCAGGCCGCCGTCCTTGTCATGCACATGGCCGTAGAACTCATATTTCCCGGCAGGCGTATCGCACACAGCGACGGCCACGCGGCACTGCTTGTCCAGGACATAATAGAGATAATACCGGCCGTCGGGCCCCTGGGTAACATCCGGGGCATAGAGGCAGGCTTTGCCCTCCCGGTTATCCGGATCATCCGTCTTTTTATAGATGACGCCTTCATAACGCCAGTCCGCCAGGTTGTCCACCGGCGCGGACCAGCAGACATAGTCATTGAGGCAGAACACATGGCCGTTGAAGCGGTCGTGGGAACCGTAAACATAGACCCGGCCGTTGAACACGTGCGGTTCACCGTCCGGAATATATTCCCAGCCGGGAAGGTAGGGGTTGAAAGCCTGCATATCGGATTCCTCCTGAAACAGATTACGATTACCCTATTATATTATTACAGGAAGAGAGGAAATACATCAGACAAATCAGACTTATTTAAGGACAAAAACAGCGGACGCGGGAAGGCGTCAGCGGTGACCTGCCGCGCGGCGCAGGAGGAGATAACAGCCCGCACCGATCAGGACGCCGAGGAAGTTTTCCAGGAAATCATCAATATCGCAGACGCCCCGACGGCTGAGCAGCTGAATCAGTTCAATGGCCACAATCAGCAAAACACCGGCCAGAACGGCGCTTTTTACTTTCAGTTTCGGGAAAGCACCGCACAGCGCCGGTACAAAAGGAACGAAGATGAGGATGTTGCTTTTGACATTCCAGAGATTGTCATCCCGGAAGGGAATGAAGTTATACCGGATATCCATGACAGGCGTGCGCTCAAAGAAAACCAGATAGGCGGTTCCGATGAACCAGACGGCCAGAGCCGCACACTGGAAAACCCGGTTCGCTTTTTCCCGGCGGGAAAACAGAAGTACGGCTGTGAGAACGAGGTACAGAAGAATAATCAGTTCATTGTGATTATAAGCTATATCGAGAATTGTATTCAGCATAGCATTTATCCTTTCGGATCAGGCGTTCAGGACATATTTCCAGGCGCTTTCATCAGGATCATGGAAATAATGTTCCTCAATCCGGTCCAGATTATAGCCGCATTTTTCAAAGGCTTGCTGCATGGCTTTGTTGGCGGAACGGGTTTCACCGCAGAAACGTCGCATACCGAGTTTTGTCATATCTTCGGTGACCCGGTTCAGCAGGCGGCAGGCGACGCCCTGATTCCGGTAATCCGGATGAACGGAAACATTCATGATCTTGACATAGTCGCGTTCACCCAGCCAGTTGCAGATGAACACGTTGCCGATCAGCCTGCCGCCGTCCATCATTGCGTAATAGGTATCCCGATCCCTTTCCAGCAGCCTTCGCCAGTCTTCTTCCTTCCAGCGATCGGGTTCAGGAAAACAAAGCTTTTCCAAGGCAAGAATGGTATCAAGATTTTCGACGCCCAGCTTTTTAATTGTATACATGACGCTTATTACTCCAGCTTTTTATTTTACATCAGGGGTTCTGCCGCTCCAGCTGCAGCAGCCGGGTTTTCCGTTCCAGTCCGCCCGCGTACCCGGTGAGGCTGCCATCCGCACCGATGACCCGGTGGCAGGGAATGATCAGGGAAACGGGATTATGACCGACGGCGTTTCCGACAGCACGGGTGGAAACCGGACGGCCTGTGCGAAGGGCAAGCCTTTGGGCAAGCTGACCGTAGGTGACGGTCTGACCGAAGGGAACGGTCAGGAGCGTTTCCCAGACCAGCAGGCGGAACGGGGTCCCCCGCGGATTCAGCGGGGGAGTGAAATCCGGAATGCTTCCGGTAAAATAACGATCCAGCCAGCGCTCCGCTTCCGCAAACACAGGGAGCATTTTCTCCTCACTGTCAGGGGAAAGCGCAGCGGCAAAGTGTTTCTGCCCGTCGAACCACAGACCGGTGAGGGCACTGCCGTCCGAAGCCAGTGTGATCCCGCCGAGGGGGGAAGCATAATGATGAATGTAATCCATACCGGCTCCTTACAGGATTTTCTCCATGCCGACCTTATAGGGAACCAGGCCGAGTTTTTCATAAAAGGCCATGGCGCCGGGGTTGCAGCTCCAGACATTCAGGGTGACGTTATAGGCGCCCTTCTCCCGGGCAAAAGACAGGATATGCTCATACAAGGTCCGGCCGACGCCTTTTCCGTGGGCAGCCTCGTCCACGCAGATATCGTCAATATAGACTGTGGTATGTTCCACCAGCAGCTGGCCGCCGGAATGCTGCATGACGCAGAAACCATGTCCCAGCACCCGGTCCTCCGCGTCGGTGCAGACGAAAACGGGCGTTTCCTCATCGGTGAGGATGGTTTCCAGCTCGGCAGCATTGTATTTGGTTGCCGGACCTTTGAACAGATCCGGCCGGCCGTTGTGATGCACCAGATCCACCTGGACCAGCAGATTCAGAATGGCGGGAATATCCCGAATTTCAGCGCGTCGGACGTTCAGCATAAGGATTTCCTTTCTTTTACTGACTCAAAAACAAGACAAAAGAACCGTCCCCTTGTCCGGGGTAAATGACATTATATCACAGGAGGCGAGAAGATGAAGTCCATATTGGATTGCTGTTGCGCGGAAACTGCTTGTTACAATTTATACTATGCTGGAAACCGGTGAAACTTATAATCCCTTAGCAGCATAAAGGTATATTGTTCCGGACACTGATCGCAGGGCTTATTAAACGACCCTATTTTGGGAGGGGGGGTGATGGTTCCACACAAAACCGTCCCCTGTCGCCCTTGACACTCTCTTACTAAAGTAAATGCAAACATGATTACATACCGCAAAAATATATTGACAATTTGCAAATTGCATGTATTATAAGTATAGATGATCATCAAAAATGCATAAATGAATGGGCATAAAATGAAAAAATATTTATAGTATTGTGAGATGATAATTGTCAAAGGGACTTTTCGCGGCAAACACGCTCTCAATTCTAAATAGGAAGATTATTACCACTTCAGTGTTTTTATGCCCAGAGAGCCAAGTAATTCATCATAATGGATCAGCTCGAGATTATTGATATGAGTCCGCAAGTGAGACATGTTGCTGTTCTCGTCGAGATAGGAAGTAGCTACTGAATTTACGGATAAATAGTTAGTGTGCCGTTATTAGTTGCATAGTAAACTAAAAATGTATTTTTGTATCTAGCAACACAAAAATGGGGAGATTGTTATGCGTAACACCATGATTCTCTTTTTTACTAACGTTTGCAATGCCAAATGTAGTCATTGTTTTATTTCACCTCTTACAAGTTGTGGTGACGTGGTTATGGACTATCCTGTCTTCGCAAAAGCATTAGCGTTTTCAGAACACATTCATATTGACAGGGTAAAATTTAGTGGCGGGGAACCCTATATCTATTGGGGGAAAATACGAGAGTATCTGGACAAATTCTCTGTCAAAAGCAGCATGAGATTCTCACTATGCACAAATGGATTTTGGGCATGCAATAGTGATGAGCGTAAACATCGCTTGCAAGAATTGCGCTCGTACAATTTTGATGCTTTGGAAATAAGTACAGATTCATTTCATCAAGAGTATATTGATTTTGAACAATGTATTGTCCCGCTACTTTCTGATGCCATTTCTTTTGGATTTCGCATAGACATAACTGTATGCTATAAAAACATAATGCGCGAAGCGACTACTATTAATCGGATAAAGCAAATCATTACTGACAAAGAGCATTTGCATATCAGACCAATTTCTAAATTTGGACGTGCAAAAGAAAACATGCTTTCTGCGCAGCAATTATTTACTACGGAGCAAAAATGTGGTGTGGCAGGAGAAATTTGTGTTCGCTATGATGGACGCAGTTTTATATGCTGTGGTCCGCCAATTGTGTATGATATTCCTGAGTTTTTCATAGGTGATGTTTTGAGCGATCCGTTCCAAACAATTACCGAAAGGTATAATAAGAAGAATAAGATTATTGATGTTGTGAGTACAGGACTTTATCCAAATATGCTTAGCGAATGCATGTATAAAGATGACGATTATTCGTTGTGTGAAAGATGCATTTGTTATAGCGTTGGTAATATGGTCGGTGGTTATGATGAGAAAGGAGGGTGTGTATAATGGAATATACTGTTCCGGAAATGTTTGAAATTGATGTACGGCAAATCTGCGTTGGCTGCGCATGCGCTGCCGATGATTCCAATCCGTATCGAACTGTATCTATGTTATAATAACATTCAATAATTCCACCAGAAAGCGTTAAAAATGTACACTTTAGATCAATAAACATCATAACCTGAATATTCCGGGCTCTGAGAGCAGCCTTTCCGCCGTTCAGAGCAACCTTTCCGCTCAATGAGTCCGGTGCCCCGTTCCACACAATGAGTCCACCTTTCCGCGGAAAGAGTCCGGTTTAAATCAAAA
>Ga0310695_10009058_pt1 | contig 15145 bp, 12 predicted proteins | sample RumenRJG_04DNA_FD_203882 | JGI IMG/M metagenome (GOLD analysis project Ga0310695, IMG submission 203882) | Bovine rumen microbial communities from Lethbridge, Alberta, Canada - RJG_04 (v2) (version 2) | ecosystem: Host-associated > Mammals > Digestive system > Stomach > Rumen | place: Canada... | reverse complement strand
ATCACGTGGCTTCAAGAGCCAAACGCAAGAAAATCTTAAAACTTACAAGGGGTTACTTTGGCGCTCGCAAGAACGTCTGGACCGTTGCTAAGAACACCTGGGAGAAGGGTTTGACCTACGCTTACGCCGACCGTAAGAAGAAAAAACGCAACTTCCGCGCACTGTGGATCCAGCGTATCAACGCTGCCGCTCGCATGGAGGACCTCTCCTACAGCAAACTGATGGGCCTGATTCACAAGGCAGGTATCGAGATCAACCGCAAGGTGCTCGCCGACCTGGCTATGAACAATCCCGCCGCTTTCAAGGCTATCGTTGACGAGGCTAAGAAGCACGCCTAATCAACAAGGTTCTTTCCAAAGTATTAATTCCGCAAAATGCTACCAGGCTCCAAGGGGGTGACCCCAAGGAGCCTGTTTTTTGTCATGACCAGAAGGTTGGTCGGGTTTATTTGTACTTCTCGTAAAGGTTGATGTACTCCATGATGCTGTCGATGGCCTCCTGGCGCATGTCAGGCTTCAGCGAACCGTCGTTCAGGACATTGGCCAGGGCGGGGTAAATCTTAGGCCACCCATTCTCGGTGTGCAGATAATCCTGGGCATCGATGAGGGTCGAAATCAGTGCCACACTGAGGCTCTTGCCCTTGTTCTTCTTCACGGCCAGATGCCCCAGTTCTTTGGCCTCGTCGACCTCAAGGTAGTCGCTCATGGCTTGGGCATAGGCATACACGGCCAGCGTGCCGGCATCAAGTTTCTTGACCAGATTCTCCTTGCTGTTGGCCTTGTAGCGGTCCATCAGGTAGTCGCCCAGTTGCCCACCTATCCAGGAGCCGGCAAAAAACCAGCCGATCTTGTTGATGATGGCCAGTCGCACATCGACAGGTGATTTCTTGTCGGCGAGGAACTCAAGCACGACTGATGGGATGTCGCCATCCATACCCTCATCAATCAACTGCACCATCGGGTGATCCTCGTAGGCACCGGCAAAGTAGGTCGATGTCAGGGGCGAATCGGCCCACGCTGCCGTAAATGCCAGCAGCACGATGATAGCGGAAGATAATCTTTTCATCATCTTCGGCGATTTGTCAAATCCATCAAAAAATGATTCTGCCCTTACATGAAGGGTTGCCTGGCATTACTCGTACTCCTTGTAGAGGTTGATGTACTCCATGATGCCGTTGATGGCCTCCTGGCGTATGTCGAGCCGAAGCGAGCCGTCGTGCAGGACATTGGAAACCACGGGATAAATCTTCGACCAGTCGCTGTCGAGATAGACTTGAGCATCGATGAGGGCCGAAATCAGTGCCACGCTGAGGCTCTTGCCCTTGTTCTTCTTCACGGCCAGATGGCCCATTTCGCTTGCCGCGGTGACATCAAAGTAGTTGCTCATCGCCTTGGCATAGGCATACACTGCCAATGTGCCGGCATCGAGTTTCTTGACCAGTTTCGCCTCGTTCTTAACTTTGTAGCGGCCCATCATGTATTCGCACAGTTGCTCTCCTACAGGGGTGCCGTCAAAGTTCCAACTCAACTTGTTGATGATGGCCAGGCGCACATCGACAGGTGATTTCTTGTCAGCGAGGAAGTTGAGCAGGACGGTGGGCAGATCGCTCTGCATATCCTCATTAACCATCTGCACCATCGGGTGGTCCTCGTAGGCGTTGGCAAAATGTGTTGACGTCAGCGGCGAGTCGGCCCATGCTGCGGTAAATGCCAGCAGTAATGTAATCGCAGTCAGTAATCGTTTCATAGTCATTTTGTCGTTTATGGATTATTGCATTTGCAAAGTTATGTTGTTTATAGTTAAATCAGGGGATAATAACCGATAAATCTTAGTCTTTCGGAGTGTCAGTATTGGTGCCCTGAGGGATCTGAATTACTTGTTCAGTACTATCAACAGTATTAATATTGTCCATTGCATAATCGGGGTCAATTGCTCCCATCGTGCAAAAATTGATTATCATTGCTGTTGCGTAGAATTTTGCAACTTCACTCCTTTTATTCAGACCAAGCGTTGCGGGGCGTATGAGCCCAATGACCGTGCAGCCGAAGATAATATAGAATATCGCCGAGCTAATAGCCACAAAACCCCAATAATGATCATGTTTGAAACTTTCGGGAGCTAAGAATGTAATAAGTAAGAATATAATTGATAATGCCAGCACAACGATGGCAACCTTCTTTCCGTTGAATTTAGAGAAAAAGGAGGTTGCCTTATTCATCGCGTTTTGTGGCGATGCTACTATTTGTTCCTGCTGATTGTCAGCAAGTTCTTGATTGGTGTCACTGCCCCTTTCTCTCTTTGCTCTCAACACATCGTTTACTAAGACCGTGTCGATAGGGTGCTCTGACATCCTCCTCCAATTGATGGCCGAAAAAGTGAATTCCAGTTCGTCGGGAAGATTGCTTTCGTCGATGATATAGGGGATGATGTCTTGTCTTTTCTTTTTGTTGAAGGCATAAACGATTTCGCTCTGAGCGAACTTCGATTCATAGGAGTTCTTGCTGGCAAGGAACAGAAACACTCGGGAATCTCTAATCGCTTTTGACAAGACAGCAGGGAATTCCAAGCCTCCGCCAATTCCCTGCTTATCGATAAAGCAGGTGATTCCGGCTTTTTCAAACGCTTTCACGATTTTATCAGCCACAGCAGTGTCTTTTCGACTGTAACTGATGAAAACATCATATTTATAATTCTTGTCCATATCCTTTTTTTTGCAAAGTTATATGTTTTTTCTTGTTAAATGATAGTGATTATTAAGTTTTTTTTGCTTTTTCAACGATAACCTCTAAAAATCGGATATATGATGAAATATGACGTTTTCATATCCTCAAAGAGTGATGATTTTGAAATTGCTGAGGAAGTGTGCAACTATCTCATAGGAAATGGTCTTAACGTTTTTTCTCTAAAAGGTCCATTGTCGAGGAGGGAGATTCACGTTACGAAAGAGTTATTTCCGACGCACTGCGCGATTCAGCCAATATGATTGTGGTTTGCCCCGATGCAAACATGTGCGTGATGACAGGGGGGCAAAAGGCTCCAAGTGGGTATATTATGAATGGTCAACCTTCCACCAGATGATTCTGGACAATGAAAAGCCTGAAGGCACAGACATTGTAACAATTTATACTTCTGATGCCGATTTGAAAGATTTGCCTCGACGGTTGCGCAACCGGCAGTGCTTACTACCTCCTTGTCTTAGAAAACTCGCGTTGTAGCATAGAACACCGCTGCTAAGGCAACTCCGTGCGTCCGGTGCGTGTTTCGCAGGATTAGTGCCTTTTGGCCATTAGATACTGTTGAACAAGTTGTTGGAGTTTGGAGGCTGGTATTTTGCTACCCCCATCTCCAACAATCTTTCTGGCCATGGTCGAATTTCTACTGAACAGTTGTTTGAATGGTTTGCCGTCGGTTACAGCCTGCAATGTGAACGCAGTCAGTAATCTTTTCATAATCTTCGGTTGTTTAGAAATTGTTATTCTATCCGCAAAGATAAAACATTTATTCAAGTTTCAAGGGAAAATGCTTGAAAATTTGAAGATAATTCAGAATAATGATGCTTCACGAGTTTTTCCGGTAACTGAGGACGGCCCAGACTGCCATGACCGAGCCGATGCCCAGCAGGGCGAGCACCTGGTGCCAGATGCTGGAGAGCCCGCCGCCGCGGATGAAGACCGTGCGCACCGCATCGATGAAGTAGGACATCGGGTTGACATAGGTCGTGGCATAAGCCCACGAAGGCATCGAGCGGGTGGGGGTAAACAGTCCCGAGAGCAGGAGCATCATCACCACAAAGAACCACATCACGAAGATGGCCTGCTGCATGGTGTTGCTGTAGTTGCTGATCATCAGGCCGAATGAACTCCAGAACAATGCCAATAGCATCACGAGCAGGTAAATCAGTGCCAATGGCCCCACGCTGGTGATGCCGTACACCGCCCATGCCAGCAGCAGGCATACGGTGATGACGAACAGGGCGATGATCCAGTAGGGGATGAGTTTTGCCAGGATGAACGACCACTTGCTCACGGGCGTGACGTTGATCTGCTCGATGGTGCCTGCCTCCTTCTCGCCCACGATGTTGAGTGCGGGCAGGAACCCCGTCATCAGCATCATCACGATGGCAAACAGGGCAGGTATCATGAACAGTTTGAAGTTCAGGTTCTTGTTATACAGGAACAGGGTGGTCACCCGCGACTGCATGCTGGAGAGGTCGGGATTGACGTGGGCAGTGACAATCTGGGTCAGGTAGGCCCCGCCCATTGCCCCCTTGGTCCCGTTGACGGCATTGGCGGCGATGAGCACCTGGGGCTGGTTGCCCAGGGTCACGTCGCGGCTGTATTCCTGAGGAATGACCATCACGACGTCGGCCCGCGATTTTTCTATTTCCTGCAGGGCGGCCTGGTAGGTGGGCTGCTGCCCCTTGAAGATGAAGTAGTTGCTGGCCTCGATGCTGTGCACGAGTTGCTGCGACAGGCTTGAACGGTCATTGTCCACCACCGTGACCTTGATGTTCTTCACCTCCATGTTCATCACCCAGGGCATGACGCACATGATCATGATAGGGAACACGACGATGAGTTTGGGCAGGAACGCATTGCGGCGTATCTGCGTGAACTCTTTCTGTATGAGATATTTCAGTGTCATGGCGGCGGGGCTATTCGAGTCGTTTGTTGAACTTGACAAGGGCGAGCGTCATCAGCACGGCAACCATGCCCGTGAGAATCAGGACTTCACGGGCGACCTCCTTGATGCCCACGCCCATAATCATCAGTTTGCGCATCGCCTCGATGTAGTAGCGTGGCGGGACGATGGCCGAAATCCACTGCAGCACCCGCGGCATCGACTCCACAGGGAAAAGCATGCCACTGAGCATCACGATGGGCACCAGCAGCACCATTGCCGAGAGCAGCAGCGCCACCAGTTGGGTTTTGGCGACATTGCTGATGAGCAGGCCCAGTGAGAGCGCCAGCAGGATGTAGATGATGGAGATGACGATGATCCAGAACAGCGATCCCACCAGCGGCACGCCCAGCACAAACCGCGCCATCAGCAGGATGATGACCAGGATGGCAAATGCGAGCACGAGATAGGGTATCGCCTTGGCAACAATGATCATCAGCGGCCTGACGGGCGAAACCAGCAGTACCTCCATCGTTCCCTTTTCCTTCTCGCGCACAATCGAGATGGATGTCATCATCGCGCACACCAGCATCAGCAGCATACCCATGATGGCCGGCACGAAGTTGTAGGCCGACCGCATCTGCGGGTTATAGAGCATCTTGGTGTTGACGGCCCCGCCATCGGCATTCAGGAGCACGCCAGTGGCATAGTTGGTCCACTGCTGCGACATGTTGGGGTCGGCCCCGTCGACGATAAACTGGACACCACTGCGTTTGGAGGCGAAGTCGGGACCGAAGACGATGGCCATGTCGGCCTTCTGCCCGCGGATAACCTGCTCGGCCTCACGGGGCGTGGCGGCCACTTGGACGATAGTGAAATATTCCGAGGCAGCGAGCCTGTCGACCGCCTGCTGCGTGAGGTGGTCCATCGAACTGGTCACCACCACGGTGCGGACATTCTTCACGTCGGTGGTGATGGCGAAGCCGAAGATGAGCATCAGCACCAGCGGCATGCCGAACAGGATGAGCATCGTGCGCTTGTCGCGCAGGATGTGCTTGGCCTCCTTGATGACAAATGAGATGAACTGTTTCATGGCTCCTGTGATTTAATCGCTGCTGCGCGTTGCCTGCCGTGCCAGATAGGTGAACACATGGTCCATATCGGGCTGGTTATACTTCTGTTTCAACTCATCGGGCGAACCCATGGCTTTGATTTTGCCGTCGACCATAATAGAGATGCGATCACAGTACTCGGCCTCGTCCATGTAGTGGGTGGTGACAAATACCGTGATGCCCCTGCCCGCGGCCTCATAGATCAGTTCCCAGAACTGGCGGCGTGTGGCGGGGTCCACACCGCCCGTGGGCTCGTCAAGGAAGACCACGCCGGGCTCGTGGAAGATGCTCACCGAGAAGGCCAGTTTCTGCTTCCAGCCCAGCGGCAGCGAGGCCACCAGCGTGTTCTTGTGGTCGGCAAACTTGAGGCGGTCGAGCAATTCGTCGGTCTTGCGGGCGATTTCCTTGTCTTCCATGCCGTAGATGCCGGCAAACAGGCGGATGTTCTCGGCCACCGTCAGGTCCTCGTAGAGCGAGAACCGCTGGCTCATGTAGCCGATGTGCTTCTTGATTTGCTCATGCTCGGTGCGGATGTCGTAGCCCACCACGCGGCCTGTTCCGCTTGTGGGCTGGTTAAGGCCGGTGAGCATGTGCATGGCGGTCGTCTTGCCGGCGCCGTTGGCACCCAGGAAGCCGAAAATCTCGCCCCGCTTGACGGTGAAACTGATATCGTCGACGGCATGGAACGAGCCGAAGGCCTTGACCAGGTGCTCCACCTCGATGACATTCTCGGGCTCACCATGCTGCGATTCTGTCGCAGCCTTGCCATGCTCGATGCCCGGTGGGTTGAACACGTCGGCAAAGCGTGCCAGTATCTCGTCGGGAGTGCCGACGCCGCGAATCTGCCCCTTGTCAAGAAAAGCCACGCGTTCGCAGCGGCGCACCTCGTCGAGGTAGGGGGTAGAGGCCACGATGGTGATGTCGCGTCCCTTGAGGTCGCCGAGCATATCCCAGAACTCCTTGCGCGACACGGGGTCTACACCTGTCGTGGGCTCGTCGAGGAAGAGCACGCTGGGACTGTGTACCAGGGCACACGAGAGCGCCAGTTTCTGCTTCATGCCGCCCGACAGGGCTCCCGCACGGCGGTTCTTGAAACGCTCAATCTGGCTGTAGATGGCCTTGATGCTGTCATAGCCTTCCTCGACGGTCGTGCCGAACAAGGTGGCAAAGAACTGCAAGTTCTCCTCGACGGTCAGGTCCTCATAGAGCGAGAACTTGCCGGGCATGTAACCCACGCGGCGACGGATATCGGTCATCTGGCGCACCGTGTCAAAGCCGTCGACCGTCGTCGTGCCCGACTCGGGCAACAGCAGAGTGCACAGGATGCGGTACAGCGACGTTTTGCCGGCGCCGTCGGGACCGATGAGGCCGAACACCTCACCCTGACCCACCGTGAACGACACCTGGTCGAGCGCCTTGACCGCCCCGTAGGACTTGGACACGTTATTTACCTCAATCGCGTTCATTGCCAATGCTGTTGATCTAGACAAACTAGATAATCTAGAGTTTCTAGAGATTTTAGAACTTCACTTCCCCGTACATGCCGATTTTCACATAGCCGTCGTTCTTGATGGCAATCTTGACGGCATAGACCAGGTCAGCACGCTCGTCATCGGTCAAGATGGTCTTGGGGGTGAACTCTGAGCGGCTGGAAATCCAGGTGACGGTGCCGGCATATTCCTTCTTCTGCCCGTTGCCGTAGTCGGCAAACACCTTGCAGGCCTGGCCCACCTTGATGTTCTGTAGTTGGGCCGAGGTGACATAGGCGCGAATGAACATCTGCTCCACATCAGCCATCTTGAACAGTGGCTTGCCCGTCGAGACAAATTCGCCCTGCTCGACATACTTCTCCAGTACGGTGCCCTTGTAGGGTGCCACGATGTCGGCATTGGCAATCTGGTCTTCGATTTGGCGCTGCTGGGCATTAATGCCCGCTACCTGGGCGTCGATACCTTCCATCTGGGCTCCGATGCCTTTGCCCTGCTCGGCAAGGGCGGCATTGGCACTGCGTATCTGGTCGCGGGTGGCCTCCAACTGGCGGTTCAACACTTTGATCTGGTTATCGATGTCATCGAGTTGCTTGCGCGGCACGGCGCCGTCCTTGACCAGTTCGGCATAGCGTTGGCGCTCCCGCTGGGCATTGGCAATCTGCTGTTGGATGGACGACAGTTGCTTGTTCAGATCCAGTTGTTGGCTGCTGGCTGCCGACCTGTTGGACGACAGTTGCCGCTTGCTGGCAGCGAGTTGTCCGCGCTGGGTCTCGAGTTGCTGTTTCTGCATCTCCAGTTGATAGGTGTCGATGCGTCCCACCTGGGTGCCTCCCTCGAGGACCTGCCCCTCGGTAACACTGAAGGACTTCAACTCGCCCGTTGCCTTGGCCGAGATGGTGACCTCGGTGGCCTCGAACGTCCCTGTGGCATCAAACGCCTTCTCCTTCTTGCCGCAAGCGCTCATCACCAGTAGTGCCACGCTTGCCATGATAGTTATCTTTTTCATCGTTATGCTGATTAATTGTTCGTCGAATATTTCAGGTCATACATCTGCTTGAGCATTTCAATCTCGTGGATGGACTGCTGCACGCGGGCGGCATTCTCGCTGTTGATGTCGCGCAGCAGGTCGTTCACATCGATGATGCCGTGCGAGAGTTTGGACTCGGCGGCCTTGCGCACCTGCTCACGCAGGGCGATGATTTCCTCGTCCTGGGCCATCAGTTGGCGGTAACGGCCGATAGCCTCGTTCTGCTGCATCTGTTCCAGGCGGTTGTTGAACAGAAAGACTTCGCGCTGGTTCTGGGCGGTCTCGCGCTGCAACTGCACCTTGGCCTTGTCGTTGTGGTGGGTGTACAGCGCGCCGATATTCCATGTCAGGCGGGCACCCACCATGCCGTTCCACGACCAGTCACGGCCCATCATGTCCTTGAACATGTTGTAGCCCGGGTAGCCGTAGTAGCCCTGGGCAAACACGCCCAAGCGCGGCAACAGGGCGGTCTTGAGTGCACGGTCCTGGGCGTCGGCGAGCCGCAGTTGGCTGTCGATGAGCCGCAGTTCGGGACGGTTGTTGCCGCCAACGGCATCGATAGCGGCAGGCTTGGTCACATGGTTCACTTCTATTCCGCAGAAGGTGCCCAGCATCGCCGTCAGCACGCGGCGCTGTGACTCGAGGGTGGTCATCTGCTGCACGACGTTCAGTCGCTCGGCGGTGACGTTGTTCAGGTCACATTGCGCTGCTGTGCCGTGCTTGAGCATCGAGGTCAGTTTCTTCTCGCTGGCGGCAAGTTGCTCCTGCAGGTCCTGATTGAGGCTGATCTGGTCATCGAGCAGCAACAGGCCGAAGTACATCTCGTTGACACGTTGGCGCACCTGGTACAGTTCCACGTCGAGCCTGGCCTGCTGAACGGCGCCCTGCTCGCGGGCCACCTGCTTCTGGGCACTGATAGCGCCGCCGTCAAACACGGTCTGTTGCAGGTCGAGCCCCAGGCGGTACTGGTCCTTGCCCAGACCCTTCATGTCCACACCCATCTGCCGCAACAGCCCTGTCATCTCGTCGGGCCACGCGGGCACGGCGCTCTGGTAGGTGGCTTGGGCGGTCGCCGTGAGTTGTGGGAGCCACCCTTTCTGGATATTGTCGACGGTGAGGTCGGTGGTGCGGGCAATCAGGTCGTGCTGGGCGATAAGCGGGTAATTGCGCTCGGCAGCCTGCTGGCACTGCTCGAGGGTCTGTGCCGTGGCTGTAAGCGTCATGCACACGCTGATGATGAAAAAAAGCCGTTTCATGTCGTTGTGAATTGGTTGGATATCGCAAAGTTAATGCCTTATTGTATAGCGGCAAATATCCAAAGCAGGGAAATAATGTCCTATTTGTACAAAATATTAAGATGATTATTGTTTTTTGAGGGTATTTGGTTATCTTTGTGTTCAAAAATTCGATAGCGATGGCAGAAATGAGAAAATTAAGTCTGGCCCAACTCAAACAACTCATCGAGGGCAACGATGAGGATTTGGCCAATAACTACATCTCGCGCAACGTGGCTGTAGCGCGCAACGTGCGCCTCAACCTCATCAAGGACCAGATTGTCGGCCAGCCAACGCTTATGCCCGAGATGCGTATCCTGATGATTAAGAACGGCTGGGCCGAACCCGTCATCAACATGATGGAGCGGCATTTCGAGACCGGTGACCTCGTGTTTCTTGGAACCAACGGCATTCTCCAATACAAGGATGCGTCGAGCGATGTGCAGGGCATAGGCCTGTCCATCAGCGACGAGTTGTTCTCGCTGGCCATCGGCAACCGCATCCCCAGGGCCTTTGACGGCCACTTGCGTCATTTCCAGTTGCACTTGCAGCCCGAGGAGCAGGAACAGTTGGACCAATTGCACCTGATGCTCTACCGCCACTTGAGGCAGCCCGACGGCAGCAGCCAGGTGACCGTACACCTGTTGAGCGCCTTCCTGTGGTATGTGGACCACCTGTGGAGCCGCCACGAGCAGACCTACCGCGAGAGCCAGACGCGCGAGCAGCGGCTGTTCGCCGATTTCATTCAGTTGGTGAGCGAGTTCGCTCCCGAGCACCACACCATCGACTTCTATGCTTCACGCTTGTGCATCACGCCCCGCTACATGAGCACCATCGTCCGGCAGGTGAGCGGCAAGAGTGCCAAGCAATGGATTGATGATGCCCTGGTCACCCGCATCAAAATCAACCTCAAACATACCGACAAGTCCGTTGCCCGCATCTGCGATGACATGAATTTCCCCAATCCCTCGTTCCTCACCAAGTTTTTCAAACGGATGACGGGCCAGACGCCGAGCCAGTTCCGCCGATAGCAATAAAACAGTAATGGTTGGACATGAAAAATCCAACCATTACTGTTTTTATATATAAGGTATTGTCTTTACTCCTTGACCAGCAGTGTGCCGGTCTTGCCCTGCAGTGCTTCGCGGGCCTTGTCGAGCGAGGTGATCAGGGCTGTGCCACCGGTCGTGTTCTCGACGAAACTGATGCATGATTCCACCTTGGGCAGCATGCTGCCGGGGGCGAAGTGACCCTGCTGGATGTATTCGCGGGCCTCGGCGATGGTCATGCGGTCCAGGTCTTTCTGGTCGGGCTTGTTGAAGTTGATCGACACCTTCTCCACAGCGGTGAGGATCACCAGCATGTCGGCATTCAGGTCGAGGGCCAACTTGGCGCTGGCGCGGTCCTTGTCGATAACGGCTGCCACACCCTCATAGTCGCCGGGGCCATTCTCCACAACGGGTATGCCACCACCACCCACGGTGATGACCACGCTGTGCAGGCCTACCAACTGCTCCACGATGGGCAACTCGACAATCTTGACGGGGATGGGCGAGGGCACCACGCGGCGGTAGCCACGGCCGGCATCCTCAACAAAGGTATAGCCCGTCTCGGCAACGATGCGGTCAGCATCCTCCTTGCTGTAGAACATGCCAACAGGCTTGGTCGGCTTCTGGAAAGCGTCGTCGTTCTTGTCAACAACCACCTGGGTCACCACAGCGGCACAGGGCTTGTTGATGCCACGGCGGGCCAACTCGCGCTCCACAGCCTGCTGCAGGTGATAACCGATGTAACCCTGCGTCATGGCGCCACACTCGGGGAACGGCATGGCGGGAGTGCCGCCACCATTGTTGGCCGAGTATTCAAAGGCCAGGTTCACCATACCCACTTGCGGGCCGTTGCCGTGACCGATAACGACGTCATAGCCCTCCTCAACGAGGTCCACGATGGTCGAAGCGGTACCCTTCACCAGGTCCAACTGCTCCTGCGGAGTCTTGCCCAGGGCGTTGCCGCCCAGAGCGATTACAAGACGTTTGCTCATAATACTGTGTTGTCTTATTTTTCTTTTAATGAATGATGTTCAAGAAAGATTAATGATTAAAGTCCATGAGCAATCACCCATTAACCTTTAACCATTAATCTTTAAACTTCCAGTTCACCACTGTGAACCGGATTAAATTACTTCAGCGTGGCGTACATCACGGCCTTGATGGTGTGCATGCGGTTCTCGGCCTCGTCAAACACCTTGGATTGCGGGCTGCGGAACACCTTGTCGGTAACCTCCATCTCGGGCAGACCGAACTTCTTGTAGATGTCGGCGCCGATGGTGGTCTCCAGGTCGTGGAACGAGGGCAGGCAGTGCAGGAAGATGGCGCCGGGGTTGGCGTTCTTCATCACCTCGTCATTCACCTGATAGGGGCTCAGCAACTTGATGCGCTCGGCCCAGATCTCGTCGGGCTCGCCCATCGATACCCAGATGTCGGTATAGATGACGTCAGCGTTTTTGGTGCCCTTCTTCACGTCGGGAGTCAGGGTGATGGTGCAGCCGTTCTCCTTGGCAATCTTCTTGCAGGTGTCAACGAGTTTCTTGTCAGGCATGTTGTCCTTGGGACCGCAGGCCACGAAGTTGATACCCAACTTTGCCGATACGACCATCAGCGAGTTAGCCACGTTGTTGCGGGCATCACCCATGAAGACCATCGTCAGGCCCTTATAGTGACCGAAGTGCTCCTCGATGGTGAGAACGTCGGCAAGCATCTGAGTGGGGTGGAAGTCGGTGGTCAGACCATTCCAAACGGGAACACCGGCGTGCTTGGCCAGGTCCTCAACAATCTGCTGGTCGAAGCCACGGTACTCGATACCGTCGAACATGCGGCCCAGCACCTTGGCGGTGTCTTCGAGCGACTCCTTCTTGCCCATCTGCGATGAACCGGGATCGAGGTAGGTAACACCCATACCCAGGTCATTGCCGGCTACCTCAAACGAGCAGCGGGTCCTGGTGGAGGTCTTCTCGAACAAGAGCACGATGTTCTTGCCTGCAAGGTACTTGTGGGGAGTTCCGGCGCGTTTCATGCGCTTGAAATCCTTAGCAAGTTCGAGTAAATACTGAATCTCTTCGGTAGAGAAATCGAGCAACTTCAGGAAACTTCTTCCAGATAAACTTCTTGGCATAATTGTAAGTTGTATTAAAAGATTAATAATATAGTTGTTAGTTGTTAGTTGTTTGTTTTTAGTTTTTAGTTTTTAGTTTTTAGTTTTTAGTTCCTAGTTTCTAGTCCCTAGTCCCTAGTTGTTAGTCCAGGGTCCGTTGTAGTCGTGGGTGAAAATCTCTAAACCCTAAACTCTAAACTCTAAACTGCGGCTCCGCCGCATTAGTCACGCCACAGCGGCATGCTCATGCAGCGGGGGCCTCCGCGGCCGCGTGAGAGTTCGCTGCTCGGGATTTCGAGCACGGTGATGCCCTCGTCGCGCAGGATGGCGTTGGTCACATTGTTTCGCTCGTAGACGATGACTTTGCCCGGAGCGATGCACAGCGTGTTGCTGCCGTCGTTCCACTGTTCGCGTTCGGCGGTGATGAGGTCGCCACCGCCGCACTTGATGAGCGTGACGTGCTCCAGACCCAGCGACTCGGCCAGAATCTCCTCCAGCGTCTCCTCCTTGCGCTCCAACTTGATGTCTTCGCCCTCGCCGCGGGTGAGTTTGAACACCTCCAGCGGGCCCAGGATACCGGGGTGCACGGTGAACTTGTCGTGGTCAATCTGGGTGAACACGGTGTCCAGGTGCATGAACGCACGAGTCTCGGGAATATGGATGGCCAGCACGGTGTCGATGGCCGAATTACCGTTGGCAAAGATATTCTTGGCAATCAGTTCGATGCCGTCGGGCTCGGTGCGCTGGCTGATGCCGATGGCGAGCGTGTGCTCGTTCAGGTTCAGGATGTCGCCGCCCTCGATGCGGTAGGGCAGATCGCGGTCATAGTAGTGCTCCACGTCCTTGAAGTCGGGGTGGTACCTGAAGATGTAGTCCCCGTAGATGGTCTCGCGGCAGCGGGTCACCGAGAACATGCGGTTGATGCTCACGCCCGTGCCGATGCAGGCGAACGGGTCACGCGTGAAGTACAGGTTGGGCATCGGCTTGACCACAAAGCGGCTGTCGCCGCGCACCTGGTCCACCAGCGAATTCTCCACCTCGCGCGGGTCGCGGGGCAGGTCCTGCAGGTAGATGCCTTCCATCGTCTTCAGCACCAGTTCCTTGCTCGAGGTGATGCCGTTCAGGTAGTTATAGATGATGTCGTGGTATTTCGTTGCACAGATTCCGGCCTCCTCGATGAACTGGCGCAGGAACTGTTCCCTGATGTCGGGATTCAGGTCCAGCACCTCGGCCATCAAGTCCTCCAGGTAAACCACCTCAACGCCATTGTCACGCAGCACCTGCGAGAAGGCATCGTGCTCCTCCTCGGCCACTTTCAGATAGGGAATATCGTCAAACAGCAGTTCTTCCAGAGTGTTGGGTGTCAGGTTGAGCAGTTCACGTCCGGGACGGTGCAACAAAACCTTCTTCAAAGGCTTTATCTCACTAGTAACATGAATACCTCTCATGACTTGGAAATTATTGCGTTCTTGTTTATGTTATGGATGTTCAAAATTCGGGGGCAAAGGTAAGCAAATTCCCTCAACCTTACATAATTTTTCACATCTTTTTATTAACACGGGTGATTGGCGACATGACCCCTCTGCCAGTTGATCTTTTTTACTGGCTGAATTCAATAGGGGGCAGATGTTAAAATCGTGTGTTAAAAATGGGTCTTTCTCTTGCATCTATCGTCGGGAGTGTGTATCTTTGCCGTGTCGTTAAGACAATCGGTCATTGAAAAACTGTCCACATCAAAGTAGATCGGGATACTCTTCAAATTTTTTATGAAATGCCGAGTAAAGCGCTGCCCGCAATGGCGGGCCTCGACCGCAAGGTGCTTAACAGCCGGAGGATTACAAAGCAGGTGGCGCCCTCAAATCCTGTATTTAATCGGAGTTTCATCACATCCTTTGGTGTGGCTTCTTATAGCAAGGGACGGATGTTGCGCTAGCGGACATCCGTCCCCTGCCTTTTTTTAGCGGAAAAAACATATCGCGTTTGGCCGTTTGCGGGAAAAGGTGTACATTTGCAGCGTAAAACCAAAAACTGAACAAGACAATGAAGGCATATTTATATGAGGAAGAGGCGCAGCCCATCGAGCCCATCGATGAGCACAAACTGGCCATCGCCGACCAGAAGCCCGAGAAGTCGGACGTCCCCAAACTGTCGCTCTATGTGGTCAAGTACAAGCCCCTGTTGGCCGCCACTTTCATCGCACTGGTGATTTTCGTCATCTGGGCACTTGCAACCTGGCTGCTGAACTGATTTTTTGTAACTTCGTCTAAACGGCTGGCATTGTGATAGATAATGCCTGCAGTGGTGGTGTGTCAATAATTTTTTTTGAAAAAAGTTACCCAAAAGGCTTGCCAGTTCAAAAAATAGCAGTAACTTTGCACCGCTAAAACGAAAAAATGGTCCCTTAGCTCAATTGAATAGAGCGTTTGACTACGGATCAAAAGGTTACAGGTTTGAATCCTGTAGGGATCACTT
>Ga0310695_10009057_pt1 | contig 15146 bp, 12 predicted proteins | sample RumenRJG_04DNA_FD_203882 | JGI IMG/M metagenome (GOLD analysis project Ga0310695, IMG submission 203882) | Bovine rumen microbial communities from Lethbridge, Alberta, Canada - RJG_04 (v2) (version 2) | ecosystem: Host-associated > Mammals > Digestive system > Stomach > Rumen | place: Canada... | reverse complement strand
AACCTGTACATGTTCAGGTTCCAGAATATCCTCTAAAAATGCATTTTTTTAGGAATTGTCTTATTATTTATTGTTTCATACATTTCTTGTTTTATTTCAGATAATATTTTGAAGTAGTCATGTTTTCTTTGATTTAGGTTTTCTAATCGATATAATTCATAGGATATTTTGGCGATATACTTAACGAGTTTTTCATTTAACGGTATTCAAATTCACAGGTATTTTTGTTTTTACAAATTATGAATACCACTTTGAAGACATCACATTCACCATTAACTGGAAGAGAGCATTTTAATTGATTTCAGTTTTGATGAGGTTATTTGATTGATTTATTGAATTAAATCAAATATTTAATTAGCACATCTTCGGACATTTGATTTTTATCTTATAACTCAATGTTATTTTTCATCATAAAGCTTTAAAAGAGCATTTACCCCTACACATATTTTTTATACTATCGTTTATAAACTGCCAGTTTTATCATGGCAAACTTAATATACCATTAGAACCATCTAATCATTATGACAACCGAAATCACCAAAATATTAAAGGGATTCAAAAAATTCAGCGAAAATCCATATTCAGACACAATCAAGTTTTTAAAAGACTACATTGAAGTCAAACCGACGGATGAAGCCCATTTCGAGCTTGGAAAGGCACTGTTTTTAAACGATGAATACGACGAGTCAATAAAGTATCTGAACCTATCCAATCATCCGAAATCGGATGCCTATATCGGACTTGACTACTACAGAATGAGGGATTTCCCCAATGCAGTCAGGCACTTCAACGAATTCCTGAAAGACTATGAAAACGAAACGATCCTTTCATACCTGATGATTTCATATGAAAAGCTCAGAGACTGGAGAAATGCAATCATAACAGGCGAAAGGCTTCTTGAAATCCGCCCCAAAAACAAGTCGGTGAAATTGCGAATGGTCGACTACCACTACATCCTCAGGGAATACGAGAAATCCCTCAGCTACATCAATGAGCTTGAAAGCAGAAAGCTCAGATGCAAAAAGGGACTGGTTCTTTTTCGCCTCGAACAATATGATGAGGCCATTAAAACGCTTGAATCCCTAAAGACTGCGGAGGCATACGCTCTTATGGCAAAATCATACCTGAAGCTGAACAAGCATGCAAAAGCGGTTTCATGTGCATTCAAATCCTATGAATCAAGCAGGGACCCCGAAATCATTTTGGAATTTTCGGACATGTATCTTGACAGTGACTATAAAAGGGCAATCCATATCCTGAAAAGGCTGTTGGATGAAAATCCCGGTGACGAAAGGGTTCTTGAAAGGATTTGCAGGGCATATATAGGAAACTTCAAAGCGGGAATTGCCATAACATATGCCGAAGACCTTCTTCGAGTTAACGAAAACAACATCACTGCATACGTCACACTGGCAGAGGCATATCAGTATCTGGGCAACGCTCTAAAATCCCTGGAATACATTGAGAAGGGTCTGGTGCTGGACAGCGAATCGGCTGAACTGTTGGTAATGAAGGCATGGACGCATTACCCTCTTGACTTTAAAGGCTTCAAGAAATCCCTTGAAAGGGCAATTGCACTGGAGCCCAACAACACCGAAAACCATGTTACACTAATCAGGGAATGCGTATGGGAAAGGAAGATGGACGACGCCCGCAGGTATTACACCCGGAGCATGACATATGCTTCATTAGTTGCATCGGACAATCCAACAACCTTTGGTCTTTTGGTCGCAGTGCATAATGTCTTGGCATACAATTCATTAGTTAAATCTTGAACAAATTCATAATCGAAGAATGTATAGACTCTTTTCAAATACAAACTTCTGTGCAAATCCAAGACTCAACAAATATTTTTGACGTGATTTTTGATATTCCTCATTCCAATATTGTTGTATTCTGTCTAATTCTTCTTTTCTAATTTATGAAATCTATAATATCTTTATCAGTTGTATAATATAGTAAAGAAAAATAGGATATTGAAATAAACAATAGGAAAAAATTTTTTGAAATCTTAACCAAAATCTATATATTCTAAACTTGCCTATATTTAACCTGTATTAAAAACTATATTTATCTTCTATACGAACTTACCTTTTTGATTTCATTTTTTAATTGCTGTTGCAAATATTGAAGGAAGACATATTGGATTTTAGTACATATGAACTGAACTATGGTTTAATGATAGATTGAATTTAACAGATGAAAAAGTATTTTCAATCCGCAACTATTGGATTACATGCCTATACCTTCTTGCAAACTTTCTAATCAGGGGCATTCTTATTGTTTTCCCGCATTATGATTTTTTGTTGTTGAATACAATAAATATTATTTTCCAATAAGTTCAATTTATAGATATGAGAAAAGTAGATTTCCCTGATAATTAGGAATCGCCAGAACTAAATAAAAACTTAAACCAAACAAATATTTAGTATCTTCCCATATCAAGATATTCAAATATTCTTCCACATGTTTCATTCTAATTAATAATATAATTTATTCCAGTCATGTTCAGATTTTAATTCTAATAGTATATCATCTAAAATTGGAATTCCATCAAAACTATTAAGAAGTTCATCTAAAGTATAATTATGCTCTTCAAGTTTTTCTTTAAATTCTTCTAGAGTATACCCATTTTTTTCTAATGCACTTTCCACTTCATATTCACTATAACATCCATTCAAGTGTTCTGCTAGTTTATTTGCAAAATATTCATTGAAAATTCTTTTTTCTTCATAATCAGGAATAGTTCCTTCTAAAAAGTCAGATATACCATAAATACAATTTGATGCATTGCGAAAAACATCTTCAAGATCAGATTCATCCAAACCATGAAAGTCAATTTCATTTTCATAGTTATTATCTAAAAATTCTTGAATTTCTTGAAGTCTTTGTTGTCTTTGAAGTGCTAATCCAAAATTTATAAACAATTTTGCAAAATCTAATACAATACCCATTATACCAACTCAAATCACTATTTAATATTTTTTTGCATTATTATCATAATTTTGATACTAAGGATAAGGCCAAATTTTTTTAGCTTTATTAATTAATAAATCGGCCCTAATCTTAATTTCAGACCCATTCCAATCTTCCACATCATCAAAATATCTATTTAAGCTTATTGAACTCTTTTTAAGTATTTTTTGTTTAAACTCAAAAGGTTTATCACCCATCTCAGAATTACATCCAGTTAATGTTAAATTACCAAGTGTATGCAAATAAGTATCCTGTATCTCTTCCCATCTTTCCCCAAGTGCAATCTGCCATTCTACTGAAAGATCAGAATTTTGAGGCATAACATGTTCTACAGTAATCCATTCTCCATGCGTATCTGATTTGATATCTTTTCTTTCTTTTCTTTCCCAATTTTCAAATTTGTCCCAAATATATCTTTTATTTTTTGGATTTAAATGGAAAATATCTTTAAATAAGAAGTTTGATGAGAATTCTACATCATTTGGCATTCTATAATTATTTTCTTTTGACAGTAACACATTTTTATAGGAATTAAAATGATTAGTATTGTCAATTTCACCATACATATTTTCATAGGTATTTTTTAAAGAATTTGTTGGGATAGAACAAATTAATCTTCTAAGCAAATAACTTTCAGTATACTTAATTATACTACAAAAATCATCAGTAGATAAATTATGTTCATCATAATCCCGATAAAGGTGGAGCATGAATGAGTCAGTTACATCATAATCCATACTTCTTAGACTTTCAAATGAAGCTTGTAGTTTTGGATTTTCTTCACCACCAAATGCAATAGATTCAAAATATAAAGCATATTTATGAATATCTATTACTAAATCATTAAGGTCCGTTTGTGAAGCGTATATTTTAAATTCAGTATAAATGTTTTCAAATTTAATTTTTTTGTTTGTTTTAACAATTAAGTAATCTCTAATGAATTTATCAAAATCACCATCATTTTTTTCAAATAAAACTTCAATGTCATGCCAATAAGTATTGTATAATTTTTCTTGCTCTTCTGGAAGCAAATCCATTAAAATATAATTTCTAATCAAATCTGATTTTGTTAATTCTAGACCTGTTGAATTTAAACTTTCAAAAATTAACTGTGGATTATCTTTACCTTGTTCTAAAGCCACATAAATGATTAATAACTTACTTAATCCATCATATACATTTTGGAAATTGTTTTTATTAATTTTTTTCTTGAAATAATCAAAGTTTTCTTTAAGTCTTTTTGAATCATTGTCATTAAAAGGTATTTTTTCAGTAGCACTCAAATTATCGATTATTTTTATTAAAGTGTTTTTATCATCTTGAGTTAAAAGAAGCCTATATCTATTTTCACCAAGTTCTCTTTCATGTATTAAGTAATAACTAATTAAATTATCTGCAGGAAAAACAGTACCATTAGAGCGAATGATTTGCTCATTTGGATTTTCTGATAAAAATTCAACAATCGCTGAAATTAATAAAGTTATAGTAGTAATTCTTTGTTGTCCATCAATAATCATTATGTTACTTATAGGATCCATCACTACAGGATTTTCTTTCATATAAACTACAGAACCAATAAAATGATTATCTTCATTACTGTTCCCTACCCTTAAAATGTCTTCCCAAAGTTGTTTACATTCTTTATTTGTCCAACTATATTTCCTTTGAAAAATAGGAATAGAAGATTGTTGATTTTGACCTAAAAAAGTTAATAATCCTTGTTTTCCAGCTTCCATGATAAATCACCAAAAATATAAATTGTTAACATATGCATTTTAATTTGATATTATATTTATATATACTAATTTAAATATTATCCCATTAGCTTGTTGAATGTACATGTTTAAGTAGTTATGCAACTAGGAATGACTTGCTTTCAACAGATTGGCTGGAATGTAGGATTATTTTAGCATTGATTCACAGTCAATTAAAATAAAAACATCATAATTATGATAAATAATATAATTAGTATTAAACAAATTGCTAGAAGAGTTGAATTATTAGTTTTATTAGATTTGCAGCATGGACAGGATTTATATTCTCTTTTACTATATTTTTTTCCGCATTGAGGGCATTTAACCATGAACTGTGATTCACAATTTGGACAGGATTTATATTTGAATTTATTATATTTTATACCACAGTTAGAGCATTTGATTTTATTTGACATGTAACAGAATGGACAAGACCCATATCTGTTTTTATCATATGTTTTGCCGCAATATGGGCAGGTTTTCTTTAAATCTGATTTTGTGGTTGGAGATTTTAATTTATTAGGATATTTGGCAGATGATTTTTTATAAGATTTTGATTTCTTACAATGAGGACAAGAACTATAAATGTTTTTATCATAAACTTTTCCACATTTAGAACATGTTTGTGGTTTATAATAAGTTTTTGAATAATTTGGTTTAGAATTAGATTTATTAGAAGTTTTAGAATTAATATTACCACAATGGGGGCAGGATTTATTACGTATGGTACTGTACTTCTTACCACATCGAGAACATTTGATAAAACAATGAGGGCATAATATGTAAATATTTCTATTATATGTCTTGCCACAGAAAATACACTTATTAGATTCTAATCTTTTAGAATACTTGCCATTACTTGTTAAAAATGAATTTTTATCCCTTTTAGAAATATTAGAAGTTGGAGGGGAAGATTTCTTAGATTTATTGTAAGTTCCAGAATTATAAACAGTTTTTTTAGCATACTTCTTTTTAGATGAAGAGCCATATTGGCCTGCTAAATTACCCCGTTTATATTCAATAAATTCATCACCATGATAATAACCTTTACGAGCCATTTAATCTCCTTCAATCAACTTCCTCTTCATCGCCGCAAACTCCTCATCGGTCAGCAAACCTTTTTCTAAAATTCTTTTGGATGAATTATCATAGTTATTACACCATAATTCTATCATTTAATTCATGCCAATCATTAATGCTAATTATAGAATTTTTAAAATTAATCCATTGGCATAATAGTATTATATATAATCTTCATATCTTCAATACAATAATAATCGACACCCGCTGGAACATTACCTACAATCATTATTACATCATAATAATTAAAATTATATGCAATTGTTGTTTTAATTCTTCCAACTTCTGAATTGATTATTGCATTGAAACAATAAGGTAAATTTTTGTTTTCAGAAATATTTGTATATCCTTGTTGTTTAAGATATTCTTTTAATAAATATTTCTTTCTTCTTGCATAATCATCAAAATGGATGGATCTATATTCCATAACATATAATTCACAGGTTCTATCATTTTTTGATAAAGCAACCATAGACTTGTGAATTTCATCGCTACTAGGATAACTGCCGATATCATAATATTCTGGATAATTAAAGGACAATCCATTTTTAATTATATGTTTAGTATTTTTTAGTATTTCAGGAATCTTTCCACATTCGGGACATTCATTATGAATCCTTAAATCATATGAACATCCACAGGTACAATCAGTAATTTTTTCAGGATTAGGTCTCATGCCAACTTTCAATCCACAGTTAGGACATGCATTATGAAATTTTTGATTATATGTAAATCCACATTCACAATCTATAATGTTACTCATATCTCCTTTGGAATACTCTTTTTTTGGTATATTTTCTGATCTATCTGAACTATTGGAACTAAATACTGCACAAAAAACACCTACAATCATTATTGCTATTACTATTATAATTATCAACATTATATCCATTATATTCTCTCCCACATTAATTTTAAAAAATTTTCATGGTTGCCTTATTTATACAACTAATATATCTATTACACATAAATAATATAACTTGTGATAAAATTGGTTTTGATATATGAATTGTACTATATCATCAAATGCGTTTGAAAATAGATTAGTGAAAGGTTGGAGTTGTTAAAATAAAAAAAAAGTTGTAGGAGGAAGCTATCTAAAAGAATACAATTAGATTCTGCCCCCATCCCTTTCCTCTTTTGAAATCATCTCTTCAATTTGTTCGTCAGTTGCTCCGGCCCATTGGCCTCCCCTGTCCCTGCTTTCCTTTGCTTCCTGAACATTCTGTTCATGTGTTTTACCGTTGAATTCCAATTTTTCCGGTTCATTTTGCTCATAGTTTGTATTGGAGGTTTCCTGTTTTTGAGTTACCTTTTCCTTGATCGTCAGCTTCTGTGTCGTGTTGCTTCCAGTATAGTTTTCATTTCCACCATAACTAACATTAACTTTATATTTACCTTTTTTCAAGTCCAAATCAAGCTTTGCCTTGCCTTTGGAATCAGTCTTGACGACATCGTCAACAACAACCTTGCCATTCTTGTCAGTTATGGTGATGTTGACTATTTCCTTTGATAGTGGAGTTTTGTTTAAATCTGTTAGTTTAATTGACAGTTCTCCATCCTTTTCATACTGTTCTTTATCACTTGTAATCTTGATTTTTGTCGGTTCTTTTGCATGGGTTGGATTTAATAAAATAAATCCGATAGCTGCTGCAAGAACAACAATTATTACAAGCAGTATTATAATTATATTTTTGTTTTCCATTTTCCTAACTCCCTATGGATGATGTGCCGCCTTCAATACATATGCAGAACGTTCAAGACATTATATCCTGTACATTGCTTCTTTTTGACTTTAACGGTCTTATAAACAGGTTTTTTCTTGTATAATGTGACTTTCAACTTAACGGGATAAAGCCAATCATTGTACTGAGGACTGTAATGCATCTTGTTCTTGTATTTCTTGACTATCTTGATCTTATAGGCATAACCGTTATAGTTTACCTTATCGACAATCTTCCAGACCATCCTTGAGCAGCACTCTATATCCCATATCTTGATGCGGTGCTTTATCTCCCTGACAATACTATATCTCTTGCCGGTTGACTCCTTGAACTTATATGTTGCCTTTTTGATTTTCTTATAATGGCTGAATACTTTCTTGTTTACCTTAACTGTCTTGTAGACAGGTTGTCTTTCTTTTATTATCTCATTTCCATGAAGCAGCACATGGCAGACAATTAGACCATCACGATTGACGTTTTTTGCCCCCAAATTCAAACCGCAGCTCCATTCATCATCTATCACTTTCTGGCCGTTTTTATAGGTGTATGTTATTTCATGGTAGCTTCTTTCATTATCCAGGTTCTTGATTTCAATATGGGTCAGACCGATGTCCTTGACAAATGTTTCACCGGGGTTGACTTCAAAAGGAGTGTAGATTCTGTTGTACTCATCCATTTGAGGCCTGTGGTCCACCACCTTATCATACTCATTGTTTGTTGCCGCCAGAACATTGTCCTGTGAGAAATCGGCATCATCATTCTTTTGGCACAGCTTTTCATCAGATGAGCTTTCATCACCTAAAACATCTGTAATGTTGCTTTGCGCTGAAACTGCAGAAACACATACGATAAGCATTAGGAAAAAGCCCAGTATTAAAAAGTAACTTCCACATCTCACTGTTTTACCTCCGCAATATTTAAATATATACAATATTATATCATTCGCCAATAATATAAGTTATGTATATTATGTTGATTTGTTATGTGCATTAGCATCCCTATCATGAATATAAAGATTTGCCCATTAAATCTCGCCATGAATAACTCACTAATAATAGACAATAACAATTCACCAACAAGTGGAGTTTAAACAACTCAATTTTCTTAATTTTGATGATTCATCATTAGATTCCTTTAAAATCAAATTAAGATTTTATGACGTAATTTTTAAGATGCATCTTATAAAATTGACCATACCTCATATTAACTGCGATTTAAAAAGCCATAGAATACGGTTAATATTATTTGTTTACAAATCAATAGTATACAATATGAGAAAAATAAAAGATAATCCTGATTGGAAACTTCCAAAAACACGAAGAACCGATTTTACAAAAGAGGAAATGCTCGATATCATTGATTTTTATCTGCAGTATAAACCGATGCTTGATGAATATGTATCCAATCGGGAACATTATCCTGAATTTGATCCTGATGATTTTACAAAGTTGTTATTTATGTATGAAATGTTTGATGTTGATTATGCCGATAGTATGGCAGAAATGAAAGAAAAATATGGGAAAAAATACGTTAAGGATTTATCCAAGGAAAAATTGGATTTTTTGGAAATAATAACTGTTTTTACATTTATTCAAAGAGCTGAACGCCATGCCGGCGGAGGATGGTATGATAATTGCATAGCTGATGACACATATCATAATTTGCTTTCGAGGTTAGGTGAGATTAAAACTGAATTGGAAAATAGATAATCTTATGCCCATTCCAGTAACATTACTTTTTTAAGCCAAATGATTTGCTTGATTTTGAATGGTGGAACCTGGTAAATGCTGTTTGCAGTAAAGTGATACGTGGATATTGGCGACACGAAGCAATGGAAATTTTATTTGCATTAGTCAATTATTAAACATTTTCAATTTTTTTAATTTGTTTTTTGAAAAATCATCATATTGATCTAACTCTAATGATTTAGCATATGCATCAATTGCAGAGTTAAACTCTTTTTTAATTTCATGACATAATCCTTTATTTCTCCAGTATGAAGAAACATCAGGATTTATCTCAATTGCTTTATCAAAATAAATTAATGCACTATCATAATCTTTAAGTTTGTTTCCATAATATTTACCTTTATTATTCCAAGTTTCATCATGATTAGGATCAATAGATAAAATAGCATCATAACATTCTAACATTTCAGAGAATTTGAATAATTTATTATAAACCTTTGATTTACATAACCAAGGTTCAATATTATTAGGTTCTATTTCTAAAGCATTGTCAAAAAATTGTATTGTTTCTTTTAAACCATCAACAGAGTAATATTTTTCATCTGAAATGATTTTTCCTTTTAAAATCCATGCTTCTGCACATTTTGAATCCATATTTAATATTTCATCACAAAGATTTAATGCACCATATTTATTTTGTTCTTCATAATCTAATTCCAGCAGTTTTAATTTTACTTCAATATTTAATGGATTAATTTCAATGGCGTTTCTAAAACAAAATCTTGCATCAAAAAAAGATAATTGATTATATCTATCCATTTCATTAATTGAAATCTTTTGATAACAGTTACCCATTAAAAACCAAATATATTCACTTTTAGAACTTTCTGATAACGTATAAAGAATTGAAATTGCTTCATAATATTTTTCAGAGCCAATATATTCCATTGCTTTATCAAATTCAGAATTACTAATATCGAATAAATAATTTGCATATTGTTCTTTAGTTGTGTAATTAAATCTTTTAAGTTCCTCTTTTAAGTCATTTAATTTTTCATCAGTAATGGAAACATATATGCTTTTATATAATTGTTCACGTTCTTGACGATTAAGATGAGTTTGTAAGTTTTCATATTCTTGTGCTTTTGTTTCCTCAAATTCAACAGATAACTTTTCAATTTCCTCATTTAACTTAATTATTTTGTATTTACACTCAATAACTTCATTTTCTGAAGATATAGAATTTAATTCTTGCTTTAAATTAGATAATTCCTCTTTCTTAAAATCAATGAGATTTTCAATTTGACTAGAATCTGTTTCCCCACCAACCCACTCATCTGTATGTTTCATCCTATTGCATTCCCTGCACAATGTCTGCAAGTTATCAATATCATTAGTTCCACCTTTAGCTACTGGTAAAATATGATCTATCTCCAAGCTTGTTTCATCCTTGCTTGCGCCACACTCTCGGCACCTGTACCCATCACGCTTAAACACTTCATGGCGGAGTTTGCGAGGAATTGGTTGTCTACCATATCGCACATCTAATTTACTTCCACAATACGGACATATTGTAAATTTTAAATCTTCAAAAACAGCTCCACAAGAACTGCAATATTTTTCCATTTAATCACCATAATCATTTAGAAATTTCCTTTTCTTTTTTAGCAATAGCTTTGTCTTTATATTTAGTCCATTTTTCCAACCTATCTTGGTCAAATAATCCCAAATATTTAATTGCTAAATCCGATATCCTAATCGCATCATCATATTTTTTGTCCTTCATATATGTTTGATACAATGTATAATAAGCAGTATTGGTGTATGTTCCTTTTTTAATAATATTTTCTAATAATTCAATACCTTTATCTTTATCTTCTTCCTTTAAAACTTTTTTAGCATTTTTTATTTCTAATTTCATCGATTCAGGATCAAAAGGAAGTGGTTCTGCAACTAAATTACCATTTTCTAAATAATTATTTACTTTTTCTAATCTATCTGCTAAACCAGTATTATGTTCATTATGAAGTGATTGTTCCCATGATACATTTTCAACTGCTTTTTCTAATACTTCTTTTGCTGATTCAAAATCTCTGTTTCTAATATAAATATTAGCTAATAAATTGTAAATCTGGCTATCATCACATTTTAAATCGATACACTCTTCAAAAAGAGGTATTGCTTCATCAAAGTTACCCCCATAAAACAGTTTAACTCCTTCTTGCCTCAATCCTTTTACTTTAGAATCGATCTTAAATTGTTTAACCCTTTCAATTTGGGACTCAATTTTTTGATAATCCTCATTAAATTCTTTTTTAACCTCTAAATGTTCATTTAATACTTCAATCGCTTTATCATAATCATCTAAAAATACATAACAGTCCGATAAAAAAGAATATGACAAAGAAACTGTTTCATCATATATCTCTGAATTATCAATTACATATCTAAATTCAGGTATTGCCTCCTTATGATTATGATTCATGAAAAGTTTATCCGCCTTTTTAAATGTTGCATGAATAGGTTTTTGTTTCAGTATTTTTTCCTTTTCTTTATCTTTTCTTGCTTTTAATTCTGCTTTTTCTTCATTAGTCCCATAATTTTCAATAACCATTTCATCTAATTTTTCATTTAAGTTTTTACCAATATCTAATCCATAATCCATTGATTTGAATTTTACATCCTTTTTGCCAAGATTAGGATTGTCTTTTTCTATTTTATTATTTCCTATTGTTTTCCCACCAATAGATACAACACCAAAGTCTGAAGTATTGATATTTTCTCTAATCTTTTCAATTTCTTGTTCATATTCTTTACGAGTAGGTTTTAGGTCATTCCCACAATTTATACAGAAATTTGAATCAGATTCATTTATTTCACCACATTTTAAACATTTTATAGGCTTTTTTATTAGTTTAGAGCCACAGTTAATGCAAAAATTAGATGAATTATCATTTAGTTTTCCACAATCTTGACAGAATACCATTGACAACACCACAATATTTGTATATAAATTGTTTATATCATTATTAATTAAAAAAGATTGTTAAATTTTTATAATCTAATAACATTCTGCATCTCCATAAAAGCATATCCTAATCCGTTTTATTCCCAGATTAAATGAAAATCATTAGAAAAAATAATTAATATTAATCAGTTTCTTTTTATTCTTCCAAATATGGAATGGCATATTCTCTACAAAGAGAAAACCCTCCCCCTCGAAAAACGGCCGGCAAAAAGGAAAAAATATTATACATAAAAAACATAGGTTTATCCAGGTGATTTAAAATGGACAAGAAATATATCATAATTGCTCTAGTCGCTATCCTTGCAGTCCTTGCAATCGGTATCGCTTTCAGCATGTTTGGACAATCGAACACAGAATATGAAAAGATAAACCTGAGCAAGTCCGCATCCCTCGAGGCACCTAAGGTTGCAGATGTCAACTCAACCAAGGATGCCAACGGCGTCAAGACATGGACTTTCAAATCAAAAGAGACCGCCATAAGCGCTTTCAACAGCAAGGAGGAATCATCACTTGCAGGTGCGGCGGAGTTTGCGGTTGTGCGCGATTCACTGCTTAACGGATCAACTGACGCACAGGTATACAAGGGTTATGAAATCAAGGAAAACACCGTCAACGGCGTTCACTACTATATCGCAAGCACCGGCAACGACACAACCCATGACAATATCATTTTAAGCAGCACAAACCTGGAAATCCTCCAACACATGCTTGACACCCTGACATTCAAGAAATCAGCCGCAGCAGACAACAGCACACAGGCGGACAATTCCTCAGGCACCAGCAGCGATAGTCAAAATGACAATGCAAAATCAACATCCAACCAGCAATCCGGCAGCCAAAAATCAGCTGACAAAACAACAACAGACAAAACAACATCTGATGAGGAGCCTGAAAACGAGGACGACCAGAGCGATGTAGACCGCTATGACGTGCCTCCATCTGATGAATCCTCAACTGGCAGCACAGAGTCCTCTTCAGACACACAGACAGACAAGTGATTTTTAAAATCACTTCCTTTTTTTATTTTAAACCTAATTCAAAAAAATGCAATTGCTATTCCAGGCGTTCTTGAAATCAGCATATTGCAGTTACCCACAACCTTTCCACTTCTTCTCTTGCCCATACCCTCGGAGAAACAAAATCATCAGCCAATACATTTTGAATATTTCCAGTTAAAATTATTATATTCAAAAAACAATATTGATATAAACTTATTTTATAATATTCTAATGTAAAAATTGCCCTAGAGCGATATCAAAAGATATATATTCCTTAACAACAAATTAAGGAATAATTAAAAAAAATTACCAGAGGTGAAAGTTATGGAATTTCATGAGGACATCATCTTCAAAAACAATGGCGAAATCTACGGTCAGGACCTGATAGAAATCGTTAAAATCAAAGGAAAACTCATTAAACTTCATCAAACCGAATCAAGCATTATTCAGCCTAAGATGTACAAGCCAGATTTGATAATGGAACTGGAAGACAGGATAATAATCTTCGAGTTTCAAAGCACCCGCGTAAATACCAAAGACAAAAGGAGATTTCGCTTCTACAGTGCACTCTTTGACCACATTAAGATCAAATCCAAAAAACCCATAGAAGTCCATGTTTTAAGCACAGTTGAAAAAGAACAGACAAAATGGTATAATGTAAACTCTGAGGCTTGCTTTCCAATATACATTCACTCCCTCAAAAACATTGATGGAGATAAACTTTTAAATAGTATGAATACTAAAATAGGAACTAACCAAAAGCTTACAACCAAAGACTTACTCATGATAAGTTTGCTTTGCTTCATGAAGTCTGAAAATACTGTGGAAAACAATATATTGGATTCAGCAGTCACAATAACCAACATCCCTGATTTGGATGATGACATCAGCCAATTCGTAAAGGGAGTGTTGCTGATGCTATGCGACAAGTTCGTAGAAGATGAATCATTAAACAAAACAATATCAAATATCGTAGGTGGCAACATGAAAATAGTAGAAGACTATGCACAAAGGAAAGTTGATGAGAAATTAAATGAAAGAAATGAAGAAATTGTAATTAATCTAAAAAAAGAAGGTTTTAAATTAAGTGATATTGCAAGAATCGCAGACGTCAGCAAAGATTTCGTTAAAAAAACACTATCAAAATAACATTCACAATCACACCATCTCTTGAATGATGACATCAGCCAATTCGTGAAGGGAGTGTTGCTGATGCTATGCGACAAGTTCGTAGAAGATGAATCATTAAATGTCTTTAAATTCTCATTTATATAATAATTGCAAAGTATTGCCTGTGCAAAAATATTCATATAGAATCAGTTAAATATTATTAAACAGGTGATAAAATGGTAAAATATTGTAAGAATTGCGGGTCCGAACTGGCGGACGGCTCCGTCTTTTGTGATGAATGCGGAACCAAGGCCGGCGAATCCGCACCAAGAGGTAGTCCATCAAACGATGTCTTCAGCAACTACAAGATTGACATGATGGACGGCGAGGAAGTCATAAGACATTCCCAAATACACGAAGGATGCCTGATACTTCCATGTATAGTCCTGGGAATCGGAATCATTATGGGAATGATTTCATTTATCTCAACTGTCAGATATGGATATCTCTTTGGAATATGGGGATTTTTCAACGGGTTTACAATTGCAGGCATAATCTGGCTGATAATACGATTCATAGGATATAAGACAAACGATCTGATTTTGACAAACAAGAGGGTGTTCGGAAAGTCCGGTCTGATTTCAACCACACAGATGCAGTCTTCACTCAAAAAGATCGACTCCGTTTCATACAAAAACGGACTGATAGGCAAACTAATCGGTTACGGCACCGTTCAGGTGGCAACCACCTCATCAAAATACAGATTCAGATTCATTCGCGATGGACAA
>Ga0310695_10009055_pt1 | contig 15148 bp, 12 predicted proteins | sample RumenRJG_04DNA_FD_203882 | JGI IMG/M metagenome (GOLD analysis project Ga0310695, IMG submission 203882) | Bovine rumen microbial communities from Lethbridge, Alberta, Canada - RJG_04 (v2) (version 2) | ecosystem: Host-associated > Mammals > Digestive system > Stomach > Rumen | place: Canada... | reverse complement strand
AATACGAGGCCGACGGTGCAGTACTCTCTCAAGGGATTAACGCGCGTCAATATCAATATCTGTTAATCACCAAGGCCGCAAGCATTGGCGGGTACTCCATTGCCAACGGTATCTCTCACAGTACCCTTAAAAACCGTATAACCATGATGTTACATAAGAAATCACCGCGTAGCAGTTTCATGAAGCTGCTCGCCCTCATCCCTATCGTAGGTGTTGCCCTCGCTCTGAATGCTGAGACTGTCAATGACTATGTCTATCAGCAGCCTCCTAAGAAGATTGTCAAGAAGGGTAAGCAAAAAGCGACCGTTAAAATGGGACCAATCAATGAGATTGTTGTTGTGGAGCAAGCGCCTGCCACCCAAGGAAAAGTGGAACCCGTTGAAATGCCCAACGCTATGAAGGTTGAAAAAGCAGAGAAAGAAGCCTTCGACGTGGTGGAGCAGATGCCCCAGTTCCCTGGCGGTCCTGCTGCCCTGATGCAATTTCTTTCTTCGAACGTGAAATATCCGAAGGAAGCCTTTGAACAAGGCATCCAAGGGCGCGTCATCGCCAACTTCGTCGTTGAAAAAGATGGTAGTATTACTGAGGCTCGTATCGTCAAAAGTGTAGATCCGTCGCTCGATACCGAAGCCTTGCGTGTCGTCAATGCTATGCCTAATTGGACACCAGGCATGCAGAGCGGTGAAGCTGTTCGCGTGAAGTACACTGTGCCTATCACATTTAGACTGCAGGGCGGCAGTACGGAAAAAGTAGCAGAAAAATACATTCTGGAGATTGACGGCAAGGTGGCTGATGACTCCGAGATTGGCAACATTCCCCCAGGCGACATCAAGAGCATGCACATCGAAAAGGGCGAGAACGGACAACCCAAGAAAATCATCATCACGACCAAGAAAAAGGAATAAGCACACTCTCTCGTATATGTTAAAAAGCACACTCATCGTGTTTCCCCTCGTACTCTTGCTGGTAAGTCCTGCAAGAGGCGAGGATTTTACTATAACCCTTAGGGTCGATTCAGCCATTGCTAGTCAGCCACAGCAGGTGTATCTGTATTCGCAGATAGAGCGCGAAATGACGTTGCACGATAGCATCAGCATCGACTCGGTGCATCGTCAGGGAACGTTGCATGGAATGGTGCCTTACGAATACAATGTCAATCTGATGTTCAGTCGTCGTGGCCCTGGCATTGTACCCGTCGTTGTGAAGAATGGTGATCAGGTGAAGATACATGTGGGCGACGAGGACGATGGCTTCAATATTCGTTATATTGATAGGGTAGAGGGCTCGCCTTCTACGCTAGAATACGTACGCTATTATCAACAGCTGGACAGTATCAAGGAACTGAACCGCAAGGTTTCTCGGCAGATGGAACGTTATGGGATAACGAAGCAGGAGGCAGACTCATTGGGTAAGATTCGTCATGAACTGGATATGGCTAAGGAGCGACTGGCATTGCATTATGCCAATACAGGTAAGAGCCCTTACGGAGTATTAGGTGCAGCATCTAGAGTCTATGGTTCGCACAGGCTGAATCCTTCCATGCACGGCTACACGGAAAAGGAGGTTGACCAGATGATGCACTCGGTATTGAAACGTTTTCGTGACTATCCTCCTATCCAGGCTTTCGTCAACGACAGTGTGCTTGGCAGGAACTACATGTCCGCCGAGAGCTTTGCCATCAATAGTACGTTCTGGAAACGCTATAGTCGACGGTTTTTCGATGAGACGGAAGACTCCATTATACAACCTTTGAAAGTGGGTGACTACATGAATGTGCTCCATCTGAATAATTATCGCGGGCAGTACCTCTATGTCGATTTCTGGGCTTCGTGGTGTGAGCCATGCCTACAGCAGATGCCTAACATCAAGATGGCGGCACAGCTGTTTTCGGAGAACTTGGTGGTGGTGCTGGTGTCGATGGACAAGGAATCCAAGCAATGGTGGAAAACCGTAAAGGAACTGGACTTGCGCAGTCATCCGAAAGACGAGCACCCTTACGAGATAATAAACCTTCGAGCCTTTAACGACAAGGCGGGTAAGATGTTACCTGAGGTGAAGCGCCTCGACATTCGAACCATTCCGCATAACTATCTCGTAGATCGCACAGGACGCATCATCGCCAAGAACATCAGTAGCAATCTGCTGATAGACCGCATGAAAGAACTATTAGAAAGAGAGCACAAACGATGAAAAGAATACTGACGACATTTTTTATTTCTCACATCTCATTCCTCATTTTATCTGCTACCCCAGCAGATAGTTTACGTATACAGGCAAAACAACTGTTTGAGCGAGGGTACTATGCCCAAAGCATCGACTTGCTCGGAAATATCAGCGAGGACAGTCTGACTCTTGACGATATGCGTCTGCGCTACGACTGTTTCTGTCAGACCGGACAGATAGACTCGCTAGTCTATTGGGGCAAACGTGTGCTAAAACGCAATCCTATGGCAGATATCATTCCCGATCTGACCTATCGCCTGAACAACGCAGATAAAGAACATGTAAACCCTGGGCTGGTAATTGAGATTTGTGAGCGTTATAAGCAGCAAGATGCCACCCACATCTTAGTGAATCGTCAGTTAGCAGATGCTTACTATCTGGTGGGCAACTATGACTTGGCACTACGCGAATTGGCTAATCTTGAGGCATTGGGCGATTCCTGCTTCAAGGTGCTCTATACCAAAGGTTTGATATATATGAACACTGCCCAATATGGTGATGCCTATGATTATCTCTCACGAGCCACAGCCCGACACAACGATACACATGGCTATTGTCTCTTCTTGTTAGGCATTGCAGCCAATAAGATAGGATTAGGTGCTGAAGCACTAGGCTATTTGAGCGAGGCAGAGAAACTGATGGTTCCTGACCGTAAGACCCTGTTTCGCCTGCATCAGGAATTGGCAGAATCGTTCCGTATGAAAGGAGAACCCGACTTCCGCTTGCAAGAGCTAGAGGAGTGTATGCGCTATGCTGAGGAAAAGGACGTCAATACCCTCACTTATCAGATGGGTAAATGCTATCTGCAACTACGCCAGTTCGACAAAGCTCGTGAAACCCTCAGCCGATTTCTTGAAGCTACTAAGGATAAGGAATATAACAATTCAATCAAATCCATGCGTCAGTCAGCAGAAGAATGCCTCCGCATGATGATGTGGTGATGATAATAAAGTTTAAGAAAATCTTAATTTATTAATTACTAAGAATTTATAAACTATTTTTCATACACTCTTTAACGAAGAATCTTTATCTTTGCAGCATCAATCCGATGCAACCATAAATGATTAGATTCTTCATTTTGATAATATGCCTGTCAGCCTTGGCCGTGATGGCCAAGGCACAGGTTTCTTCTGACGAGAAAAAGGTCAGCATACCTGACTCCATGAAGAGTCCGGCAGACGACTTCGAAGAATGGTTGCGCAACGAACCCATGAAACCTGAACAGCATGACAGTTCTGTGCTGCGCCCCATGCCGCCTCGCATAGAGCGTGTCTCTCCTGACAAACTGGCTTCTTTGCGCTCTAATAAGATAGGAGTGGTTATCATGACGCCCAAGTTACGTCAGGATATGCGGTTGGCCTATCAGAGTCATTTCCTTGAACAGCAACGCAAGGAGCAGGCTGGCGGTGCTATGACCGTAGGTGTCAATCCTTTGTCCTTGATAGCCCTTGCCGTAAAGAAAATCTTCCCCAAGCGCAAGTCGAAGAAGGAACGACAGCGCGAGAAACTCCAACAGATATTGGATAACTATTGAATATTACAAGAATTCCCCACAAGTTGTTGCAACTTTTCTGCCTGTTTTTTACGTCTAACAGACAAAAGAATAAAAACACCAATCAAAGGGACCTCTGATTGCCCGACGTCCACAACATCAGCCACTATCGCCGCCAAGACTCCTCTGCACCGTATCAGCTCATCAGTGAGATACAAGTCACAGAAATGCCCCTCCTCTTTGCCGAGCAGTGACTGTCAGACCTTGCGTATGGCTTAGCTGTTCTCACGTGCGGGACAGCTGTAGCAGGTGACGAGACAGGCTATCCCAGTGATGAGACAGCTGTAGCGGTGGAAAAGTGGTAGGAGTTTTCCAAAAGTGGTACGACTTTTCAGAAAGTGGTACCACTTTTTCGTGTATTAGCTGTTCCCGCGCGCAGGAACAGCTGTCCCGTTGCTGGGACAAGCTAATACAGCGCTGGGATGAGCTGATACGGAGATGAGACAGGCTGATACAGAGGCGAGAAGGGCCATCTCGCGCCCGTGCGCGATCGCCTGCGTCGCGCGGGAGAAGTTTTCGGAAAATTGCTTTCACTTTCACAGTCGCCTTTCTACTGGGCTTTCAAGGCCATTTCCTTGTTTTTGACGTTTCACGAACGTTTCACCGATTTTGTGAAAGCAATGTGAAACGTCCGCAACGCTTCGCGCATGCCAGGAACGCCCGCGAACCTTTATTTACAGGGACTTTCTGGATTGACTGTGAAGGTGAAAGCATTTTTTTGATTTTTGTTTTGTAGTGTGCAAACTTATTCGTACTTTGACTTCGTCGAATGTACTTTCGTTCGACAATAAAAACAAAATAATGAGATTTTGTTTTGTATTGTGCTCACTTATTCGTACCTTTGCCAACAATATGCAGAAATTAGTTGAACTATACAAGAGGTGGAGTGGGGAAGAGCCCCAGAATGTACAACAGCTGACGGCTGGTGGAAGTAATCGTGAGTACTATCGCTTGACTTCTTCGGAGGGTAAGAGCGTCATAGGCTGTGTGGGTACCAGCCGTGACGAGAATCATGCCTTTGTCTATTTGGCCAAGCATTTTACGGAATGTAAGTTGCCTGTCCCCACGATTCTTGCTGTCAGCGATGATGAGCTGCGCTATATTCAGACGGATTTGGGTTCCATGTCGTTGTTCGACGCCATTCGTGGTGGTCGTGAGGCTGGTGGCCGTTATACGCTGAAGGAGCAGGAACTGTTGCGCCGTACCATCCGTCAGTTGCCGAATGTCCAGTTGCGTGGTGCCCATGAGCTTGACTTCACTAACTGCTATCCGCAGCCGGAGTTTGATACCAACTCCGTACTCTTCGATTTCAACTACTTCAAATACTGTTTCCTGAAAGCTACGGAGATAGACTTCCATGAGATGAAGCTGGAGGCCGACTTTCGCCTGTTGGCAAAGGACCTGACAGAAGCCGGTGACGAGCAATGCTTTCTCTATCGTGACTTCCAGGCGCGAAATATCATGTTGGTAGACAGCCCACAGCCTGCAGCCCATAGTCCACAGCCCTACTTTATTGATTTCCAGGGTGGTCGCCGTGGTCCGTACTACTACGACCTAGCGTCGTTCCTGTGGCAGGCCTCGGCAAAGTATCCACACAAGCTGCGTCGCGAATTGGTCTATGAATACTACAACGCCCTGAAGCAGTTGACCGAGGTGCCAACGCCCCATCGCTTTGTTGAGCGCCTCAGCCTGTTTGTGCTGTTCCGTCAGTTGCAGGTGCTGGGTGCCTATGGTTTCCGTGGCTACTTCGAGCGCAAGGCCCACTTCATCGAGTCTATTCCGCCTGCTATGCAGAATATCCGTGAGTTGCTCGACGAGCGTAACTTCCCCTATCCGTATCTGGTCGGTGTGCTGCGCCGCTTGACGGAGCTGCCTCAGTTCCAGTATGTGGAGGCTACAGTCAGTCGTGCCGATGGTTACAAGACGACAGACCTGAACCCCTACAAGCCCCACCCGCAGGACGGTCCTGCCACGTTCTCCAAGTACGATGCCCAGGGACCGCTGGTGGTGCGCGTCTATAGCTTCTCGTATACCAAGGGCATTCCTGAGGATGAGAGCGGCAATGGTGGTGGCTATGTCTTTGACTGTCGTAGCACGCACAACCCTGGCCGTTATGAGCCGTATAAGCAACTGACAGGTCTGGACGAACCCGTTATCCGTTTCCTGGAGGACGATGGCGAGATACTGACGTTCTTGGACAGCGTCTATAAACTGGCGGATGCCCATGTACGTCGCTATATCCAGCGTGGATTTACCTCGTTGATGTTCTGCTTTGGCTGTACGGGTGGTCAGCACCGTTCTGTTTATAGTGCACAACATCTGGCCGAACATATCCATGAGAAGTTTGGCATCGAGGTGCGCATCTGTCATAGGGAACAAAAAATTACCCAGACGCTGTCGAGCGTTGGGTAATTCTCTGACCTTGTATTTGTTGGTAATTCTTATACTTTTATCATCTGGCCATTAGCGCCAGATGATTTTTTTACCGTTCTGAATATATATGTTGCCCTTCTGTGGCGTTGCAACCTTGTTACCCAGCAGGTCGTAGATGTCTGATGTCTGCTGTTTGACGTCTGCTGCCATAATATCCTCGATACCGTTGGTTTCGCCGAGAACAGCCTCAATGGCGATAGACTTGCAGCTTTTAGGGGTCATAACGAGTTCGGCGCCCTCGTATTCCTTGGTGCTCTTGCTGCCGGAGTTGGCTGTGGTGACAACCTTCCAGCCTGTTACAACCTTGCCTTCAGGAGCGGTAGCCACGATGGTCAGCTGACGGTTGGGGAAGAACTTACCGTCGAAGACACCTTCTGAGAGCGGAATGTCGTTGACGCTTACGGTTTCAGGCATGTCGGTAACACCCTTATTGATGGTTACGGGGAAAGCTGTACCGAGACTCCACTGGTTGCTTAAGTGGCTCAAGAAGTTGTCTGTACGAGAGGGATGGACTGTTGTCTCTTGTTTTTGTGTCCACCAATTATAGGAAGTTTCAGTATATCCTGTAAGCCACTTCTTGGCATTCTCGAATTTCTGGTTGATCTGGTCACGGCTACTACCATCCCATGTATTGTATTTGGCGCAGTGGGCCACAAATTCATCCATGGCCTCCGCCTTAATGAGGTCAATTATCTCGCCAGTACCATTGCCGTTCATGAAGTCACCCATAAAGACGCAGCACTTGTCGATGAACATGTTCTTCAGTTCCTCGTTCTCCAACATGTTCTTGATGAGACGCGTTGCTGGTTCTGAGAAGGCCCATGCGCTGCCACTGTCCGAGCTGGGATTGTAGAGTAGGTTGATGGTGTTATAGTCATTTTGACGGCCATAGAGTCCCAGTCCGAAGTCGGTATCCTTGACGATAACACGGAATCTCTTGGGCAATCCTGACTTTGTGTCGTCATTGTTGGGACGCCAGAAAACGAGGTTGTTGCCTGGGAAGTCGATGTTGCCGTAGAACAGGTTCATCACCATGACGTTCAGATATTCGCTGACGTCGAGCCATTCCTCATATTCTGCCTTGGTGTGCCCCTTCTCACTATAGAAGGCCTTGAAGTTGTCATAGAACTCTGTGTCACCTTCCTTCAACTCCTCAATAAACTTGTCAACATTGTTCACCTGCTCGTGGCTAATCTCCACCATGTCCACATCCTCCAGCCCGTCGTAGTTGCTGTAGATGTTGTCGGCATTAGAGCGCTCACGGATATTGAGCATACCCATGTATTCACCATTGATATAGAGCACGGCAGAGTGACCAGCCTGCCAGTCGAGGTCAATGTGGCTGGCCATGGTGCGCTGGATGATGAGATCGCGGAAATAGAGGTCGCCAAAGTCGTTTCCACCATCGCGCAGGGAGAATGACTTGAACTTCGTGACTCCAGGCTTCTGGTCTGGGAAGAACTCGTACTGGAACTGCTTGTGGTCAGGGTCGAAACGCTTGTTGGCATAGAACACCATCGACTTGAGGGCATTGCCACGCGACTGTCCACCCTGGATGCGCGTTTCGCTGAGTTGGTTGAAAGCACTCTCTTCGCCCTCGACAGGGAAAAACTCGATGTTGACGGGACGACGCCAGTCGTGGGTCTTCTTATCCTCCTTGCTGTTGTTGTTGGCAAAGAGGCCAATCGATGCATCGTTCAAGTATTTGTCGTTGGTCAGGACAGAGAAGACGGGAGTCGTCATCTCTCTTGGGTGGAAGATGTACGATTGGGCCGTGCTCATGGGCGACAGCCAGCCGTCGCAGAATACCTTCGCACGAATGGCTGTAGTCTTGGTGATGCTGATGGTGCTTGTGTACTTCGTGCTGGTGGCCTTGGGTTCGCTACCGTCCTTGGTATAGCGGATGACTGCACCCTCAGGGGCACCTTCTGGCAGACTTAACTTAAGGTTGATGGTGGCGTTGCCTGTGACGACACGACCTGTTTCGCTGAATACGGGAGCGCCGAGAATCTGATTGCCGTCGCAAATGTTACCGCTGTTGGCCTTGCCAGGGGTTGGCGTCAGCTGGTAGCCCCACTCGTCAGCACCGTCGGTTTTGCGACCATAGGCCACATCGGGAGCGGGCATCTTGGCTATCTTCTCTAGTTTGTCAACAGCCTCGTCACCCTTAAACAGATAGAGATTGCCGTCCTTGCCTGATTCCAGACGGAAACTGGTGTGCAGGCCCTTCTCTTCCTTGTCGCAGTAGATGAGGACATAGCCCTTGGCAGGTACTTCCTGGGCGGGCAACTGCCAGGCCTTAGCAACCTTGTTCTTGCTGCCGATTTTGTAGTCTTTCAGGTTAATGGCGGCATCTGTGGGGTTGTAGAGTTCCACCCAAGAGTCGGGAAACTCTTTCATGTCGTCCATGATGCACTCTATGTTCGACTGCATCAGCTCATTGATTACCAGGTTCTGCGCCTGTGTGCTCAGCGCAGTAGTCAGGATGGTTAAGATGAAGTAAATACGTTTCATTTTTTTCTTGTCAGTTAGTTTCATGCTGCAAAGGTAGTAAAAGTATTGCTGACAATAGATTGTCAGATTACACTTTTTCTTCCAATGCTACATAAGACAAAGTTTATGTGACACAGGATGGCAAAAGTACAAAAATCTTTTGGAAAGATAATGTGTTTTGCAGGAAAAATAGTACCTTTGCACCCCGCAAACGACTAGATAATGGCTGAACAATCCCTGAAGCGACAACTGAAAGTGCTGACCATCCCAGTATTTATTGAGATGGCCTTGGTGATGCTGTTGGGTGCCGTAGACACCGTGATGCTGAGCCGCTATAGCGACAACAGTGTGGCGGCGGTGGGACTGGACAATCAGCTGATGTCGCTCGTATTCCTGGTGTATCAGTTTTTTTCGATGGGTGCTGCCATCCTCTGTGCACAGTATATCGGTGCCGGACTGCGGAAACGGTTGGTGCAGGTGGTGGGAATGGCACTGGTGGTGAATCTGGCACTCGGAATGGTGGTCAGTGCCCTGCTGTTCCTGTATGCGGAGCAGTTGCTGCAGCTGATGGGCCTGCGCCCAGAGCTGATGGATGATGGTGTGGCGTATCTCAAGCTGACAGGTGCACTATCGTTCTTTCAGGCCCTATCGCTGACGTTCTCTGCCTCGCTGCGTAGTGCCGACAAGGTCATCTATCCGATGGTGGTGACAGGTGTTGTCAACGTGCTGAACATCCTCGGCAACTATGCCCTTATCTTCGGCCATTGGGGCTGTCCGCAGCTGGGTGTCGAGGGTGCTGCCATTGCTACGGCTGCCAGTCGCGCCATTGCAATGGTGCTGTTAGCGGTTATCCATTTCAGAAAGCATATCCCAAAGTTCCCGCTGCACTATTTCCGTCCTATGCCGTGGGAGGAACTGAAGAACCTGTTGTATATCGGCATCCCTGCCATGAGCGAGAATATCTCGTACAGTCTGTCGCAGGTGGTTATCACCTATTTTATAAATCAGATTAGCAACGAGGCCCTGGCAGCCAGGACCTACTGTGCCAACATGATCATGTTTGTCTATCTGTTCTGCCTCAGCATCACGCAGGGCGGCGACATCCTGGTGGGGCACCTCGTCGGACAACGACGCCATCAGGCTGCATATATCCTTGGCAACTACTTCTTCCGCTGGTCGATGATTATCACGCTGACGGGTTCTGTATTGTTAGCCATCACGGGTGAAGGCATTCTCAGTGCCTTTACCGACAATCAGGAAATCATTGCGATGGGCGTATGGGTGCTTGTGGTGGATGTCTTCCTGGAGGTTGGGCGCACGGCTAATATCTTTGCCGGCAGCACGCTGAGAGCCACAGGCGATACCGTCTATCCCTTTGTCGTGGGTGTTATCTTCCAATGGAGTGTTGCTGTGGGAGTGAGTTACGTCTTCGGCATCCCTTTGGGTTATGGTCTTGTGGGCATGTGGATAGGTTTTGCGCTCGACGAGAACATCCGTGGTGTCATCCTCGTGCGTCGCTGGCGGTCAGGGAAGTGGAGGGCCAAAGGCTTCGTCAGGGAACAGTAAAGGTACTTTCGTTCGACAATAAAAACAAAATAGTGAGATTTTGTTTTGTATTGTGCTCACTTATTCGTACCTTTGCACCCGCAAATGAAGAAGTTTATCGTCATATTGGTAGTAGTAGCTGGGCTGGCGGCCTGTGGCAACAGACGACAGAAGGAGGTGGAGCAGTTCAGGATGAAGGTGCGCTCAGAGTTTCTGAAGGAGAAACTGGCAAAGGCGCAGCAAGAGTTGGCGCTTACTGACAGCATCATGCAGGCACGCGGTGGCGAGGTGGACTCTACACCAGGCTATCTGGATTCGCTGGAGATGGCTGCCGACGTGCAAGGCGCCCAGATACGCTATATCCACAAGAAACAGAAAGACCTGCAATAATTTGGTCAATTCATTGGAATTGTTTACCTTTGCACCGAATTATGGCTAATAACGAAGCAAAGACAAATGAAGAGTTCGAACAGACGCTGACGGAATGTCGCACGCTGTTTGAGAAGAAGCTCCATGACTATGGGGCTTCGTGGCGCATCCTGCGTCCACAGTCGTTGACCGACCAGTTATTCATCAAGGCCAAGCGCATCCGTTCGCTGGAAATCAAGAAGGAGTCGCTGGTGGGTGAAGGCATCCGTCCGGAGTTCATTGCCTTGATCAACTATGGCATCGTGGGACTGATACAGCTCTACCACGGGTTCAGCGACACTGTCGACATGGATAACGACGCAGCGATGGTGCTCTATGACAAATATGCGCAGGAGGCGCTGGAACTGATGAAGCGCAAGAACCACGACTACGACGAGGCGTGGCGAGGCATGCGGGTCAGCTCATACACCGACTTCATACTGACCAAGATAGAACGCATCAAGGAGATTGAGAATCTGGGAGGCGAGACACTGGTTAGCGAGGGCATCGATGCGAACTACATGGACATCATCAACTACGCCGTGTTCGGAGCGATAAAGTTGAGAAGTTAAAGGAGTTAAAGGAGTTAAGGGAGTTAAGGTAAAAGGTGAGGAAGGTAGTAGTAAATATTGCGCGAATGGTGTTGGCGGTGGTCCTGACGTTCTCAGGATTCGTCAAGGCTGTCGACCCGTTGGGCACGCAGTATAAGCTGCAAGACTACTTGACCGCTCTGCACCTGCAAGCAATGGCACCCGACTTTGCAACGTTGGCGGCCTCGGTACTGCTGTCGGCGCTGGAATTCTTTCTGGGTATCTGTCTGTTCTTTGGCATCCGCAGGATCCTGTCGAAGACGTTGACACTGCTGCTGATGCTTGTGGTGACACCTTTGACGTTGTGGGTGGCACTGGCAGATCCCGTAAGCGACTGCGGTTGCTTTGGCGATGCCTTTGTACTCACCAACTGGCAGACGTTCGGCAAGAACATCGTGTTGTTGGCGATGGCGCTCATCGTGTGGAAATGGCCCCAAGATATCATTCGCTTCATCTCCAGTTCGAGTCAGTGGCTGGTAACGACCTATTCGGCCGTTTTCATTGTCGCCGTCTCAGGATGGTCGCTCTACGACCTGCCCTATCTGGACTTCCGTCCTTACCACATCGGCACCGACCTGAGGACGGGCTGGCAGAAAATGATGGACGGGGAAGAGTCGCCCTACACAGAGTTCTTCATAGAACGTGTCAGGGATGGCGAGGATATTACCGACTCGCTGCTCAACCAGAAAGGCTACCTCTTCCTGCTCGTGGCACCCCATGTGGAACAGGCCGATGATAGTCAGCTGGACCTCATCAACCAGATGTACGAGTATGCCGACGAGTATGACTACCCGTTCTATGGGCTGACGGCTAGCGGTGAAAAAGGTATTGTCTTCTGGCGCGACATAACGGGAGCGGAGTATCCGTTTTGCCAAACCGACGAGATAGTGCTGAAAACCATCATCCGTAGTAATCCAGGGCTGGTGCTACTGAAAGATGGTGTCATCATCCGCAAGTGGAGCCACAACAGTCTGCCAGACGAATATGAGTTGACTGACCGTCTGGAGAAGTTGGAGATAGGTAAGATTGACAAGGAAACGATGGCCCAGAAGATACTTGTCGTCGTCCTGTGGTACTTGCTGCCACTCTTGCTGCTGACCATTGCCGACAGGCTGTGGGCGTGGACCAAGTGGCTGAAGAAAAAAGAACAGTCTAACAAGATATATCAACATTTTAAACAAAAACAAACAATGAGAAAGAAAATCGTAGCAGGCAACTGGAAGATGAACCTGAACCTGCAAGAGGGAGTGGCTCTGGCCAAGGAACTGAATGAGGCTCTCGCAGCCGACAAACCCAACTGTGACGTAGTCATCTGCACACCATTCATCCATCTGGCTTCTGTTGCCAAGGAGTTGAATCAGGACATCATTGGTCTGGGTGCTGAGAACTGCGCAGACAAGGAGAAGGGTGCTTTCACTGGTGAGGTAAGCGCTGAGATGGTAAAGAGCACTGGTGCTCAGTACGTTATTCTGGGTCACTCAGAGCGTCGTGAGTACTATAAGGAGACTCCAGAGATTCTGAAGGAGAAGGTGCTGCTGGCTCTGAAGAACGGTCTGAAGGTAATCTTCTGCATCGGTGAGTCACTCGCTGAGCGTGAGGCTAACAAGCAGAACGAGGTCGTAAAGGCTGAGCTCGAGGGTTCTGTATTCAACCTCTCTGAGGAGGACTTCCGCAAGATCATCATCGCCTACGAGCCCATCTGGGCCATCGGTACTGGTAAGACTGCTACCGCTGAGCAGGCTGAGGAAATCCATGCTTACATCCGTTCTATCGTTGCTGAGAAGTATGGTCAGGCTGTTGCTGAGGACACCAGCATCCTGTATGGTGGTTCTTGCAAGGCTTCTAACGCTCCTGAGCTGTTCGCCAAGGCTGACATCGACGGTGGTCTCATCGGCGGTGCTTCACTGAAGTGCGCAGACTTCAAGGGCATCATCGACGCTTGGAAGAAGTAAATGAAACATTTCATCCAGATATTAGTACTGTGTATCGGCATCCCCATGGGTGCCGGTGCACAGACTTTTACCCAGCGCCTGCAGAAAACAGTAGCAGGACAGGGTTCGGTAACTATTCACCAGAGTGACTCCATTGACAAGCTGGTCAATAGCGCCATGCTGACGACAAAGAGTAGCAGCACAACTGCCACCACAACACCCACTACGCCCAAACCCGCTACGCCCAGTACCCCTAGTAAAACTGCTCCGAACAGTCCATCTAGCCCTACGAACACTACCAGCACCACTGTTATCCCAGACACCGTGCCGAAGATGATTCGCAACGGTCATAAGATTACGGGCTATCGTGTGCAGGCCTTTGCAGGTGGCAATTCGCGCAAGGACCGCCAACAAGCAGAACAGACGCGCAACGCCATCAAGAGTCATTATCCTAACGTACCCGTGTACGTACATTTCTATTCACCACGTTGGATTTGCCGTGTTGGCAACTACCGCACCTACGAGGAGGCTCACCAGATGCTGGTCAGTCTGCGCGACCTTGGCTTTGACCAGGCAACCATCGTGAAGGGAAAAATCACTGTAGCATACTAATGTACCCAGAGAACGAAATATTCAGAGAGGGCCTCGACGAGTTGGCCGAGCACTACAAGGAGATACTGACGCTGTTGGGCGAAGACCCCAGTCGCGAAGGTCTCCTAAAGACACCTATGCGTGTGGCTAAGGCCATGCAAGTATTGACACGCGGCTACGAGATGGACGCCCATCAGGTGTTGCGCGACGCCCTCTTCAAGGAAGACTATTCGCAGATGGTCATCGTCAAGGACATCGACTTTTTCTCCCTCTGCGAACACCACATGTTGCCCTTCTACGGCAAGGTGCATGTGGCCTATATCCCCAACGGCTACATTACAGGACTGTCGAAGATAGCCCGTGTAGTCGACATCTACAGTCATCGTCTGCAAGTGCAGGAGCGCATGACGCTGCAAATCAAGGAGTGTATCGAACAGACCCTCCATCCACTGGGCGTGATGGTCGTCGTCGAGGCACGTCACATGTGTATGCAGATGCGTGGTGTAGAGAAACAAAACAGTATCACCACTACTAGCGACTTCAGTGGTGCCTTCAACCAAGCAAAAACCCGTCAGGAGTTTATGAACCTGATTCACAATAATTCCAAACTTTAAATACTAACCCCTATAGATTATGGATCAGATTAATAGTGACAAATACAAGAAGAAAAGTCTTACACAAGAGTTCTTTAACAGTTGTCTTGGCAGATTGGTAATTGTTGGCATTGTACTCTTCGCCTTGTACATCTTTGCGCTGATTACAGTACCCTCAAGGGATATCATGCTCGTAGAGACTGTTGACAACGTCCATGAGTGCTTGCAGGAGAACGACAGCATCAAGGCCGACGAGATTGACGAGTTCATCAACAACATCTCGCGCTCCTTCTCAGCAGCAGATACCGCAAAAACTAAAAGGGAAGTGTTCAAGGCTTTCCTCAAATACAATGCGCTGGAAGTATACAGCCATCCGGGCTTCAAGACCGTATACCTCTTCAACAGCATGTATCCGCAGGGCTGTCGTATTGGCATTGGCGCATTTCAGACAGTGTTCTCTACGCTGCACTACGAGGAACTGGTACTGTCCAATGGTGCTGCTCGTGGTGATTATGGCAAGAAACTTAACGAAGTAGAAATACCAGCCGAAGAATTGAACGACATTTTTGTGGAACCCTACCACTATCAAGGCAATCCAGAGAACTAAGCACGGCTGCCACGCCAAAAAGGCGTCAGCCAAAGGTATAAAAAGAAATCCAAGCTACTGAAACCAGTGACTTGGATTTTCTTTTGGTCGGGATTACTGCCCTACTTCGCGCAAAATCCATTTAATTCTATTAAATTCGAGAATTTTCTATGTGGTTTAATATCAGCGCGTTACAAGACGCG
>Ga0310695_10009052_pt1 | contig 15149 bp, 12 predicted proteins | sample RumenRJG_04DNA_FD_203882 | JGI IMG/M metagenome (GOLD analysis project Ga0310695, IMG submission 203882) | Bovine rumen microbial communities from Lethbridge, Alberta, Canada - RJG_04 (v2) (version 2) | ecosystem: Host-associated > Mammals > Digestive system > Stomach > Rumen | place: Canada... | reverse complement strand
TGCCCCCTTTGGAAACCCCCGCAACAAACAGGTGCTATGCACCCAGCCGGGAGCATAGCGCCGTTTGTTGTCAGCAGCCCGTTTCACGGTCTGCGTGTAGTTCCTTGTAAACTGACCTAAGCAGAATACTTTGAATAACAATAAGTACCTCAGTGGACAATTTGTCCACAACTGAGCAAGCGCAGCCAACAACCAACGCATCAAATGATCTCCCGTTTGAACTGTCTGATATTCCGCGTTATTCCGGCAGCCCTTTCTGCGAGGTAAATAACAATAAACCATATTTTCAATCAGACGAGCTTACAACAGATTCATTTAGGCATTTCAGTGAATTGGATTCATTAGGACGTTGTGCGTTGCCTTTGCCTGTATCGGAACAGACAGCCTGCCAACCGAGGAACGCGGTGCGATCGGAATGATTAAGCCGTCAGGTTGGCACACTGTACGATATGACGATTTGATCGAGGATAAGTACCTCTATAACCGCTGCCATACGTTCCGCCCGAATACTTTACAGTTTGTTAAAATATATGCAGCAGCTCCCATCAAAAAGGGAGCTGCTGTTTTACTATTTAAGATGCCGGACAAAGAATAACACACCGATAAAGAAAGAATCAAAAAAATTTTTATTTTTTTTAAAATTTACAGATATTTGCAAAGAAGTTGCAAAGATTGATTTGATATACTTTAATCACAGTCAAGGGAAACACAAAAACCTCCCCGAAACTGCTGATAAAAAGATTTCAAAAAAATTTGAAACTTTTTTAAAAATCAAAGATTTTTGCAAAGAAGTTGCAAAGATCACCCTGATATAATAAAACCACAGTAAAACAAAACCAAACAACGAAAGGAGCTTTCACCATGAAAAAGACAAATCAAATCACAACAATCAATACAACCGACACAACTAACACAACAAATACTAACAACACAAAAGGAGAGATCACTATGAAAAACACAAGAACAAAGAAACACAGCTTCAAAACAAGACTAATCGCTACAGCTTTATCGGCAATTACAATTTTATCGGTAGGAGCAATGTCATTCAGTACCGCCTCAGTGACAGCAAGCGCGGCAAGCATCGAAGAAACCGGTAAGAAAATCGGCATTGACGCAACAGACGCAGCATTCGATACCATCGCGGATCTGTTCCCCGGCGGAAAGATTTTGCTTTCGCCATTTCAGTCTTTGTTCCATTCAGGTGTAGACGATAAGGATCCAATGGAGATCATAGACGAAAAACTGGATCAGATTGATAACAAGCTTGACAAGCTTGATGAAAAGCTTACCGAGCTTAACCAAAACATCAACAAGAATACTGAGTGGATGGCTCAGAAGGTACAGAATACATCCGACATGAGCGAGCTTCGTGCAGAATTCAAAGGACTGAGCCCCCAGCTTGCAAAGTTTGTCAAGGACGTCAAGGCTGTCGAAACAAACAAGAACCTCAACAAGAGCCAAAAGATTATGCGCCTTGCGGCTCTGACAGATACAACAAGATTTGACAATATCACGACATACGTTTACAACATTATGAAGTCAATGGACGGCCAAGGCCCCGCTTATGTGGATATGTTCAAGGCTCTTTATACAAAGGAAGCCCTCGATTCCATGTTCGCGAGAGAAGCCTATCAGGCAGCTCTCCCCACTGAGGAAGCTCTTGTTACGCAGTATGTGTCCGCGGTAGCTCTTATACAGGAGTGCCAGACGGCAGTCAAGGCTGTTTCACATTTCAACGAGAACAACATCCATGATCTCAACACAACATATGACCTCAACCTCTATAGTAACTTTGATCAGTACAGACATTCGTTTGATGATGATGACGCATCTCTTGCCCTGATGGCAGCAGCTATCGGAGCGAAGAACTTTAAGACGAAGTATGACAGACCCGCATTCATCAACAAGAACGCCAATACATCCGGCAGATTAATAAGCCTTAAGGGTGAAAAGGGTCTGCAGTATCCATGGTCAAAAGACAAGAAGGATTATCTTGACGTCGAAAACAAAGTTAAGAATAATGCTCTGACAACCCAAGAGCTTTCAGCGATAGTCGATCATGTGCGCGCAAAATTCCCCAAGAATACTATGTATGAATACCTTATTTTCGATATGGGTATAGACTACTCAAACGTTTCCGTCAACGACTACATCATCCTCAGCGATGAGATAAGCGTAAGCAAAACAAGAAATTCCAAGATAGACAAATCCTTCAACGGCATATATAATTGTAAGGGTTATGACAGAGTTGGTACTGTTAAAGCTATCCGTATGTATGACATAGACAATGAAGTTATTGATCTCGAGCTCTTCAGATATCAGTCATGGGATGACGACTGGTGTTCGAAAATATTTGGAACAATTAAAGATATTGAAAAAAGCAATTTATTCATGCCCCTTTTATCAATGGTAAGAGTATGTAACGCATAAAAATAGAAATCAAAACCACCCGTTCAACGGCAATATCATTAAGATAAAAAAGTAATAACAGAAAGAAATGCAGTCGAGATAAAAATCTCGGCTGTGTTTTTATGAAGAAGGCACGCCAAAAAGACCGGAGGAAGTCCAGTCTGAAAAAATGCTATTGAAAAACAACAAAGATTATGCTACTCTATAATATCCTTGATTCTAAATAGAAAAAACTGACCGATTTGCTGAATATGAGCCATATTGTTGTAAGATTCATATCCTCTGTCAGCAATAAAGACGGAAGGGACAGGAGAGTTGTATCTATCTACCATATCACATAAAGCACGATGTTCATTTGAGTATTTATTTTTTTTATCGACAGATAATTACATAATATTGGGATAAAATCTGTTATTATCGGTATTAATGAAATATCCTGCAAATACCGATAAGAAAAAACTTGTTTTTGAGAGGAAAAACAAGAATAAAAAACAAAATAGTACATTTTTAAGTGCTGTATGGTCTAACGACCGTGCAGCACTTTTCTTTTCGATAATTCTTTCCCTTTTTCGTCCGTTTTTTTCCATTGTTTATGGGGAAGATTACAGAATCGACAGGATTCGTGCTCCTCCGATTCAATTTGAAAATTTTGAATTTCAAATTGAACGGAGGACTTTATTTGATTTACATTTATTTCGATGATAAAAACGGCACAATTTATTCTGCTGATAAACAAAGGTGTTTAGCCGATATATTTCCAAGCGAACGTGAAGCGAATGATTTTCTCAGAAAAATGTTTAGCAAGAAAGCAAGAAAGAAATACCGTGCTGTTAAAAGCGAAAATGATTCATCAGTCGAGCTAATTCCCCTCAAACCAAATACTTCTGAGGAATCGACCGCAAATCTTCAGTTGAGCATCGACAGCTTCGACGAAACCATCCATGTACGCCTTGATCCCGAGATTGAAAAATATTCGCAGAAGTTGCAGGAATACGACGGAATGATTTTGGACATCAGACATTGGCTCAGAGATGAGAATACTAAGCTAAATGTATGTCAAGGATATCAGGTTGTAAAGAAACTTCAAGATATAGAACGTGCGAGGGCAGCCTGCAAAAAAGAATTGCAACGGGTTAGCGCACTTCGCAACAATGTCAGGAAAGCCTGCCAACAGTCTGTCAGCTTTGAATATGAAGATTATAAAAACAGGCAGATAGATGATGTGCGAACGTTCATTTTTGCAGATTGATGAAATCAATAAACATATAATAAATCACAGGGAGGTACACCATGAACACATTGGCTTATATCAAGCTCAACAGAGTAACAGGCGAGGAAATAGAACAGGGCAAAAGAAATGCTTGGCTCTTTGTCCGCGTTAATGAAGATGACAACTCTGCTGAAGCAATTGCGCTTATGAGATTATTCAGCTCGGTCTGCGAATCCGAAGACTTTCATATTATTGGCGAGAGCGTTTTTATCGGAAATGAAATCGGCGCTGAACACTTTCTCAAATCATTTATCACAAGAATACCGTTTGTCGATTGCATTGTCGTCCCCGATATTCGCACCATTACTTCCAATCCTCGGAACGCCTTTGAGGTTGTGGACAAGCTTCAAAATGAGGGTGTGGATTTGTTCACGATGATGGATGACCGCTTCTCTAAAGCGACCAGTACCATCTCCGTTCTTCGAGCGTACCGTCAATGTAATAAGACATGCAAATGCGAATAGGAGGCCGCTGTGAATAAGTCAGTAAATACAGCATCCTTCTATTACAGTCTGAATATGCTGAAGCTGTTGCAGGAGATGCATCTTATCAGTGAAGATGAGGCAGACAAAATCAAGAAATCTTTATCTAATCATTATAAAGTGACCGACATTTACTACAGATAAAAAGCGTAAAATATTCTGAAAAAAGTTCCCGATTTTCTCTGGACTTGTACCGAACTTCCGTATATTGTTGTGTTGCCAAAGGGCAAAATCTAAGAAAGGAGAAACCAAAATGAAAATTACTGACATTACTTCTACACAGAAAGCAGAACAAAATTATCGTTTAGCAGCTTATTGCCGGGTGTCAAGTGATTCAGAGGATCAGCTTCATTCCTTTGCAGCACAGGTGTGCTACTATTCAAACTACGAAAAGCAACATCCCGAATTCAAGTTGGTCGGGGTTTATGCGGACGAAGGATTATCAGGTACAAGCATGAAAAACCGTAGTGAGTTACAGCGATTAATTCATGATTGTGAGCAAGGAAAGATTGACCGTGTAATTACAAAGTCAGTATCACGCTTTGCCCGCAACACTCACGACCTTCTCCAAACAATTCGTTTACTTAAATCTCTCGGTGTAACCGTATTGTTTGAGGAACAAGGAATAGACACTGCAAAACTGAATAGTGAAATGTTTCTTACATTCCCTGGTATAGTTGCTCAACAAGAGAGCGAATCTATATCGGGGAATATGCGTTGGAGCTACAAGAAACGAATGGAAGCAGGCGAATTCAACACCTGTTCTCCCGCTTATGGCTTTGACCTAGTGGATGGCAAGTTGATAATCAATGAAAATGAGGCAGCTGTTATCCGTCGAATCTTTGATATGTATTTGCAAGGAGTTGGAAAGGAACGCATAGCCGACATACTAAATGAAGAAGGTGTTCCCAAAAAACGCGATACCAAAAGATGGAATCAGAGAATGGTATCATACATACTTGTAAATGAACGATACATGGGTGACGCACTCCTTCAAAAATTCTATACAACTGATACCTTGCCGTTTAAAAAGCGCCCCAATAAAGGCGAAAAAGCAAAATATTACGTTGAGGATGCTGGTCCCGCAATCGTATCAAGAGAAGTATTTGAAGCTGCCAAAGCTCTATCAAAAAAAAGAGCCTGCCTAACAGGTCATAACGCAAATCACACCTTAACACAAATGCTCTTCTGTCCCAAATGCAACAGAGCCTTCCGCAGACTAACAGTCAGAGGAAAGCAATATTGGATATCGTCTATTACGGAGCAATCAGAATGCATCTGCAAAAATCAAAGACTCATGGAAACAGGTGTATATGGCGCATTTACACTTATGATGTATAAACTTAAAGATAATCGCAACCTAATTGCAGACCTCATTCATCAACTCGAACGATTGGAATCTATAACCGGTGATAGCGATTTCATCAGTGAAATAGATGCCGAAATCGCACAACTGAGTGTGCAGAAACATGTCATAACCAAACTTTACAATAACGGTGTACTCAACACAGTAGATTACACCGGTCAGTCATCGGATATCGATAACAGAATATCAGATTTACGGACAAAACGTCGAAAAAAACTATCCGAAAACCCTGACGATGAGTTGAAGGATGAATTAAAAACCTTAAACCACCTCATAGATAAATATGAACCATCTCCACAAATTGACAAAAATCTTTTCGAGCAAATCGTCAAGAGAATTACAGTTATAAATAATTCAACTATCAAATTTAAATTGCTCGGCGATATAGAATTAGAAGAAACAATCAACGAGAAAGCGAGGTGTAGAAGCCATGAAAATCAGGGCGATACCATTCGGATATAGATACGATAACGGTAAGATTGTCATTGATAAAACAACTTCAGACGTAGTCAAAGAAATATTTAGTCTATATGTTAAAGGAAAGTCACTGCTTGATATCTCATCCTTACTGAACAACATGCACATAGAATATCGTCCTGGTGTTATTGGTTGGAACAAGGCAAGAATCAAACGCATTATCGAAGATAAGCGGTATTTAGGCGACAAGGATTTTCCCGTCATCGTCAGTGAAGATGTAGCGTCTAAAGCAAATTATCTTAAGACAAAGAAAAATACACAGTCCAACATAGATAAAGATAACCTTATTTACCGACTTGACGCTCCGGTTTACTGCCCTTGCTGTAACACATTGATGAAACGCATTTACGAACCGAGAAACAAGATCCCCGAGAGATGGCGCTGTGAAAACTCTGAATGCCATCATGTCATACCTATAGCAGACACAGAATTATTATCAGAAATACATCAAATACTCAACTCGATGATTTTGAATCCCACCACAATTGAGCATTCAGTTTCCGAAAATCGCATCAGCATGGAAACTACCCGTACTGAAAACGAAATCAATCATCTACTTGACAGAAGAAGTGCAAGCAAAGACATCATTAAAGCGAAACTATATGAAGCAATAGCCTATAAGTACGCAGATCTCAGCACCGAAAAATACGAATCGCAAAAGTTAAGAGATGTATTTCGCAATCATAACCCTTTTACCAAATTCCCTTTGGAGTTATTCAACCATACAGTAGTAGCCATCAGCTTTGACAATCATGATAATGTAGTTTTATCATTAACCAACGGGCAAATAATGAGAAAGGAGAGTAACCATGGAGCAACAGAAAAAAGTCCATATCATAGCACCGGAAGTCAGTATCAGTGAAGATATCAAGAGCAAATACAAACAAAAACGAGTTGCGGCGTATTGCCGAGTTTCAACCCAACAGGAAGAACAAATCAACAGCTATGAGGTTCAGACAAGGTATTATACAGAAAAAATCAACGCTGAACCCAAATGGAAACTTGTCAGAATCTTTGCCGATAAAGGCATTTCAGGTACAAGCACTAAACACCGCGATGAATTCAATAAAATGATACGCATGTGCAAACGCGGCAAAATTGATATGATTATCACGAAATCCATCAGCCGCTTTGCCCGTAACACAGTTGACTGTCTAAAATATGTCCGTATGCTCCGCGATTTGAATATTGATGTATATTTTGAAGAACAGGGCATTCACAGCATTGAAAAAGGCTCGGAGTTCTATATAACTGTCTACGGTTCCCTCGCACAAAGCGAATCAGAAAACATCAGCGCAAATGTCAGGTGGGGCAAGGAACAATGTGCTAAAGAAGGAAAAGTTCAATTTAGATATAAAAATACTCTTGGCTATCGTAAGGGAGTAGACGGCAATCCCGAAATTGTTCCCGATGAAGCTGAAATTATACGATATATTTATCAACGATTTCTTGCCGGTGACAGCTACGGAACCATTAAGACCACATTAGAGGAAAAAGGTGTAAACAGTCCCAGCGGAAAAAGCGTATGGTCATACAGCACTATTCGCTCTATCCTCACCAACGAAAGATATAAAGGAGATATGGTTATAAACAAAACCTTTGTGGTAGATTGCATTTCAAAACGTATCAAGAAAAACAACGGAGAAAGAACCAAGTATTACGTTGAGAACAATCATCCTGCCATCATCGACGATACTACCTTTGGCAAAGTACAACAGGAACTCGCCAGACGGAACAGTAAGCATAAGGTTAAACAAGTTGGTACAAAAACCGAACTTGGAAAATACTCTTCAAAATATGCTCTCACCGAGCTGCTCGTATGCGGTGAGTGTGGATCTCCTTACCGTCGCTGCACATGGACTGCGAGTGGAAACAAAAAAATTGTGTGGCGCTGCATCAACCGTCTCGACTATGGAAAAAAGTATTGTCACGATTCCCCAACCATTGAGGAAAGCGCCTTACACAAAGCTATTACTGATGCTATAAAAACGATTGCTATGCAAAACACACATCTCCTTCAAACACTGAAGACACATATTGCCATGAATATAGAACGCAAGGAACAAGAAGACCGAAGTATCGATATCAAGGTGCGAATCGCTGAAATTGACGCGAAATTCAAAAGTCTCCTATCTTCCCTGTCTGTTGACTTGGAGGACAACAGCCATACAGAGAAAGCTATTGCTGAGTTGATGACAGAAAAAAGAACCTTGGAAAAAGAACTTGAAAAGTACAAGACTTGCGGTGCATCTACCTCCCACGAATCAAAACTCAATGAAGTTTGTCATATTACGGAATTAATCGAAAACCAACCCCTTCAGTTCGATGATAACCTCATTCGCCAAATGCTTGAATGTGTAGTTGTACTCTCTAAAGAACAAATCAAAATTGTATTCAAGGATGGAACCGAAATAGACCAATCCCTCACATAAAATAAGGATATCAAGCACTTATATAGCTGCATTAATTGCAGCTATATAGGTGTTTGTTATTTATATCATATATTTATCTTGCGAAAGCGCAATCGCGATTGATCGAAAGGATAAAGAGTATCAGGACAATAGAGCACACTTCCCAAGAATCCAAATAATTTCGGGGGTTCAAGTCCCTGAAGCAAATCCGCCAACAAAACTTTTTTGTTTTTGGTATAAAGCGCCAACAGGGACTCGAAGGCGACTGTGCCGAGCGTAGCGAGGTAAACACGCTCCGGGGGAGCGTTTTTAAGGAGAGCGCAGATGAACTTATAATTCCGCACACGCCGCAACAAGCGAGACAGATGGCAACCTCCAAACTAATTATTTGCTAAAAAGCCGGAGCGTGTCATAAGCTTTCAATAGACAAATGAACGGAATTCTGTTATTATAAAAGTAAACTCAATAGGACAATACGCCTACTGAGTCTGATCATTTCAAGATGGATAAAAACAGAGGTGAGTCATTCTATGGAACAAAAGAAAGCAACAGACGATGAGGTCAAAAACTATCTTTCCTTGCTGCAGAATTTTTTGAGCACCGTTTACGGAAAGTTTGAACTTTCGGAGGAAAACGGCGGGACGGGTCTGAGTCTAAGCCAAAACAAAGGCGTTACCAACATATCGAACGTCACCGTCAATCCGTGCAAAAACAATGGTTTTGTCGCCTTTCGTTTCAAAATCGCGGGATCGAAGCAGTGGTATGTGCGTAACGCCATTGTCAATTCCCTCTACGGCTATCAAATTATCGAGGATCCGAATGATAAAACGTTTTGGGCAGGATGTGTGCTGCCGAAGTCGGGTAAACTCTATAATGACGAGTTTGACTGCAATGCGGACGCACTTTCATTGTATAAGGCAGTGTACGGGGAAAAAATAAAACCCAACAGTAAAAGCGGCTTATGCTATGAATACGCCCATGGGAAAACAATTGACCTTAAGGGAGATATCGACTTTAATTTTAAGGCGATTCATCTTTTGTATTTCGAGAATCTCATCAAAGATACATCGGAGGAAAAAAAGACATTGAATTGCCTGTGGAACATGATGAACAATCTCACCTACCATCCCAACAATATTTCCATTATGCCCGTTACAGGAGGACTGAACAACACCAAAAAGTCCGTCGGTAACGACCGCTTGGATGTGTTTCTCTTGGCATTGAAGTTGTACTATCAGGAAAACGGTTATCCCTCGCTGCTGTTGTCTTCGGGAAAGCAGTCCCTTGTCTATTGGAGTGATATCAATGTACTGAAGGAATATTTGGATTCCTTCGACGGACTGTATGATTACTGCGACAAGGTCTATCATATCAATAAGGAGCTGGTGGATCTGCTGTGCGAATCGGGACGAACGCCGATCGATTCCGCTGCGCGCGTCGTGGAGTATATCCATTTGGCGTGGAAGTTTTGGCTGCAAAAGGATGAGTATTATAAGAAGAGCAACGACCGCGTCAAGACTTGCTATCAGACCATTCTGAAACGGGTAGTGGAGGCGGCAGGAAAGAATTATATCAACCTGTTCACGGGCAAAAACAGCTGCCTGTGTGTTTCACACAAAATGGATATTCAACCGGCGGTGTTTGCGAAGATAGAGAGCGGACAAACGACAATTGAACTGCCGCTCAACGACGAAAAGCATCAGGAAATCCGAGAGGGTGACAATATTTGCTTCAACAATACCGAAAGCGGCAAACAAATAGTTTGCGAAGTCATCTCTCCTTTGCGCCAAAATCAAAATGGCGTGTTGGAAATGGCGCTGCGAAAAATAGAGTCAAAACAGGATGTCTGATTTGCAGTATTAGAACAGGCTATGACTTCGGGAGTTCAAGTCCCTGACGCATTCCCTCTGAACTTCCTGCTAAAATCTGAATCCTTTAGAATTCGGACTCCAACAGGAAGTTTCGTAATTTCGGGCTATCAAGCGTTGTTTGATAATGTCTATAGCGCATTCTTTACAAAAAAATAACGGCTTGAGTTCGCTCAAGCCGTTAGTCTATCTCCTGTTTTTTACTATCTTTTCAACATACTCAAGAACTGCATTTGCAACTTCTCTGCGATAGGGTCTATCGTGTGATACTATACCGTCATATACAGGCGGTAAGTTATTCATATTAGCCAATCTGTTTAAGAGGTTAACATTGCCAAGAACAGAATTGTGATTTGTAGTTCTTGATTTATCCATTAATGATACATTTTCTTGATACTCAGAACCAGAAACAGTATTTGAAAATACTTTCATCCATAATTCCATTTTAAATATAGCACTATGGTATTCTTCAAATGATGTAATTGATTGTTCGATAGTTTTTAGTATTTTATCATCATCCTTGTATATAGATATTAGTTTTGCAATAGTTTCTTCGCACAGCATAAAAAACAACTCCTTTTTTTATAATAAAAATATTATAAGCTATTAGTTATCGTTTGTAAAGAACAGTCAGTATAGTTTCTGCCCACCAGAGAAAAGTCCTTGTACAATCATTTTTATTATATACAACAAGTAAAAATTTCACGGATAATAAAAGTCAATTTCCGCAATGCATTTTCATAACTTTTCGATAGACAAAAGAACATAATTCTGTTATCATAAAAGAAAAAGTTGAAACAGAAGGAGCAACTGTGTTATGAATCAAAAATACGAGAATAAAAAAGTTGCGGATTCGATGACAGAGAGTTCAAAAATAGTGCAACCGGAAAGGAGAAAACTATGAAAAAAAGATTGGCAAACAGTCTTTCGCTGGTGCTGAGCCTGCTGATCGTCGGCGTTTCCTGCCCGACGGCGATGGCAGAGACCACCACCGAAGAGCCCGCCGCCGTGACCTTGGAGGAGGGCGCCTACGTCCCCGGCGAGGTGACGGTGATGTTTCGCGGCAGTGCCGTGAAAGACAAAAACAACTCATTAAATGCCGCGCGTTCTCTGGACAGGGTGGACGACGATTTTGCCGAAGGGCTTGCCGCGACGGGCGAGACCGGCGAAGCGGCAAACGACGCGCAGTCCGAGGTCGACATCCTCAAGCGGAGCCTCGGCGATGACTTCACCCTGATGGACTCCATCCCCTTTGACGACGATCTGACCGTCGCGAAGGTCTCTTCAACGGTCTACGACACGCAGGAAATGATCGAAAAACTGTCCGCCGACCCGGATGTGTACGCGGCGGAGCCCAACTATCTGACCGAGCCGAAAAGCTACGAGTATTCCCTGAACGACGCGCTGAACTGTTACAACTACCAAACCAACACTCCGCTCGACGCCAACACGGCGGGCGACAACGTCAGTAACAGGGGCAGACAACAGGCGGAGTATCTTTCCATCAATGCGGGATACGCCTGGAACAAGCTCAGCGGCGACGAGGATGAAGCCGTTATCGCCCTCATCGACTCGGGCGTCGACCCCTACCACGAAGACCTTTCGGAGGTGCTGTGGACGAATCCCGGCGACATCGGGCTTCAGGGTGAGCACGGCTTTAACTTTGCCGACAACAGCGAGGACGTCACCGATACCGTCGGTCACGGCACCCACTGCGCCGGCGTGATCGCCGCGCAGGCGAACAACGAGGTGGGCATTGCCGGCATCGCCTCCAAGGCGAACGTGAAGATCATGATGCTTGCCACCGCCTCGGCTGACGCCGAATCCAACGATATGAATTCTTACCGCGAGCTGGGCGCATTCAACTACGCGCTGAAGGCGAAGCAGCGCGGCGTCAACATCGTCGCCACCAGCAATTCCTGGGGCTCGCCCGGCAAAAGCGACATCTATGACGCGGTCATCAACCGTCTGGGCGAGGAAGGCGTCATCTCCTTTGCCGCCTCGGGCAACGATCACCGCGATCTCGACCATTTGCAGTGGGCTCCCGCGGGCAGCAGCTCGCCCTATCTGGTCACCGTCGGCGCAGCGCAGCTCGACGGCAGCTTGGCGGGCTTCAGCAACGTCGGCAGAAGCAGCGTCGATGTGTTCGCGCCTGGCGCCAACGTGCTCTCGTCCGTCGGCTACCCCTGCTTCTTCCCGAATATCTACGATGAAGATAAGCGCAATGAGACGACCGAATACTACGGTCTTTTTGACCAAAACGCCGTTATCAGCGACGGCAGGGTCACGCCCTCTCTGACGGGCTGCGGCGAAGAGGTGAAGCCGTTCGGCACGTCGGTGTTCCGCATCATGCGTTACGGTGAATCCGACCCGAGCCAGCCCGAGACCACCTGCGAGCTCTCCATCTGCCAAAACGAGCTTTTCACCAAAGCCGAACGACCCGGCTCGCTGAAGCTGCACATCCGCAATGCCAAGCCGAATGAACGGTACGCCTTTTACTTCCCCTATGATAAGAACTCCGAAACGACCGGCAGCGAAAACACCGATTTCTCCCTTTACGTCACGCGCGGCTACCGCGACGGCGATCCGGACGCCACCTTCTCGGGCGGCGAGATCATCGAGGAAGCGGACGGCAGCTGCCAGATCTACCGCGGCGGCGCCTCGGGCTACATCAACCGGAGCTGCGACAAGGGTATCAGTGTACATATGTCCAAGGCAAAGTGTGTGAGCCACTGTCTGACGAGTGCCGAGGAGCTCGGTGACCGGACATGCGGCATCGGTCTGTTCATCAGTCCGTCCGGAAGCGGAGACGTCATTTTTTATATCGACTCCATCGGCGTTTCCAAGCCCAACGCCGAAATAGACGTCGACGATTCCTACGAGGTGATGTCGGGCACCTCCATGGCGACCCCCGCCGCGGCGGGCGCCTACGCCGTGCTCGCCTCGCTGTATCCCCGTCAGGAGGGACAGTCGGGCGCGGACTACGCCATGCAGACCCGTGCCAAGCTGATGTCCTGCATCCGGAAAACCGACGAGCTGAAGGACTTTTGCGTCTCGGGCGGCTACATCGACCTGAGCCTGTGCGAGGCGATCGCACCATCCTTTGTCAGCGTGCAGTGCGATTTGGAAAAAAACGCGCTGGTGCTCCACGGCGCGAACCTCAACGGCGACTATACCCTCAGCTACCGGGATCGATACCGCGACGGCAGCGAAGTCATCGCGCTGCCCGCCAACGGCATGACCGCGAGCGCTTCTGACGACGGCAAGACCATCGTCATCCAGAACGCCAAGCCGCTGTTCAATACCTACACCGAATTTTTGCTTTCGGACGCCACGGGCGTTCAAGCCAAGATCTGCGATTATTTGGTCAAGGGACAAAGAGCCCTCCCGCTCATCCGCAAGGACGGCGACCCCAACACCATCGATAATCAATATTATCTGCTGCCGAACAACACGCTGCTGACCGATGAAAGCGGCAGGGACCTTTACACCGTCGACAGCAAGACAGGCAAGCTGCAGCGGTATGACGGCGATAAATTCTGCCCCATAGCAGATACGGATTTGTCGGAAACACTGCTGGATCACTTCCGGGCACAGGGGTATAACGAATATGAGCTGCGCCATGATTTCCAGATCGATCTGAAGTATACCGACAACGTCATTGACACCGGCAACCGCCTCTATCAATTCGTGTCCGCGAGATATATGTCGCATTCCGAAGGAGAATACGAGGAGTATTTCTTCCTTGCCTCCATCCACTACACCGCCAAGTCTCCGCACTGGGAATTCCGACCCATGCCGACCTTTGAGGAAGCGTTCGGCATAAGGGAATTCTACAATTTGAGCTTTGCGGGGATGGACGGCAGCATCTACTGCCTCGGCAACAAGTTTGTCTATGATGACGAGAACAATCGCTCCCTTATTCCCCTGATGTACCGCTATGATGTCGCCGACGATGAATGGACGCGCGAGGCGGCTTTGCCCGCCGTCAAAGCCGAGCTGATGCTGCGCGTGCGGAACGGCAGGCTTTACGCCGCATGCGGTGTGGCACTCGGCATGGATGACGACAACCAGCTCCTGTACGATCTGTCCACGGAGATTTTCTGTTTCACCCGTGGCGACGGCTGGCGCAGGCTCGGCGATTTCCCCTATTTTTACGACGCCAATAACAACGAGACGGGACACATCTCGCGCTTGAACGGCACCTGCTGCGCAGTGAAGGAAGGCTTGGTGTTCTTCAACACCTCCTCGATCGGCGGCGGCAACACTTTCCTCTTCCGTGCCGCAACGGGAGAGCTCGAACCCTTCTACTGCAACCTTGACGACACGGTCGACACTAACCTCACCACACAGTCGGCGGTGGAGACCCGGGACGGTCTTTGGTATCTCATCGAGGACAGCGACCGTTACGAGCGCGCCTTCCTCCTCTACGGCATTTCCGCCGACAGCGGTATCTATACGCCCGATTACCAAGAGGTGCTCCTCGGCGACGTTAACCGCGACGGAAATGTTGACGTAATCGACGCTCTTGAGATCCAGAAGTACACAGTTGACAAGGTTCAGCTTGACGATGAGCAGCTGTACATCGCCGATGTAAACGACGACGGCATAGTCGACGTACTTGACGCTCTTATGATCCAGAAGTTCGCAGTTGACTATTATGATTAATACTATTGATTACAAAACATAATTAATTTCGGGGGTTCGAGTCCCTGACATAAAATCGCCGAAAAAAATCTTTTTTGTACGGCAAGGACAAAAACAAAAACCACCCACAGGGGTGGTTTTTGTTTTTGGTATAAAGCGCCAACAGGGACTCGAAGGCGAGCGTGCCGAAGGCAAAAACAGTGCAGTGCACTGTTTTTA
>Ga0310695_10009051_pt1 | contig 15149 bp, 17 predicted proteins | sample RumenRJG_04DNA_FD_203882 | JGI IMG/M metagenome (GOLD analysis project Ga0310695, IMG submission 203882) | Bovine rumen microbial communities from Lethbridge, Alberta, Canada - RJG_04 (v2) (version 2) | ecosystem: Host-associated > Mammals > Digestive system > Stomach > Rumen | place: Canada... | reverse complement strand
ATTCATTTTGTTAATGATACCTTCCCCAGGCTTTATTGACCAAGAGTCATAGAAGACCTCTTCTCTACCAAACACTTCTGCTAATTTCATAGCAATTGGCTCAACTACAGGCTTATCTTTTGAATTGTGACTAATAAATATTGTATACATATATTACGAAAAAAGTAAAAAAGGCTTCTACAGAGACATATGCCTATTAGAACATCTTCATGACTTTCTCTATGATGGGAGCCATATCGTAGTACTTATACTCTGCAAGGCGACCGCCGAAGATAACGTCCTTTTCTTCTGCTGCGAGGGCGCGGTATTTATCAGCTAAGGCATTGTTCTCAGCATCATTCACCGGATAGTATGGCTCCATGCCCGGTTTGTACTCAGTGGAATATTCCTCGCTAATCACGGTCTTGGGATTGTCGTAGACTGCCTGACCGAAACTTTCGAAATGCTTGTGCTCTATAACACGGGTATAGGGCACATCGTGGGATGTGTAATTAACAACTGCATTGCCTTGGTAGTTAGGAGTATCCTCGATACGGGTCTTGAAACTGACTGTGCGCCAATTGAGCTCGCCGAACTTATAGGAGAAGAATTCGTCTAATCTACCTGTATACACAAGCTTGTCTGCGAAACGTCGCCAATCATGGTATTCACTATTGAAGAAGTCGACATTGGTCTTTGTCTCAACGTTTTCAAGAAGTCCGTTGACCAAACGGTTATATCCACCTATAGGAATACCTTGATAAGAATCGTTGAAGTAGTTGTTGTCGAAGACCAGACGTACGGGCAATCTCTTAATGATGAACGCCGGGAGCTCCGTGCATTTTCGCCCCCACTGCTTCTCCGTGTAATCTTTGATGAGGCATTCATAGACATCCTTACCGATGAGGGTGAGTGCCTGCTCTTCGAGATTACGTGGCTCCGTCACCCCCGCTGCCTTCATTTTTGCTACAGCATCGGCACGCTGCTCATCAATCTTCGCCTGCGCCTCTGCCGGCGTCTTCACGCCCCACATCTCACTGAAGGTGTTCATATTGAACGGTAGATTGTAGAGCTTGCCATGGTAGTTTGCCACCGGAGAGTTGGTATAACGGTTGAAAGGCACTATAGAGTTGACAAAATCCCATACCTTCTTATTGGATGTATGGAAGATATGCGCTCCGTACTTATGCACATTAATACCCTCAATATTCTCGCAATAGACATTGCCACCAAGCTGTGGCCGCTTGTCTATCACCAAGCACTTCTTACCCTGTTTATGAGCGAAATATGCGAATGTGGCTCCAAAAAGACCGGAGCCAACTATCAGATAATCGTATTGTTTCATTTCCTATAGAATTGTAAAATACCACTACATAAGCCTATCATTGGTCAAACATAAAAATAGGTATGTCACGGATATCACTCTATCTATTATTATTTAATGACATGAATATATCTCAAAACTGAAAATAAAATATCATCTTTTTTATAATAAAGTATCAAGAAGTATACAACTATACCTATACATGTTGGTACCAACAATTGAATGATTGGCTTGTTAAATAAGCTACTTGTTAGGTAGACTGCCACACCCATTAAAATTGAAGATAATACGTACAATTTAATGCTATCATCAAAGTACTTAAATGGTATATAACTCCTACCTAATCTCACCTGTATTAATAATACTGCTAATTCTGCACAAAAAGTAGCTATAGCTGCACCTTTAGATCCCCATAACAAAATTAAAGGAATGTCCACTATAAGATTAATAACAGCGCCCCCAATTGTAGAATAGGTTACATAGTTCTCTTTCCCATATGGATAGAGAACCTGTAAGCCGATAATATTGGTAATAGATATGAATATAATAACCGGAGCTGTTATAGCGGTCACATAGCTTGCCTCATAAAAAGAATTACCACAGATAACTAAGGTAAGTGGAACGCTTAATACTATAAGCCCAGCAGTAAAGGGGAGAGCCAATGCCATATAATAATGGTACACCTTTGTTATAAGCTGTTTAAATTTCTCTGTATCGTGAACCTGAATCATATTTGATACATGTGGTATCAAAACAGTCGCCATAGATGTCACGACGGATAATATAATATAGGATAGTTTAGAACCCGCCGTATAATAGCCTACCTGTGTATTATCTGACAAGAAACCAAGCATGACTGGATTCAGTTGAACATAAAGGGATACAGATAAATTGAGGACAAAGATGCTGAATGAAGGCTTTAGATGTCTAAAGATATTTACTTTACTCCAATTTAGCTTGAAAATATTGATGAACTTTCGTAGATGTATAAAATTAATGAATTCATTTCCTACGGTAGAACCCACAATAACGACTCCATAAATCAAAAGATCTTCTTTAGACTTAACAAACAGAAATAGAGCAACTACGAATAACACCCTGATAATAAGTCCACGAACTGTAATGAATTTAAAGTCTTCTATAGCGGTGTAGAACCAACTTACTCCTAATGCTGTAAACAGAATAGAAAGACTTAGAATATAAAATAACGAAAGATGAGCATTGATCTGTGGCACTAATTCACCGACAGCAAAAACGATCACATAGCCTCCTGCGGCAAGGATCAGGCTAAGTAATGCAATCTCTACCGTTACTCTATTGCGTTCTTCTACATTATCACGTACCCGTGCAACTTCACGCACCGCATACAACGGTATCCCTAAACTGCTTAACAGCGTGATATACCCAATAATAGAGTTTTGGAAATTGACCAATCCTATACCGTCGGGCAGAAGAATTCTCGCTGCATAAGGAAATGTTATGAGTGGGAAGACAATACTGGCTAAAGTATTGATATAATTGAGAACTACGTTATTCTTTAAAGATGACATATTGATTAAAAATGTTCTTTATCATAAAATGTAGCAGTGCTTGGTAAACATCTTATTTTCCGCCACACCACATCTCCCGGCTGCTTTTCAGCCGGTTATGTGGATTACGCAAAAAAATGATTTTCCAAGTTTAATCTATATTTTGATATAACAGAGCAGCAATTGCCGCTTGTCATAGGTTTCTTTGCTGACTATGCACTTGAAGAGCTTCTCAAGGTATGTCTCTGGATTGATGCCGTTGATCCTGCAACTCTCCGTAAGCGAAAAGACGAAGGCTGTATTTTCAGCAGCATTCTCACTTCCTATATTCTGGCAGTTCTTCAAATTCAGTTTTACTGGTTTCATTCTCTGTTCACAGAGATTGTTTGAGATCTGCACCCTGCCGTCCTTGATGAAATTCTCAAGTGACTGTCATAGTTGACACCATACTCGGAGTAGAACTCCTTCAGATCCTTAGTCTCACTGCACAGCTGATACAGATCGTAGACTTCCTGATAATTGACTTTTTCTTTCGGCATAACTTTTCTGTTTTAAAGTTGATGCCGCAAAGGTAATATTTTTATGTGCCGGTGTCAAGGCGGAAAATAAGACGTTTACATTATTAGTGAACCCTTGTGATCCACAGTCTTTCTATCTGCTTTCCCCCAATTCATTATCAATTGACAGAAGATAGGACATTTTACTTGTCCTCTTGAGATTGCACTTGTTGGCGTAATTCTTAATGCATCCAACAGCAACGTATATTCCTGTTCCTACTAACAATTGCATGGGCGCTGACAAGTTCGTTATAACCCCCAAAACTTTAGTTGTAATACCGGTATAGGCCAAAGAAGAAATATCAGTAAGGAAATTAATGTGCGCTCCCTTCAAGGCTGCCTTAAGATCATTGTACGGCAGTCTAATCTTTCGCTCGTAAATATCACTTACCGTCTGCACCATACCGTCATAGTCTATACCATCAGGGACACTCATGCTCGTTATCTCGTCGAGACCGTTTCTAAAATTACATAGTTCATCTCTATGATGGTTCTTGAATGACCTTAAATCTTGGAAGCTCGTCTTCGGATCTATCCTTATACCATCTATGACCATCTTGATAAGCAGGTTTTGGCAAGTGGCAGAAGGTGGCATACTTGCAACAGTAAATTTAGGCGTAACAGAATTTTCAATGCATTTCGTTGTCAAACCTGCCAGCGTAGAATAGTCAGTAAGGAGAGCCAAGGATTTTCTGCTTGCAATGTCGTTAGCTAACAATGTCATATAGAAGTTAGCAAAGTTTTCACTAACTCTGATCCAACCTTCGTCACCAATCTTATCTTTCAGTATCTCTTGTATTTCGTAAGGCAATTTCTCTGAATGAAGATAAAATGCGGCACGATCGTCCGAGTAAGGATTTCGGTGGCTATTGTTAGGTATCACAGAATTCAAACAAGCAATACCTTCTTCTGACTGTGCATATTTCTTCACTTTCCTAACAAGGTTCTTTACCACGGATTCTGAAGGGTTCACAAGGATAGGTTGGAGGTAACCTTCATCTTCTAAGAATTGTGATGTATGGTTATGATACGCCATTCCCTCAAGTGACAGTGGCACGATGGTCCTAATTCCATCCCAAATCAGATAGGCATTCTTCAACCACGTTTCGTCGTAAATATCAATCGTGGGATAATATAGTGCACATGATGAAACCATATCTACAAAGATGTTACTATTGAAAAGTGACTAATTGTTGCGGTGCTTCGAATTGCTCTTAAATATATTATGGCTGAATATACCTTCATAAATGTCCTCATTTAGAAAGGCAAGAACTTGTTTACATTGCTTTTTGTTTTGTGGAAGTACTATATGACCGTTTTGAATAATGTTAGGATTTATATTTGCTTTTGTCAGCCATCTCTTAAACTCCCTCGTGTCAGGATGGATATCCCCCATTACTCCGGAATCATTTATACTTTTGATAAGTTTACGCATAACGGTATCACTATTAGCCTTCATCCACTCACAATCTGATCCTAAAAACAAATCGTTACCTATCGTTGAATCTATATCATTATTAGTTGCCTCCGTATAGAATTGAGTCAAGTCAAAAATTTGCTTTGCAAGATTAAATTTCTTAAAATACAATTTGCCTTCGTGATAGAGTGCATGAATATCATCGTTAATCATCAATGCTTTATCATCGCTAAACTTCTTATATGTTTCACCAGAAAAAGAAATAACCATTCTATTTTTTGTTAAAACATAACGGTTTTGGAAGCATTGGAAACAGTAATCGCCGTCTTTATAGAATCCAAGTATCTTAATTCTATCATCAGGCAAACACAATTCCTGTATTTCTTGAATGTTATCAGGTATGGCATCAAAGTCATCGTCTAATGTCATCGGTATTGTAAATACCTCATCTTCGTTAGGTTTATAACCGCCCTCAAAGCCTATTTCTGTTATATCATTGCCTATGAAATTGACTTTTTGTTCATCAATCATTTGGATTATCTCATCCATAGTCGATGTCTCTATACGAAGACGACGAAGGGACCTATCGTTAAGAATGGCAAATATAAAATTCATACTTCTAAAAGTATCTCATTATTAAGTTCAACCAGATTGAAAGTGTGATTAAAGTTGTTTATACGCCTTTTACTGACTAATAAATAGCTGTTTGTTTCACTATTGACACGGTATTGTTTATACCCTAATATAGCGAGTGAGACATTGTAACACCCTCTATTCATCAACAATAAAAATGACATCGGAATTAATACGATTAATGAAACCATAGCAAATGTTTCCTGTCGTTTTACAAGTTTCAATACAAAACTAATGTAAGGTAGAAATTGTGAAGCCATTATAGGCGAAACGATATCTTGTTGATTCCCATTTTTGAATATAGCTGTCGTACGGGGTAAATCTTTTGATTTTCTTATTATGAAACTACATAAGAATATCAATAACAGAAATACGACAATAGACCAAACGATATTTATAATGAATAGTGTCCATTCTGTTAAACCATTATTAGTCTTCCAATCATTTGTTTTAAAAGCTTCATATAATTGATATAAGAATATTATTAAGAAAAAGTGATTAATATACGTAAGTGTGTATAATATCTTAAACAAATTTGAAAGCATAGTTATTTATCGTAATCTTGATTAACCTTTACTATTGTATTGCATTGTTTTAGTATTGAAATAAAAGATATGGGCTGTTGTTTATAATCCTCATAGTTTTATCTTATTGAGAAATCTATGTACCTAAATGATTGAGGAGCTTTGATGCTGTCTCTGACAGATTTGATGTCTATTGGAGTCTTAAATTCTTTTACATGAGACAATTGTATGGCAATGCTTCTTTTATCTCCATCATAATATCGATCAAAGAAGCTTTTCGTTACCCCACCATATTCATTTGTCTTTTCCCATACCTCTGCCGGCGTATCACAAATAATATTAGCAATTCTAAATTCCCCCACGATCTTGCTTATTGGCTTGCTGGCATATATATATACAATATCTATTTCCTTCTTGAAAAGCACTTTGCGGTATTCGTATTTCTTCACGCCTGCAAAAATCTTCGACACGTATTCTGGCTTAATCGACAATATAACGTTCATTTATTTCTCCAAGTTCTAATAATTTTGTAAATTGAGTATCGGTCAATTGGAAGAATCCCCAATAATTTGGATTGAGCCCGACTTTCTCCTTCATTGTTTTATTGATGACCTTTCTGTTAAATGCGATGTTATACAACATCTTTATCACAACAAAATGCTTCTTCGTTCTATACCATATTCTTAAATCATCTTCCGAGAATACTGAATATTTATTGGTATATTTAATAAAGTCATCTTCGCTATCAAAGTTATCATAAACTTTAATATCACAGACTGTGCAGACTGACGTACATACACTACGATAGGCAGCTGGTCCTTTGTTGTCTGTTGTTCTATAGATGACGAGCTTATCTCCGGGAACCAATTTTCTTGTATCTTTCATCCAACAGACATAAATCTTATAAATACTATTCGTCTCAGAAACATCCTGGATGATGTCATATTTTACCTCAGTTCTTAATATCGAGTCAGGAAACAGTTTTGTATGATATTCAGGCATAATTGATAGAACATACTTCTGTCCGCCTCTATTAACAAATGGATAATCAAGCCTAAAATCATTTCTTATGGTTCTCATATCTTTGACAAGTACCTGCTCAAAGGTTCCACCACTATGTGGTTTGTTAGCGATGTGTTCAAAGCCAAGAATTCTAAACATGCTAATTAATCTTTCCAATGACTTGGTCGGGAAGATGGTTACGTAGATCTCATCTACATTTTCAGCAATCGCCATATCCATGATTTTCTTCATGAACCTTTCACCACGTGTGGTATGTCTACTCTCATTCTCGACCTTGAAAGTTCCAACTTTCAGTCTCCTTTTCCGAGGCAATACTGGTGTTACATCTGTCAATTCCTCATTTTCTATCTTAAGATAAAGGAAGTCTCTAAGTTGGTCATTGATATAATAGGTGTAAGCAGTCGCTCCTTCGGCAGCTTTTCTCATATACCAGCTATTGAATTCAGGATAGCTTGCTCGTAGCGAGTCAAAGAAGGGTTCGTTTAGGTCAATCTCTGAAAATTTCTTTATTTGTAAGTCCATGTTAGAATTAATTTTGTGTATCATTCGACACTCTGATTTTATATGATTAGAAAGATTGTTTATCTCTCTTATTTCTTGTTCCGTGGCTGATCTGTCAATGTAGTTGCTTGTTACATATTGCGCCTGAGGTGCTATTAGCGTTTGCGGGCTATTAACATTGAATACCATCGGGTCACGGCCTTCCTTAATGGCATCAATCAGTTCATGATATTCCTTAGGTAACATTTTACGTAGAAGGCTCTGGACTCTTGAAACATCAGCATGATGGTTTTCGTTAAGGAACTCTTGAGTCATTCTAATTTGGTGTAAGTAGATGTTCTCAATTATTTCCATATCACATTGGACAAGATAAGCCAAAATTGTTTTTTATCGAATCTGTTATCTTCATTGCTCTTCGAAGCTATCTTCATTGCCGTTTGAAGCTATCTTCGTGGGCCGATGAAGGTATCTTCATTTTTAGGTCATTTTGCGCCATTTGCGACGGATGTTCAAAGCACCAGGGATGTTGTTAATACGCAAGGATGTCACGAATCTTGACATGTCGGTCTATAAGAGCTTTAATGGCGATGACGTCTTAGATAGAATAGAGACGGCAGATAAATCCGCAGTAAGTGCTTCCGATTACATCATAGGAAACAAAGAGCATAATCTGGTCGAGGGTATCACTGATACTTGGCAAATATTACATACTATTAGTGTTCAGTCTTTAATCGTGTATATACCGTGAAACCATATCATCAAATTGATCGAGAAATTTATCTATATCCGTTTTAATAGTTTCTATCCAAGGATTCAATACTTTAACTCCATTACGTCCCCAAAAGCTTAGTTGTGAGTTGAACCATTCCTTTGCAGCTTGTCTGCCTCTTTCCGCACCATCCATTATTTCATCATATTGAATATCTCTGAAGCATACCTGTTTCGTATAGCCATTTGCAATACTACCCCATAATGGATTATCATCTGAAAGTCCATGAAGATAAGTAGCTATAAGGCGTTCTGGGGATTCATCACCGGGAAGCACTATGACATTCTTCGCTTTTGAGATCTTCCTCATATAGGCATGATTATTTCGCACATCACCGTCAAGTATTATTATACTATATGGGTAAGAGAAGGCTGGAACCCTCTTTTCAATCATAGTTACAAGCAATGAGCACGGCAATGACACATCTACAAAGCTTAAGCTGTAGGCTTTCCTCTTGAGAATTGCTTTTGCAAAAGTTTCGGTCTCCTTGTCTTCCCTATACACCGTAATTTTGTTTTTATGCTGTCGTGGGTTATCAACACTCACATTCAAGTTAAGACAGATGCCCTTATAATCGACATCTTTCTTGATAAGAACGTTGTTGTCAGAATGCTGTAAGAATATAAGTCTAATCTGATTCCTCGTTTCAGGTTTTGCCTCCGTCTCACTTCTTAACTTATCAAGTGATTTAAGCATGGAAGTAGAGTGAGTGGTAAAGAAAATCTGCAAGTTTAGTTTTGACGCATATTTCTTTAGCGTTTTCAACAGCATCACCTGAGAGGCTGGGTACATCGTTGCATCAAGTTCATCAATTGCAAGAATACCACCTTGATAGTGTTCTCTGTATTTGTCCTTCAACCTTTTGAAAGAAATTATTGCGAGAAGAATCTTGGAAAGGTTGTCCTGACCCATGGAGTTCTGATTCCAGTCGTATATAGCCGTGTTCACCCCCATTGACTGTTTGTTTACAGAACTTATAGCTGTGGTACCTGTTATAGGAACATCTTCTATGAGGATTTTGTTATGCTGTTTGTCGAAGAAATCAACTTCGTCAGGTGTTAGAACAGAATTGTCTGTTTTTATCTTCTTCGCATCCTCCTCTGCGAGTGGTATTAATCTTTTTAGGCTAAGAAATATTGTAGGCAATTGCCTATAGCCCTCTCCTGCCTGATGGTTTCCTTTGGTATAAAAACGGATATTATCATCACCAGTTCTTTGAATGCTTTCCATTTCTATACTACTGTTATCATCGAAGAATAAAGTCCAATCATGTTCCTTTGGTTTGTCAAATGTGGGAGAGAGTCGGAACTTATCACTAAAAGCAGAACGATAGCTACCACCACATAACGGCTTTTCGCCACGCATGGGATTATCAACGGAGATTGTAAATGGCTGCGTGATAAGCCCAAGAAGAGTAGACTTCTGGGTGCCGTTCTGTCCTGCTATAGCTGTTATAAGGCTTCCTGGTTCAAACTCTTGGTCGTGAAAGCCTCTAAACTTTTCAATATAGATTTTTGTTATTTTCATAAGGCGGCTAAAGTTTCATCTGTTACTTTACATTTATCAGAAAAAAACATGACCTCTGTTCCTTTACCATTGTTGTTGGCACTATAGTTGAGCTGGAACTCCTTGGACCGGAAATCTTTGTACAGTTCTTTAATGAATTCTGAATTATCGTAAGTTAAGACCCATATATGCTTCTTTTCCAGATGAATCGTCTCACTGATTAGCCTATGGTCGTTGTCAGAATAGTAATTCATGTAAAGATCATCGCCCTTTTTATAATACGGCGGGTCAAAATATATCAGTGAGTTTTCTGGAAGCTGTGGCGAAATGCCTTTTATCAGACCTATTGCATCTTCGTTGTGTAACTCAATTCTGTCGGCATAAGCGTTTATCCGTCGTATCCGTTGTATGAGTTCTTCTTTCTTGTAACGAGCATCCATCTTAAAGTTGCCAGTTTGGTTCTTACCGCCAATGACTCCGGCCTTGATAATTCCCGACCTGTTAGTACGGTTGAGAAAGAATGTCGAGAAGCCCAGCTCCAAAAGATTGGCTTCTTGCTTTCCTTTTTGTATAGCCTTCTGTTCGTACCACGATTCCATATTGACTGGAGTATCAATGATTAGACGGCAAAGTTCGTCAACATTATATAGTACACTATGCCAAAATGCATATATAGAACGGTCTTTGTCATTGATGATTATATTATGGACATATTCCCGAAGCAATAGGGACAAAGCAACTGCTCCACCACCTACGTATGGTTCTATATAAGTACCATCGTTTAAACCGTTGTCTGTCAACAGTCGCTCAAAGAACGGCAATAGTTTACCTTTACCTCCAGGATATCTCAATGGTGAAAAGAAGTCCATTACTCTGATTTATTTGACAGTTCCTCATTAACCCGTGACCACAGTGTCACAAAGAACGGTTGGACATTGTCCCATCCCGTTATCAGGTTTGAGTATTGAGGAAACAAGTGAGCACTGTGTACATAAGCATTCAGGGACTCTATAGAGAGAGGCGATGTCTCAGTCTTTAACTCATTCTTAATTCCCTTAGCCATGTCTTTGTTGATAAATTTCTTAGTCACCATGTGGTTCATGACCTTCTGTGCATGACCGACTAAATTAGGTTTACCGTCATTTGCAGTCAACTGCCCTTCACCCAACAAACCAAAGGTTTCAAGGTAGGCATTGACAGACAACTCAAGAAACACACGGAACATAACGGCCACAGTGTTGGGATATCGTTTTGCAGGCAACATTCTCAATTCTCGGAAAATGTCTGATACTCTTATGTATTTGTTGGGTATGGAAAGTTCCAATGACCTTGGAATAAGAGTCGACCGTGTACGTATCTTGTTGATTCCACTGGATTTTATATTGTGACTTTTGTTAGTTGTTGAAGAGTTATCACCTTCGGTTGAGTGTGTAGAATCCACCTTCCATTCTTGTTCTGCTTGTGTAACCGGCAAATCAAGTTGGGTAAGCAATTGGTCTACATATGATTTTCTATCAGCTTTGGTGTAAATGTCAGCCACCTTGAATTCTGGCCTTGATATATTACGAATTATATGTAGCAGGCATTTGACGACCTCCGATCTGTTGCGCTTAGAATGTAAAACTTTATTAGTCTGTTCTATACCAATCTTTCCCCTTACGTATGGGTCACTTATCAGACGCTCTAAATTTGTACTGTTAACATTGTCCAAGAGTAGCATGTCACCTATTGTAGCTTCTTCGGAATTTCTTAGTAGGTCGAGGACTTGCAGAACTACAGACTTTTTCCCTTTAGTCGCCTCATCGAAACGTTGTTTCATCTTTGTATTCCACATTTCAGTGCCTTTACCATTCTGGTCTAAAGCGTGTTTTCTTTCTATCCAGATATTGGCATCAGACTCATTAGGAAATACGACGCACATTACACTTGAAATAGGGTTTTTAGCATATCTTTTGTGAAGTTTCAAAAATTTTGTTTTTATCTTTGCAAATTCTTCACCTTCTATATTTTCTGGTATGGACAGCAACTTCAACGCCGTGATTCGTCTGTTGCCTTCAAGAACCTTATAAAGCTTTTGAGTCGCATTGCCGTCTTCAATAGGTGTCACCATCAAATCCTCAGAAGGGTTCAGTCCGTTCTCCACTATATCCTCTGCAAGTTTGTATAGTTTTTCTCCTTGGTCCTTCAGCATAACCTCTATAGCCTCACGCTGATTGGTTTGAGGACTGAAACGGTAATTCGTAGGATTCAGCAGCAGATTAGCCACCTTGATTCTTAGAATGTTATAGTTACCTTCTTCCATAATTAATCTTTTAATAGTATTGTTCTATCTTCTACACCTTTCTATAGCTGCAGATACCAAAGCTTTATATTGAGAATTTGTACAATTTCTAACGAAATCAGTATTTAATAACTTTCTTATAAGAACATTATGGTCTGTAGTAAGCGCTGCTTCAAGAAGAGCGAAAGTTTGCGTCTCGGTCTTAGGTGCTTTTATTAGGCTGATTATTGCTTTCTCGTCCAGTATCTCATTGAGATACTCGTCGATAAGTTTGTTTTCTTCCCTTCCATCTATGTTCAATTCTTGCAACTTCTTTATACCCCATTCATAGTTGTGATGCTTCATAACTATTTCGTCAATATCCTTTGCAGTATATTCTGCATCAGCATGTTTTGCTCCGCCATTATCATTATTCTGTTGCTTATGAATATGCTGCTCTGCCGATATTGCATTGGGCGCTATTATATTTTGCCCCTCATTAACATTAATAGTAATAGGAGTTGAGGCATTCAGCCTAATCTTATCTATGATATTGTGGTACTCATTGGGCATTATCTTCCTCAGCAGGCATTGCAGTCTGGAAACATCGGCATGGTGATTCTCATTGAGAAACTCCTGGGCCAATTGTATCTGTTGAAGATAGATGTCGGGCATGCTTGTGCCTCGTTTTTATGAAATCACCTGTGTAGGCGCAAGGTAAAGTACTTAGGAAGAACATCATAAGTACTTATGATGATGATTTCTGTCTATTTTCGTAAATCACCTGAACTTTCTATGGCGGTCATATTCGTCGTTGATGCGCTGACGGATGTTGCTGATGGTTGTCGTTACCTTAGGGGCATGGGGAAGGAGGGTGTTTATGAAGCGTTCCTTTACCATTTCATCATTGTCAATCGCAACTTCCGGGTCTTCCAGCATCTCTATAACGACTTGTGCCAAGGACCGGGCGTCCTCACAGGAGGACAACTTTCCTATGTAATAGGTCAGCCGTTCCACATTATTTATATAGTGCGCCAACGAGGACTTCGTGATCTCAGGAGCCTCATCGGCATTGCCTTTCTTCGCCATCTCTTCCATATACTTGTCGCCATAGAAGTTTTGCGTGGCTTGTGTGGCATTGGGAAGTATCTGGTTGTTACCACCGCTGATATTGAATATAATATTTGCTTTATCGTCCATAGATGGTGTCATAATGAATGGTTTGTGAACGTATTGTGATTGCTTTGTGAACGCTTCTGAACGGAATTGCTTTCGCTTTCCAGATGTATTACCTTTGCAAGCGGAATCAGTTGTTGGTGATTAGTTATGAGTGATTACTTGACCGGTCGTATCACTTCTGACTTACATCGTACTGCTCCCAGTAATAAATAAAAGTTAACAATTAAACATTAAAACAATGATTGATTATTCAGTTTACATGTTGCCCAACAGAATGGACGAAAAAGCGGAGCCTAAGGCGTATGCCAAAGCTCAAATGCGAGAGCTGATGACATTCAGTAAGTTTGTGGAGCATATCGCTACTCACAATGGTGTTTTCTCACGCGGTACGGTGCGTGGCGTGATCATCGACATGTGCGAGTGCCTGGTCGAGATGCTGCTCGAAGGCAAGAAGGTGCAAATGGGTGAGCTCGGCAACTTCTGGATCTCGCTCAGCAGTGATGGGGCAGACAAGTTGGAGGACTTCTCCGCGTCGAACATCAAGGCGGTGAACATCGTCTTCACGCCGGGCACCGACTTCGAGAACTTGCTCAACCGCGCTCAGTTCAATCCTGTTCCAAGTCGTCTTGCTCAAGCTGCTACGCTCAAGGCGGAGAAGGCGGGCGCCACAACGGTTGACCTGATTAATGCCAAGAACATTAAGCCTTCTACTGACGAGGGTGGCAGCACCAGCAATCCTGGAACTGGAGGAAACGAGGACGCTTAGCATCGAGAAGCTCTAATAATGTAAAACGTATTATTAACTATTAAAAGTTTTTAATTATGACAGACAAGAATCCGAACAAGATCACGTGGATGCAAATCATCAACGCCATCGTGCAAGCAATCATCGCTGCCATGACTGCGTTAACTGTCAGCTCTTGCGTAGGGGCTGTATAGTTTCCTCTCACCAGGACACGAATGTCTCATTACTGGCTATAAGCCATGTCTTGGGCATTCGTGTTTTACCAAAGCATTTAAAGTTCTCACACAGATCATACTGATTCCACGGATTATGAGCATGATGCTCACGATGACTTGAACCAAGATTGCATCTGTGAGTATCAGTGCGCTCTGTGAGAATTTATTATCTTCAATTTTTAATTTTATAGATTTATGAGACAAAGATATTTGATGTCTGCCGACGACGTAAAGTATTTAGTGCTGCACTGCTCGGCTACAAGGTGCAACCAAGACTACACGGTGGAGCAACTGCTCCGTGACCATCGCGCCCGTAAGTTCCGAAAAATCGGGTATCACTTCTATATCCGTCGCGACGGTACGATGACGCAGCATCGGATGCTGTTGGAGGTCGGTGCTCATGCTGTGCCGTACAACCATTGTTCCATTGGTATCTGCTACGAGGGCGGACTGGACGAGAACGGACTGCCGTGCGACACGCGCACGCCAGCTCAAACGGAGCGGCTGACCGACCTGCTGACCATCCTCCACAAGATGTTTCCCAGTGCTAAGATTGTCGGACATCGTGATCTGCCGGGGACAACGCCCAAGGCTTGTCCGTGCCTCAACGCCCATGAGGTGTTCGGGTATATAGAGGAGATCTGATAGCTCACATGGAGACATAGAGGAATCTGGATTATGGTTATTAGAATCTGTGGAGATCTGTGAAATCCGTGTGACTTTTTCTCACGGAGGATTTTTCTTTTTCTCACGGATTTAACGGATTACACGGATTATAGTGGTGCATCTGTGGAAATCTGTGGGAGCTGTGTGAACTTTCTCACGGAGGATGTTTCTTTTTCTCACGGATTTAACGGATGGCACGGATTATAGTGGTGCATCTGTGGAAATCTGTGGGAGCTGTGTGAACTTTCTCACGGAGGATGTTTCTTTTTCTCACGGATTTAACGGATGGCACGGATTATAGTGGTGCATCTGTGGAAATCTG
>Ga0310695_10009048_pt1 | contig 15159 bp, 11 predicted proteins | sample RumenRJG_04DNA_FD_203882 | JGI IMG/M metagenome (GOLD analysis project Ga0310695, IMG submission 203882) | Bovine rumen microbial communities from Lethbridge, Alberta, Canada - RJG_04 (v2) (version 2) | ecosystem: Host-associated > Mammals > Digestive system > Stomach > Rumen | place: Canada... | reverse complement strand
ATGCGGAAATAGCTCAGTGGTAGAGCATCACCTTGCCAAGGTGGGGGTCGCGAGTCCGAATCTCGTTTTCCGCTCCATTCGACAGATCCGGAACCGCGGAGAGCATGGGAAGCCGTTTTCTCCGTGGTTCTTTTCAACTGTATAAAGAGATGGCGACATAGCCAAGTGGTAAGGCCGAGGACTGCAAATCCTCTATCCTCAGTCCGATTCTGAGTGTCGCCTCCAATGGGAATCCAGCGGCCTGGAAGATTGCTTCCAGGCCTTTTCTCTATTCCAAAGTTTCGATTGTTTCGATTCGAGTTTGCAAAAGGGGTGCAGCAAATGCCAAAGGAACCCGGGAAAATCACCGATAATCTCCTGCATATCTACGACTACTGCTTCACGGAGACCGTGCCGTACGAGTTCTTCAAGCCGAAGGAGAACCGCGACATCGCCGTGCATCTCGTGGGCAAGAACTACCATTGCTCGCATTGCGGCAAGGTCACGCATATCGACTACCGGCCGCGGCCGCTGACGTATTACTCGAAGGGCAAGCTCGCGGAAGAGCGCGCCGTCTACGAGGCGCTCGGGCTGCCGTTCCCCGCGCGCGGGGAGATCGACGGCGGCATGCCGTTCCAGAACGAGGCCGTCGGGCTCTGCGCGGACTGCGCGGCAAAGCTCTTTGCGGACCCGGAGGAGCCGGCACAGCGCGCCGTGATGCTCGCGGAGCGGCTGCACGGCGAGGATGAGCTCGTGACGGCGCAGGCCCGCAAGGCGATGGAGGATGCGTTCCAGAACTGGCTCGACGGCCTGCACAGCGTGCAGGAGCTCCTGCAGTACGACCTCTCGAATTTCAATGCCGTGCGCGACCTGATCTGCTCGGTGATGCTCGCGGACACGGCAGCAGAGCAGCAGGCGCTCGAACGCTATCAGCAGAACGCCGGGGCGCTCGCAGAGGAAATCCGCGGGCTGCTCGGACAGCTGCCGGATGTTTTCGAGGCGTACACGGCGCGCTCGGTGCTCGTCTATGAGTCGATGAACGACAAGATTTACCACGAATACACGGTCGCGTTCCCGGCGGACGGGACGGAGCCTGCAACCTATTATCTGAAACGCCCGGTGGAGAAGGACCGCGTTGCGATGTTCCTCGCGCAGCCGCGCGTCGAGACGCTCGAGGATCTCCTGATGGAGGTCGGCTTCCACGGCGAATGGATTGATGCGCTGACCGAGCGCGCGAAGGCGCTCGAGGCACAGGAGGAAAAATAAGGGTATGGCAACGAAGAAAGCCTTTATCGGCGTATATGGCTGTCAGATGAACGTCAGCGACGCGGAGCGCATGGAGGGGCAGCTCGAGACGATCGGCTACGCGCGTACGGAGGATATGGCGGCGGCCGACCTGATCCTGCTGAACACCTGCTGCGTGCGCGAGACGGCCGAGGACAAGGTCTACGGCAAGATCGGGGAGATCAAGCACCTGAAGGAAAAGAATCCGGCGCTGATCTTCGGCATCACGGGCTGCATGGCACAGAAAGAGGGCGACGCGCTGATCCATCGCGCGCCGCATATCGACTTTGTGCTCGGCACGAACAAGGTGCACGAGCTCACGCGCGTCGTGCGCGAGGTCGAGGCGGAGCACGGCCACGTCGTCGACACGAGCCTCGGCGAGACGGAGCTGCCCGAGCAGAATGCGCCAATCGCGCGCGCGGGCACGCTCTCCGCGTGGGTGCCGATCATGTACGGCTGCAACAATTTCTGCACGTACTGCATCGTGCCGTATGTGCGCGGCCGCGAGCGGAGCCGTGCACCCGAGGACATCGTGCGCGAGGTGGAGCAGGCCGTGCAGCAGGGCTATAAAGAGGTCACGCTGCTCGGGCAGAACGTCAACTCCTACGGGAAGGTAGATGGCAAGCCGGGCGAGACCGACTTTGCCGACCTGCTCGCGATGGTCGATGCGGTGCCGGGCATCGAGCGCGTGCGCTTCATGACCTCGCACCCGAAAGACCTCTCGGACAAGCTCATCGGGACGATCGCAAACGGCAAGCACCTCTGCGAGCACATCCACCTGCCGGTGCAGTACGGCAGCGATAAAATCTTAAAGGCGATGAACCGCGTCTACACGGTCGAGAGCTACCGGGCGCTCGTCGGGCGCATCCGCGCGGCTATCCCGGACGTCGCGCTGACGACGGATCTCATCGTCGGATTCCCCGGCGAGACCGACGAGGACTTCGCCGAGATGCTCGACTTCCTGCGCGAGATCCGCTACGACTCGGCCTATACCTTCCTCTACTCGAAGCGCTCCGGCACGCCCGCCGCGAAGATGGCGGGGCAGGTGCCCGAGGACGTGAAGAAGGAGCGCCTGAACGCGCTGATGGCCGTACAGAACGAGATCTCGAAAGAAATCAACGACAAGCTCCTCGGCACCGAGCAGGAGATCATGGTCGAGGGCCCGAGCAAGCACGACGAAGCCGTCTGGCAGGGCCGCACGCGGCAGAACAAGCTCGTGCTGTTCCCGCACGCAGGCGAAGCCCCCGGTGACTTCATCCGCATCCGCATCACCCACCCGCAGACCTGGGTGCTGAAAGGGGAGGTCGTGCGCTCATAAACACAAATATTGGTTTTCGGATTTGCCCCGTCATGCTATAATAGTGGCATAGAGAAGTATTTTCATTTGATGATTCTGGAGGTGCGTGCGGGCGTGGAACTTACACCGATGATGCAGCAGTATATGGCGACGAAGGAGCAGCATCCGGACGAGATCCTGTTTTTCCGGCTCGGGGATTTCTACGAGATGTTCTTTGACGACGCGCGCCTCGTCTCGAAGGAGCTCGGCCTGACGCTGACGAGCCGCAGCGGCAACAAGGACAAGGCGCCGATGTGCGGCATCCCATACCATGCGGCGGAGTCGTATGTGAACCGCCTGATCGCGAAGGGGTACAAGATCGCGATCGCCGAGCAGATCGGCGACCCGAAGGCGAAGGGCCTGACAAAGCGCGAGGTCATCAAGATCGTGACGCCGGGCACGGTGCTCACGGAGGGCGCTCTCCGGGGCAAGGCCAACAACTACATCGCCCTCGTCTATGAGCCGGAGGCGGACGGACAAGCGAAGAAGGAGCGTATCGTGCTCGCCGGTGCGGATATTTCGACCGGCGAGTGTTTTTATGGTCTCTACGATGGCGCGGACCGCCTGCAAAGCCTGCTCGATGAGCTCTACCGCCTCATGATGCCGGAGCTGCTGCTCGTAGGCTCTCTTTCGTTCCAGAATGCGCTCGATGACTTCTTGAAGCTCCGGCTGCCGCACTGCTCCTACACGCGGATCCCGGCGGTCTCCGCGCATGTGGATGACCGGATTGTCGAGCATTTCGACGCCGCGAATCGGCCGGCGGACGAGGACGCGCAGGCGGCGGTCGCGACGCTGCTCGACTACCTGCACGAGACGGTCAAGACCGACCTCTCGCATCTGCACACGCTGACCTTCCTCGACGCGTCGGAGAACCTCACCGTCGACACCTACACGCTGCGGAACCTCGAGATCACGCGGAATCTGCGCGACGGCGGCAAGAAGAATACGCTCTACGATGTGCTCGACTTCACGGAGACCGCGATGGGGAGCCGCCTGCTGAAGAAATGGCTCGAGTACCCGCTGCTCGACATCGTGCATATCGAGCGGCGGCAGGCGGCGGTTGGCGAGCTCGCCGCGGATTTCACGATGCGCGGCGCCGTGCGCGAGGGCGAAAAGGACATCCACGACTTCGAGCGGCTGCTGACGCGCGTCGAGGTCGGCACGGCGAACGCCCGCGACCTCATCGCGCTGAAGGCATCGATGCTGTGCCTGCCGGGGCTGAAGCAGGCCCTGCAGGGCGCAAAGGCGCCGCTCCTGCAGCGGGTCGAGAGCCGGATCGAGACGTTCCCGGAGCTAACGGATCTCCTCGAGCGCGCAATCGTCGACGAGCCTGGCCTGACGCTCCGCGAAGGCGGCATCATCAAGAATGGCTACAATGAGGAGCTCGACAGCTACCGCCATATCGCGCACGACAGCAAGGCCATGCTGCAGGAGATCGAGGAGCGCGAGAAGGAGCAGACGGGCATCAAGTCGCTGAAGATCGGCTACAACAAGGTCTTCGGCTACTACATCGAGGTCCGGAAGGGCAGCATCGACCTCGTGCCGGATCGCTATATCCGCAAGCAGACGCTCGTCTCGGCGGAGCGCTACATCACCGAGGAACTGAAGGACTTCGAGACGAAAATCCTCGGCGCGCAGGAAAAGATCGTGCAGATCGAGTACAACCTGTTCCAGGATGTGCGCGAGACGATAAAGAAAGCGCTGACGCGCGTGCAGCAGACGGCGCGCGCCATCGCCGTGCTCGACGTCCTGATGAGCCTCGCGGAGGCCGCCGCGTCCTACGACTATGTGCGCCCCCGCATGACGAACGACGGCGAGATCCATATCCGCGACGGGCGGCACCCGCTCGTCGAGCGCATCCTGACGCGCGACCTCTTCGTGCCGAACGACACGGACCTCACGCACAGGGATTGCGAGATCATGCTGATCACAGGGCCGAACATGGCCGGCAAATCGACCTATATGCGGCAGGTGGCACTGCTGACGCTCATGGCGCAGATCGGGAGCTTCATCCCGGCGCGCGAGGCGAGCATCTCGCCGGTCGACCGCATCTTCACGCGCATCGGCGCGAGCGACGACCTCGTCAGCGGGCAGTCGACGTTCATGGTCGAGATGAACGAGGTCGCGCAGATCCTGAAATACGCGACGAAGGACAGCCTGATCATCCTCGACGAGATCGGGCGCGGCACGAGCACGTTCGACGGCATGAGCATCGCGCGCGCCGTCGTCGAGCATATCGAGCGGCATATCCACGCGAAGACCCTTTTCGCGACGCATTACCATGAGCTGACGGCCATGGAGGACGAAAAGGTCAAGAACTACTGCGTCGCGGTCAAGGAGCGCGGCACGGATGTCGCATTCCTGCGGCGCATCGTGCGCGGCGCGGCCGACAAGTCGTACGGCATCCACGTCGCGCGGCTCGCGGGCCTGCCGAAGAGCGTGACGAAGCGTGCCGAGGTCATCCTGCACGACCTCGAGGCGGAGCAGGCGCAGGCAGGAAATGCGGCAGAGGAGGCTCTGGCGGCAGAAAAGTCTGGCGCAGGAAACGGCGCGGAAACGATGCCGGCGGAAAAGCCTGGAGCGGGAAGGAACGCGCAGGCAGGGAAAAAGCCGGGCACGGCAGAAAAGGCCGCGCAGCCCCGGCTCGAGGGCGGCATGGCCTCGCTGTTCTCGTCGTCGCTTTCGGACCAGCTGCTCTCGCTCGACATCATGACGATGACGCCGCTTGAGGCGATGAACGCGCTTTACCAGCTGCAGGAGCAGGCAAAACGGGAGGAGGGACAGGCATGAGTTCCGCGATCCATCTTTTATCTGACAGCACGATCAACAAGATCGCGGCGGGCGAGGTCGTCGAGCGGCCGGCATCCGTCGTGAAGGAGCTCGTCGAGAACGCGATCGACGCGGGCGCGACGCGCATCGAGGTCGAGATCCTGGCGGGCGGCACGAGCTTCATGCGCGTGACGGACAACGGCAAGGGCATGACGATGGAGGACGCGCGGCTCGCCATCCAGCGGCACGCGACGAGCAAGATCGCGGAGGCGTCCGACCTGCAGACGGTCTCGACGCTCGGCTTCCGCGGCGAGGCCCTGCCGACCATCGCGTCGGTCTCGCGCTTCACCCTGCTGACGCGCCGCGACGGCGACGACCTCGGCACGCGCGTCCAGATGACGGGCGGCAAAGACCTCGTGATCGAGGAGGCCGGCACGAGCATCGGCACGACCGTGCAGGTCGAGGATCTCTTCTTCAACACGCCGGCGCGCAAGAAATTCCTGAAGACGAACCACACGGAGACGAACAAGATCAGCGACTTCCTCGGGAAGCTCGCGCTCTCGCGGCCGGATATCGCGTTCCGCCTGATCAGCAACAACCGGCAGACCATCGTGACGCCGGGGAATGGCGACGCGCGCGAGACCATCCGCGCCATCTACGGCAGCAAGGTCGAGGAGGCCCTGCTGCCGCTCGAATTCGTCGGCGAGGAGATCGCAGTCGAAGGCTTCATCACGAAGCCCTCGATGCTTCGCGGCAGCCGCGCCTGGCAGACGCTGATCGTCAACGGCCGCGTGATCGGCAACCGCGCCATCTCGAAGGCCATCGACAATGCGTACCGCTCCCTGATCCCGAAAAGCGGCTACCCGTTCGCCCTCATCGGCATCCAGGTGCCGCAGCGCACAATCGACGTCAACGTGCACCCGCAGAAAGCCGAGATGAAGTTCGAGGACGAGAGCGGCGTGTTCCGCGCGGTCTACAAGGCCGTGCGCGACGCGATCCGCGAGGAAGCCGGCCAGGATCTCGGCAGCATCGCGGCGGCCGTCGAAAAGCCGAAGATGGAGCTGCCGGAACCGACGATGGAGAGCTTCGCGTTCCACCCGGCCACCCGGCCCTCGGCAGGTATGACGGGGCATCCGGCAGATGGGGCGGCGGGCCATGCATCTGGCTTTGCGGCAGGGCATGGCGGCGCGGGCGGCTATGTGCCGCAGACCATCTACGAGGCCGTGCACAGCGGGCACGGGCTTTCCGGCACGGCGGCCGTGCAGTTCGAGGAGGCGCAGCACCGCATCCGCGAGCAGAAGGGCACGCGCTCGGCGGAGAGTTTCGCGCCCTACGCCGGAGCGGCAGAGAGCGGTGCAGCGGGCCTTGACGGATCGGCAAACGGCGGCGGTGCAGCGGGCAATGCGGCGGGCGGCAGCGCGGCGGAAGGCACGGCTGCACCTGTGGATGGCGCTGACGGGCAGCGGGAATCCCTCGGCGGCACGGGCAGCCTGATCCCCATCGGGCAGGTCGCGCTCACCTACATCATCGCGCAGGACGAGCATGGGCTCTACATCATCGACCAGCATGCGGCGCATGAGCGCATCCTGTTCGACCGGTTCTCGGCCGAGGCCGAGCACATCCCGTCCCAGCAGCTCCTCGTGCACCTCGTGCTCGATTTCGACGCACGCGAGGCCGCCTTGCTCGCGGAGCACAAGGAACTTTTCGGCAAGCTCGGCTTCACGATGGAGATGAGCGGCGACAACGAGTTCCGGCTGATGGAGATCCCGGCGGATCTGCAGCCGGGGGAGGCCGAGGACGCCATCCGCGAAATCCTCGCGGGGCTCTTCGAGCGGCACGAGACCAGCGACAAAGAGATCCGGCAGGCCTGCCTTGCGACGACCGCGTGCCGCGCGGCCATCAAGGCCGGCGAGGAGCTCAGCCTGCGGCAGATGCAGCTCCTGCTCGAGGCCCTCGCGGCGACCCCGTACCCGTTCACCTGCCCCCACGGCCGCCCGACCATCCTGAAGTTCTCCGACAAAGACCTCGCGAAGATGTTCCAGCGCACCGGCTTCCAGTTCTGAGGAGGTAGAAGATGACGAAACAACCCTTGGCCGCGGTGACGACGTCGCGGCAGCCCTCGGCGGAGAACGTCGCGCTCGCGGAGAACGCCGCGCGGATGCTCGGCATGCCCTGCGTGCCGCGCGGCACGCTGTCGCTTGGCGAGATCCGCGAGCGCAGCGGCGCGGGCCCCGTCCTCGTCGCGAAGCAGGGTCTTCTGATGCTCGATGAGCCGGACGGGCAGGAGCTGTTCTTCCACCCGAACATGGCGCATCTGCGCATCAAGAACCTGCACCACGGGCAGGGCGACCGCATGGCGGAGGCCATGGGCCTCGCGCCCGGCATGACCGTGCTCGACGGCACGCTCGGCCTCGGGGCCGATGCCATCGTCGCGAGCTTCGTCACGGGACCGGCGGGCCATGTCACAGGCATCGAGTCCTCGCCGCTCGTGCACGCGGTCGTGAGCTGGGGCCTCGCGCACGCGCATGAGGAGAGCCCGCGCGTCGAGCAGGCCATGCGCCGCGTCGAAACGGTCTGCATGGATTCGCTCGACTACCTCCGCGCGCAGCCGGATCATAGCGTCGACATCGTCTATTTCGACCCGATGTTCCGGCACCCGTTCTACGAGAGCAAGGCGCTCGCGCCCCTGCGCGGCGTCGCAAACCCCGCGCCGCTCACCCCCGAGCACGTCCGCGAGGCCTGCCGCGTCGCCCGCCGCCGCGTCGTGCTGAAGGAGTCCGCGAAAAGCGGCGAATTCGCGCGCCTCGGCTTCCCCGTCATCACGGGCGGCAGGTACAGCAAAGTCCACTACGGCGTCCTTTCTCTCTGAGTGCAGGACTGAAGGCTTGAAACCAACCGCATACAGAGTGTATAATGAAAAAGTCTAAGGGGCACAGGATGGCCGTATGAGATGGTTGTCAGGAAAGGAGAGATGGCTTTGCGCAGGTATGTTTCACTGGCGGTGACCGCGCTGCTCTTGCTCGCGGTCGTCATCGTCGGCACGGCCTATGCCGTGCGGGCGAAACACCCGCCGGAAAGCCATTTCCAGGCGGAGATCACGGTCTACACGACGATCCCGCAGGAGCACGCCGCGGCGCTCGCCGCAGCCTACGAGAAGCAGGAGCACGTGCGCGTGCATTTCGTGAACCTGACGGCGGACGACCTGCTGAAGAAATTGCAGTCGGCCAAGAAGCCGGAGGCCGCGCTCGTGCTCGCGGACAGCGCGACGCTGCGCACGGCCTCGGCGGCCGGCGCGTTCCAGCCCTATATCTCCGAGAGCGGCGATCAGGTCGCGGAGGAGTTCCGGCAAGACGATGGCTACTGGACGGGCGTCTGGTACGACCCCGTCGTGTTCTGCTACAACCAGGACTATCTGAAGACGCTCCCCCGCATCCCGGACAACTGGAAAAGCCTTTCCGACCTGCCCGAGGCGCGCATCGGCGTCACGGACTTCCTCGCGTCCGACGCGGCGGCGAACCTGTTCTGCAGCATGCTGACGGAGTTCGGCGACGCGCGCACGTTCGGCATTTGGCGGAACATCCACCCGCATGTCGTGCAGTACGCGCGCTACCTCTCGAACCCGGTCCGGCAGGCTGGCATGGGCGAGGTCGACGTCGCCGTGGCGGTCGAGAGCGAGACGCTCCGCTACCTGCACGACGGCTATCCGCTGCGCATCGTCTATCCGACGGACGGCACCTCGTTCATCCTGACGGGCACGGGCATCGTCAAGGGGATTTCCGACCGCCAGCGCGTCGAGGCTGAGGCGTTCGCGGACTGGCTGCTGACCGATGACGCACAGCTCGCCCTGCAATCGAACAATTTCTACCTGCTGCCGACGAACCCCGGCACGATGGCCTACCGCCGTTTCCCGGGCAAGAACCTGCAGCTCTTCACGCAGATCCCGGATTTCACGCCGCAGCAGAAGCACGACGCGCTCGATCGCTGGGTCAAGCAGGTCCGTTTTGAGTAAAACAATACGCATAGAAAAAGGGTAAAAGGGAGATATATAGGAGGAACTATTTCCATGAAAGCGGGATTCATCAGCTTAGGCTGCTCGAAAAATTTGGTCGATACGGAGGTCATGCTCGGCATCCTGAAGGAGCATGGCATCGAGATCACGACGAACCCGGCGGAGGCCGATATCCTGATCGTCAACACCTGCGCCTTCATCCAGTCGGCGAAAGAGGAGTCCATCACGACCGTGCTGAACATGGCCGACTACAAGGAGACGGGCCGCTGCCGCAGCCTGATCATCGCGGGCTGCCTCGGCCAGCGCTACGGGCAGGAGCTGCTCGACGACATCCCCGAGGCCGACGCGATCATCGGCACGGGTGCCTGGAGCCGCATCATGGAGGCCGTCGAGGAGTCGCTGAAAGGCCGCCGCGTCGTGATCGCGGGCGAGGACAAGTCGCTCTACGACACGAAGACGCCGCGCATCCGCACGACGCCCGGCTACACGGCCTACGTGAAGATTGCGGAGGGGTGCAACAACCGCTGCGCGTTCTGCGCGATCCCGCTGATCCGCGGGAAGTACCGGAGCCGCACGATCGAGGATATCCGCGAGGAAGTCGAGGAGCTCGCCGCGCAGGGCGTCAAGGAGATCGTGCTGATTGCGCAGGACTCGACGGAGTACGGGCGCGACCTCTACCATGAGCCGTCGCTCGCGCGGCTGCTCCGGGAGCTCACGAAGGTCGACGGCATCGCCTGGATTCGCACGCTCTACAGCTATCCGAAATTCTTCACGGACGAGCTCATCGAGACGATCGCCAGCGAGCCGAAGCTCTGCAAGTACGTCGACCTGCCGCTCCAGCACGCGCACGACGCGGTGCTCCGCAGCATGCACCGGCCGGACACGCAAGCAGAGATGCGCACGCTGATCGGCAAGCTCAGGAGCCGCATCCCGGGCGTCACGATCCGCTCGACGTTCCTCGTCGGGTTCCCGGGCGAGACGGATTCGCAGTACCAGACGCTGCGGCAGTTCCTGGAAGAAATGAAGCTCGACAAGGTCGGCGTGTTCACGTACTCGCGCGAGGAGGGGACGCCGGCCTACGATATGCCGAACCAGGTCCCCGAGGAAATCATGCAGGAGCGCTACCATGACCTCATGAGCCTGCAGAGCAAGATCTCCGAGCGCATCAACCAGAGCCTCGAGGGCCGCGAGCTCGACGTGCTGATCGAGGGGCGCGACGAGGAGCAGCCGGATATCGCGGTCGGCCGCTCGTACCGCGAGGCGCCCGACGTCGACGGACAGGTCTACGTCGAGCAGGCCGGCGACTGCAAGCCCGGCGACATCGTCCGCGTGCGCGTCCTGCAGGGCTTCACCTACGACGTCCTCGGCGAGCGCATCGACGACAAAGACGAAGCGGAGTAACAGAAGATGGAAGATACCACGGAAAATCTCGCGCGGCGCATCGAGGAGATCCTGCGCGCGCGCGGCTGGACGGTCGCCTGCGCCGAGTCCTGCACGGGCGGCCTCGTGACGAGCCTGCTGACCGATATTCCGGGCAGCTCGGAGGTCGTGAAGGGCTCGGTCGTGAGCTACACGAACGCCGTGAAGCACGGCGTCCTCGGCGTCCGTCAGCAGACGCTCGACGCGTTTGGCGCGGTCTCCACGCAGACCGCGGAGGAGATGGCGGACGGCGTGCGCCGCGTGATCGGCACCGATATCGCGGTCAGCATCACGGGCAACGCGGGCCCTGGCGCCTCGGAGGGCAAGCCGGTCGGCCTCGTCTACTTCGGCGTGTCCACGGCGGGCGGCACGCAGACCTTTTCCGCGTATTTCAGCGGCGCGAGGAAGGAAATCAAGGTCGCGGCCGCGAAAGAAGTACTCAAACATCTCCTGGAGACGCTCGAAAACGGCTGAGGATGAAAGAGGGAGTAATCGATGCAAGATAAGAAAAAGCGGACAGCCGCTCTGACGGCGCTCGTATGCCTGGCCTGCTCGGGCACGGCCTTTGCCGCGACGGATGTGACAGCCGTCGACATCCAGCAGCTCGAGAAGGCGCCGGGCCTCGTCGTCAATGCGCCGGAAAAGGCGAAGGCCTACGAACAGGAAAGCGTCGATGCGTCCGGCAACGTGACGATGTCGATCTCGGATAGGGAGCAGGCCGCCGCGGCAAAGGCGGTGCAGACGCACGCGGACGCCGCGGCCATCATGAAGATGCCGCTCCGCTGGGAGAGCGTCGAGGAGCCATTCCAGGAGCAGCAGGAGGAAAAGGCCAAGGCCGAGAAGAAAGCGCAGCAGAAGAAGGCCGAGGCGGCGAAGAAGGCGGAGCAGAAACGCGCCGTCCCCGGGCCCGCGAAGAAGCGCCCCATCATCCTGACGGCCGACGACCTGCCGCAGCCGGCCGTGAATCCGGCCCCGGCCTACACGCCACAACCGCTGCGTCCGGAGAAGGCCGCGCCGCAGCGCCGCAAGCCGCATCTTTCGTGGCACACTACGCACGATGGCAAGCGCCCGCAGCCGCCGGTCACGAAGAAGCCTCTGTCGCCGCAGCCGCCGATTGCCGCGCCGCAGAAACCGGAGCGCCCGCTGCCGAAGCGGCCGATGCGCCCGCCGATGCCGCCGCGTCCGGACGTCCGCCGTGCCCTGCCGCCGAAGCAGTACCGGCCGCTGCCAGTCCCGAAGAACGTGCGCCTCGCGGCTTTCCCAGACGAGCGCACGCTCCCGGAGACCGACGTCACCGAGCGGCCTGAGCCGTTCCGGGATATCTCGGAGTCGAGCTGGCGCCATATCCAGGCGGGCATCTACGCGATGCAGCTCCAGCTCCGCACCGACATCAGCGAGCCGGCCATCTTCCACTTCGTGCAGATCCTGAACGCCAACACCGGCCTCACGCGTCTGCAGAAGCTCCAGTACCTCATCGGCTTCGGCTACGCCATCAACCACAGCAGCCTCAGCGACTGGCAGAAAGGCGCCCTCATCGACACCATCGCTCAGTCCTTCGAATAAATCCAAACTTTATGCATTGTTTACGCGGTGAATCTCCCACAGCGGCCCGTTTTATGCTATAATGGGGCTTGCTTGTAAAAAATGAAGCTGCGCAAAGCATAAAGTTTGGAGGAAATGATTTATGGATTTGAGTGTTGTCGAGTTATTGAAGACCATCTTTCTCGGCATTGTAGAGGGGCTGACCGAGTGGCTGCCGGTCTCGAGCACGGGCCACATGATCCTCGTCGATGAGTTCATCCAGCTGAACGTCACGACGGCGTTCAAGGACATGTTCCTCGTCGTGATCCAGCTCGGCGCGATCCTCGCGGTCGTCGTGCTGAGTTTCGACAAGCTGAACCCGTTCTCCTCGCAGAAGACGGCAGAGGAGAAGCGCGCGACCTTCTCGCTCTGGGGCAAGGTCATCGTCGCGTGCCTGCCGGCCGCCGTCATCGGCCTGATGTTCAACAAATACATGGAGGAGCACTTCATGACGGCGCAGGTCGTCTCGTTCACCCTGATCCTCTACGGCATCCTGTTCATCGTCGTCGAGAACTACAACAAGACGCGCTCGCCGCGCGTCACGGATCTCGACAAGCTCGACTACAAGACGGCGTTCATCATCGGCTGCTTCCAGGTGCTCTCGCTCGTGCCGGGCACGAGCCGCAGCGGCGCGACCATCCTCGGCGGCATCCTGTTCGGCGCGAGCCGTTACGTCGCGACCGAGTTCACGTTCTTCCTCGCGATCCCGGTCATGTTCGGCGCAAGCGGGCTGAAGATGGTCAAGTTCGGCTGGAACTACACGAGCGCGGAGGTCATCATCCTGCTCGTCGGCATGATCACGGCCTTCATCGTGTCCATCCTGTCCATCCGCTTCCTGCTCCGCTACATCAAGACGAACGACTTCAAGGCGTTCGGCTGGTACCGCATCGCGCTCGGCATCGTCGTCATCCTCTACCTGATCTTCATCGGCGACCCGACGGCGAACGACTGAGGGAAAATGACAGAGAGCTGCGCCATCGGCGGGCTCTCTTTTTGCTTTAGAAAGGAAATACTATGAAAGTAATCGCAGGTCTTGGCAATCCGGGCGCGGAGTACGCGGGCACGCGGCATAACGCGGGCTTCCTGCTCGTCGACGCGCTCGCGGAGCATCTCGGCGCCACGGACTGGCGCGAGAAGTTCGACGCGCTCGTCGCGGAGGCGCGCATCGGCGCGGAGAAAGTGCTGCTCGTGAAGCCGCAGACCTATATGAACGACAGCGGCCGCGCCATCGGCCCCATCATGCACTTCTACAAGCTGCCCGTCGAGGATCTGATCGTCGCGCACGACGACATGGACATCCCATGCGGCACCATCCGCATCCGGAAGAAGGGCAGCGCGGGCGGCCACAACGGCATCAAGTCGATCCTCGCGGCAGTGGGGGACGAGCATTTCCCGCGCGTGCGCATCGGCATCGGGCGGCCGAAACCGGGCTGGACGGTCGTGAATCACGTGCTCTCGCGTTTTGAGGGCGAGGACGCGGCGGCCGTGCGGCAGGCCATCGACTACCTGATCCCCGCGGTCGAGTGCATCGTGACCGACGGGCCGGACATGGCGATGAACCGCTACAACCCGAAGAAGAAGCATCACGCAAAGAAAGAGAAGGAGGCAGCAAACGATGGCGGACAAGAGAAAGCATCCGGGCCAGCCGAAGCATAAGCAGGGCGCGAAACACCATCCGGCAGGGTCACGGCAGAAACAGGCGGCGTCCGGGCGAAAGCAGGCGGCGCGCGAGGCCGAGATGCGGAAACAGGCGGCGGCCCTCGACGAGAACGTCTACGCGATCTACGCGGACGAGGACGGCGAGATCCTCGACGCGCCGGGCATGCTCGGCATGGGCCGCACCGGCCGCGAAAACGTGCCGCTGCGCCCCGATGACCTGATCCCGCTCCCAGGCAGCGCCGACCTCATGCTGCTGCCCGACCACGAGGCCGTCGGCATGACGCCGGACGGCGAGGTGCTGCCGATCGCGGGCCTCGCGGTCGCAGCCATCCTGCCGGCCGGCTACACGCGGCTCTATCTGCCGGCCTACGAGCGCGAAGACGGTGCCGCGCGCCTGCCGCTCTACGGCTACACGGCCGTCGTCGTCTACCACGACGCGCTCTACTGCGCGGCGCTCTACACCGACGAGAACGAGAAATGGGATCCCGCGAACTACAACACGCCGGAGCTCCCGAAGCTCGTCAAGCGCACAAAAAAAGACCTGCCCGGCAATCGGATTGTCGAGCAGGTCGGCGGATGCTCCCTGAAATGGCATTGCCTGACCGCGCAGAATCTCTTTTACCGCCGCTGGGAGTGCGGCATCCCCGCGTCGCCCGTATGCAACGCGAACTGCTTCGGCTGCATCTCCTTGCAGCCGGCTGAGTGCTGCCCGTCGCCGCAGGAGCGCATTGATTTCCGGCCGACGCCCGAGGAGATCGCCGAGGTCGGCATCTACCATCTGTCCGTCGCACCGGACGGCATCGTGAGCTTCGGGCAGGGCTGCGAGGGCGAGCCGACGCTCGCCGCCGACAACATCGCCGCGGGCATCCGGCTCATCCGCGAAAAGACGAAGAAGGGCCAGATCAACATGAACTCGAACGTCGGCTGGACCGAGGGCGTGAGGAAGATCGTCGACGCCGGGCTCGACTCGCTGCGCGTCTCGATCATCTCGGCGCGCGAGGACTCCTACGACGCGTACTACCGCGCGAGCTACCACCTCGCGGACGTCAAGCGGTCGATCCGCTACGCGCTCGACCATGACGTCTACGTCTCGCTGAACCTGCTCTACTTCCCAGGCTTCAAC
>Ga0310695_10009046_pt1 | contig 15160 bp, 12 predicted proteins | sample RumenRJG_04DNA_FD_203882 | JGI IMG/M metagenome (GOLD analysis project Ga0310695, IMG submission 203882) | Bovine rumen microbial communities from Lethbridge, Alberta, Canada - RJG_04 (v2) (version 2) | ecosystem: Host-associated > Mammals > Digestive system > Stomach > Rumen | place: Canada... | reverse complement strand
TTGGATACTCGAAAAACATCACTCAGTCCCTCCCTCATTAGCTTTGTTATCTACCTGGTAGGTCGAGGTCACAAATCTCACGGCAAGTGGCACGGCAGCGGCGTTCTCCTCATCGGTCGCGAAAGCCTTGGCGAACTTGACCATGTCAGCGGTCTCGAACAACCGCCTCATCTCCACGAAGAGGTCGGCCGGCACATCGGTATGACCTAGGCTGTCGAATATCTCAGCGGTTGTCATCTCAGGGGCGTCGATCCCGTAACGGGAGTCGATATATTCCCTCAACGCGTCAGTTATTCCGGAATAGAACACCTTCTGCTTGTCCTTCGCCCAATACTTGTCTCCGCGGAACTTCTCGAGCTTCCTCAGAGCGATCAGGTATGGAGGATCATTGGAAACGGCCTCCGGGGAAGCTTTTTTCCTCCTTGCGATGACAAGCGCCCTGATGGCGAATGCCAACAACGCGGCCAAAAGAACAGCGAGGATGTATGGCAGGACCTCGGAGAAAGTGACCGGATACTTGATCTGGCCCTTGATGTCGTGAATCTTATAAGTGGCGGTGTCCACCGGGATGGTGAAAACCTCCAGTTCATGGGGCTTGAACACTATCGTGTCCGGTTTTCCGGCTGAGGTCTCTTTAACAACGGAGAGAGGAGGAAGCAGGTATTTTCCTTCCTCGAAAGAGGTGATGATGACCGAAAAAACAATGTCGTAAGCCTTGGGAGCCTTCTTGCTTCCACGGACCGCGGAGGTGTCCGCCTCCCATGGACGGGCTATCTCGACGCTGTCCCCTCTGTAGAAGCCTTTCGAGAAATCCGGAAGCATGAGCCCCGTTCCGGCCGGAACGTCTTTGAGGCGGAACCCGTAGCGGAGCTGGTCTCCTATAAGGACAGAATCCCTCTCCTGGAGTTTCTCAAGAAAGGAATCCTCAGACTGGACCAGCTTTCCCTGCCCGAGAGCCGAGACGCCAGAGACGAAGGCCAATACTATAATATTCAATAACTTCCTCATTCTCATCTCCTCCCGAAGAATCCCATCAGACCCTTGACGTAGTCATCATTCGTGGCGATATCGACAGAGTCTATCTGGTAACGGTTAAAGAGCTTCCGCTCATTCTCATCCACCCTTCCGAACCACTTGGCATATTCCGAACGGGTCTTGCGGCTGGAGGTATTTACCCAGGCCGACTCCCCTGTCTCGGAATCCTTGACATGGACAAGTCCCACCGACGGGATGGTCTTCTCACGAGGATCATATACCTTTATCACCGATATGTCATGGCGATTGCGGGCCACCTTCAGGGCATCCTCGTAGCGGGGAGCTCCGTCGGGAGTCACGTCAATCATGTCGGAAAGGACGAAAGCGGTACATTTCTTCTTGATGGCGTTCGTCAGGAACCTCAAAGCCTCACCGACGTCGGTACCATCAGAAACAGGCTTAAGCTCAATTATTTCTCTGATAATATGAAGCAAATGTCCACGGCCTTTCTTGGGCGGGATAAACTTCTCCACCCGGTCGCTGAAGAACAAAGCCCCGACCTTGTCGTTGTTGATCACCGCGGAGAAACTCAACACGGCCGCAATCTCGGCGATAAGATCCCTTTTTGTCTTGTCAACTGTGCCGAAAAGCCCGGAACGGCTGATGTCAATCAGCAACACGACCGTCATCTCCCTCTCCTCCTCATAGACCTTGACGTACGGAGCCCTAAGGCGAGCCGTCACGTTCCAGTCCATGGAACGGGGATCGTCCCCATATTGGTACTCACGCACCTCGCTGAAAGCCATTCCACGTCCCTTAAAGGCGCTGTGGTACTCCCCGGCGAAGATCTGGTGAGACAGAGCCCGGGTGCGGATCTCAATCTTGCGGACCTTCTTCAGGAGTTCGTTGGCTGAAGGATTCGAAGGCATCTTCTCAAACTATCATTAAGGAACCTGGACGGCGTTTATGACCTCGGCTATTATCTGCTCAGTCGTCACATTCTCAGCCTCAGCCTCGTAGGTCAGGCCGATCCTGTGGCGCAGGACCTCGTTGCAGACAGCCCTGACATCCTCAGGAATCACATATCCCCTGCGCCTGATGAACGCGAAAGCCTTGGCGGCCATAGCGAGGGAGATGCTGGCTCGAGGCGAGCCTCCGAAGGAAATCAGATCCTTGAGCTTCCCGAGGCCATATTCCTCAGGAGTCCTGGTGGCGTAAACTATGTCAACTATGTATCTTTCGATCTTCTCGTCCATATAAACGTCCCTGACGACCTCGCGGGCACGGACTATGTCCTCTGGCTTGATCACCGGGGAGGCTTTCGGGAACTCGCCGGAGTTGTTCATACGGATGATGAGCTTCTCCTCCTCCTTCTTGGGATAGCTCACGACCACCTTGAGCATGAAACGGTCAACCTGCGCCTCGGGAAGAGGATAGGTTCCTTCCTGCTCAATAGGGTTCTGGGTAGCCATCACGAGGAAAGGCTCGGGAAGTTTGAAAGTCTCGTCCCCGATAGTGACCTGACGCTCCTGCATGGCCTCGAGAAGGGCAGACTGGACCTTTGCCGGAGAACGGTTGATCTCATCCGCCAGCACGAAATTGGCGAAGACAGGGCCTTTGTGGACCTCGAATCTCTCGTCTTTCTGGGAATATATCATCGTACCCACAAGGTCCGCCGGAAGCAGGTCAGGAGTGAACTGGATGCGGCTGAACTTGGCATCGATCGCCTGCGACAAGGTGCTGATCGCCAAAGTCTTGGCAAGTCCCGGAACACCTTCCAGAAGGATATGCCCGTTAGCGAGGAGTCCGATGAGCAGGTTCTCCACCAGCTGTTTCTGGCCCACGATGACCTTCCCCATCTCGAGGGACAGCATGTCCACAAACGCGCTCTCCCTTTGGATACGGTCATTCAATTCTTTGATGTTAACGCTTTCCATCTTATGTTCTTTTTTATATTTTCGCGTATCAACAACAGCCTCTTCCATGCGCTACAAGATCCACCTTTCCTACGACGGCTCCGGTTTTCATGGATGGCAGACGCAGAGCCACGATAAAACCATCCAAGAGTGTCTCGAGGATGCCCTGTCCACTCTCCTTCGAGAGCGAATCTCCGTCACAGGCGCCGGCAGGACTGATTCCACGGTCAACGCGGTCGGTTATGTCGCTCACTTTGACACCTCAGCCGAGGACCTTGACGCCGGGCTTGTCGGCTACAAAATAAATGCCATCCTGCCCCATGGAATCAAGGTTCACGACATCACGCCGGCACCTCCAGACTTCCACTCGAGGTTCGATGCGAGGCAGAGGGAATACAAATATTTCATCCACAGGAAAAAAGACCCTTTCATCAGCCATTACTCCTACCTTTTCACCTTCCCGCTGGACGTGGACAAGATGAACAGGGCGGCCACCAAACTGCTTGGAAAACATGATTTCAGCTGTTTCGAGAAGGTCGGCACAGACAACAAGACCTCCATCTGCACCGTGACGAAGGCCGTTTGGGAGGTTTACACTCCCGACCACGTCAGGATGATGGGCTACCCCGCCGCGGAGGACGACTACCTTGTCTTCACCATCAGCGCCGACAGGTTCTTGAGGAATATGGTCCGGGCAGTTGTCGGTTCCCTTCTGGACATCGGCAGGGGGCGACGGGAAGAGGAGTGGATGGACACTTTGGTGAAGGGCGGATCCCGAAGCGATGCCGGTGAATCCGTTCCGGGTCACGCATTATTCCTCTGCAAGGTAGAATATTAAGGAAAAGTCGTATTTTTTCACTATCTTTGCAGGTTGGTGGCGTGATATGTGCAGTCCACGCCATGTAATTTAAAAGATAATCAATAAAACGTACGTTATAATTATGTTGTTCCATCTCTTACAGGTAGGCCTGGACTCCGCCGCAACGGAAATGGCCGAAACCGCGGCCATGGCCTCCCAGGCCGCCCCGCAGCAAGTCGAGCAGAGTTATTCTTTGATCCAGATGGCCGCCAAGGGCGGATGGCTAATGATTGTCCTCGCTATCCTCTCCGTGATAGCCATTTACATTTTCGGAAAGAAGTGGTGGATGATCCACAAGGCCCAGCAGGTTGACAAGAACTTCATGAGGGACATCCGCGACTACATCCATGAAGGCAAGGTCAAAAGCGCCTTGTCGCTCTGCGAGAAGTACGACTCCCCTGTCGCCCGCCTTGTTGAGAAAGGGATCGAGAGGATCGGAAGGCCTCTGACTGACATCCAGACAGCGGTTGAGAACATGGGTAACGTCGAGATCGCCAGGCTCGAGAAGGGTCTTCCCACCCTCGCCACGATCTCCGGAGGAGCCCCTATGATCGGATTCCTCGGAACCGTCCTCGGTATGGTACAGGCTTTCTTCAATATGGCCAACGCGGGGAACAACATCGACATCACCCTGCTTTCCAGTGGTATCTACACCGCCATGATCACAACCGTCGGCGGTCTTATCGTCGGTATCCTCGCCTACTTCGGTTACAACTACCTCACGGCCCAGATCTCCGACCTTATGTTCAAGATGGAGTCAGCGACCATCGACTTCATGGACCTTCTGCACGAACCCGCTGACAACGAAGAGGAGAACTAGCTCATGGCTTTCAAGAGATCCACAAAAGTGATGTCGGACTTGGCCATGTCCTCCATGACTGACCTGGTGTTCCTGCTGCTGATCTTTTTCCTGGTCACCTCGACACTGGTCAATCCGAACGCCCTGAAGCTCCTGCTCCCCAAGAGCACGGGCCAGGTGAGCGCCAAGCCGACCGTCAGCGTATCAATAAAAGACTGGGGTGGGGAGACTTACACCTACCACCTCAACGGAGATGAGACCCCTGTTCAATTCACCGAGCTGGAAGACGAGCTTGTGGGCCTGCTTCAGGGTGAGGAGGATCCCACCTTCTCGATCTACACGGACGAGTCAGTCCCCGTAAGGGAGGTTGTCTCAGTCATGAATATCGCCAAACGGAACCACTACAAGGTAATATTGGCCACACAGCCTGAATGATGAAACAGTACCTTCGCGAAAGAGAGAAGGAGGCGAAAGTCTCCACAACGACGGGGATCGTCCTTACGGTCGCCGTCCATCTGGTCGTCTTGCTCTCCTGCGCTTTCACGGGTCTGAAATACATCTATCCTCCACCCGAGGAGCAGACCTTCCTGATTGATTTCGAGGAGGAAGAGCCTCAGCAGATCAGAAGGCAGAGGCTTGGCCGGCAGCCTCAGGCCGAGGATGTGGACAGGACCAAACCCGTCGAGCTTATCCAGAGAAGCGAGTCTCCCATAAAGTCTGAAAGGACCAACAAGACCGCCGAGGCGAAGCCCGATGATTTCGGGGACGTGGAAGTTCCGGCTCCGAAAGAGGAGATCAACAAGAACGCCCTGTTCCCCGGGATGAGCAAGAAAGACTCCTCCCTCGCCCCTCATGGGGCCACGAACCCTTCAGCCGAGTTCAAGGCCGGCCATCCGAAGGGCAATACCCAGGTTGGCAAGTCTGACGGTACCCCGAACGCCCATGTGAAAGGACGTAGCGTGCTTGGAGCCCTTCCGAGGCCCGATTACGCCGTTCAGGATGAGGGTAAGGTGGTCGTGGACATCTGGGTGGACAACTATGGAAACGTCACCAAAGCCGTGGCTGGAGGCCAGGGCACTACCGTGAATAACCAGACCTTATGGGCCGCGGCCAGATCCGCCGCCATGAAGGCCCACTTTAATCAGAGCGCTGACGCACCGGCGCTTCAGCAAGGAACAATCACTTATATTTTCAAACTCAAATAAACCTATTTATTTTTTTTAAAAAGTGGCGTGACGCCACATCAAATCATGGAAGAAAAATTTAACGGTGGTCAAGAGAACCACGAGGAGCGTAGGGATTACGCGAGGAATGAAGGATCCACAAGCAACTATTCAGCCGAAGGCCGCAGACTAAGGCCGAGGAGAAAAGTAGGATCGTACAGCGAGAACAATCACAGGAATTATTCTGAAGGCAACTCTAACAGGACCGGACGCCCAGCCTATGGCCAGGGTGGAGAAAGACGTTCTTATGGCCAGAGCCGTCCCAGATATGGTGAGGACAGGCCCAGATCTGGCGAGGACAGGCCCAGGTACGGCGAGGACAGGCCCCGCTTTGGCAGTGACCGTCCACGTTACGGCAGCGACCGCCCGCGTTACGGCAGCGACCGTCCCCGCTACAATAATGACCGTCCTCAAAGAAGCGAGGGAAGCCCCAGGTACGGTGAGGACAGGCCCCACTACGACGGCGAACGTCCCCGCTACAACAATGACAGGCCCCGCTTTGGCAGCGACCGTCCCCGCTACAATAATGACCGTCCTCAGAGGAGCGAGAACCGCCCCAAGTTTGGAGAGGACAGGCCCAGATTCAGCGAAGGCAGGCCTCAACGCTTTAAGCCCGCTCCCAGGAAACCCGCCCGCAAGAGTGGCCCTCATTTCACCAATACTGACGAGGCCGGAATCAACCAGATGCTTTCCAGGAAGCCACAGATTGACAATCATGCTTTCTCAGACAACGACACTGTTCCCACTCCGATCAAGGAGGAGATCCGTCTCAACAAGTTCATAGCCAACTCTGGTGTGTGCTCCCGCCGCGAGGCCGATACTCTCATCCAGGCCGGTGTCGTCACCGTCAACGGAGAGGTCGTCACCGAGCTCGGAACTAAAGTCAATGTCTTGAAAGACGACATCCGTTTCAACGGAGAGAGACTCAAGGGAGAGGAGAAGGTGTACATCGTCATGAATAAGCCCAAGGGCTTCGTGACCAGCGCCAGCGACCCTCACGCCGACAAGACCGTCATGGATCTCATAAAGGGTTGCTCATCAAGGGTATTCCCTGTCGGAAGGCTGGACAAGAACACCACAGGTGTGCTTATGTTCACAAACGACGGCGAGATCGCCGAGCAGCTGACCCACCCGTCTTTCAACAAGAAGAAGATCTACCAGGTCATCCTCGACAAAGCTTTGGACGAGGCTGACAAGGAGAAAATATTGGTCGAGGGTCTTGAGCTCAACGACGGCGTGATCAAAGCTGATGAGCTCGAATACATCGACGCTGGCGACCACCGCAAGCTCGGAATTGAGATCCACTCCGGTAAGAACCGCATAGTCCGCAGGATATTCGAGAGCCTCGGCTACACCGTCAAAGCCCTTGACAGGGTTTACTTCGCCGGCCTCACCAAGAAGGGGCTCAAGAAGGGCGAGTGGAGATACCTCAGCGAGGGCGAGGTCAACGTCCTCAGGATGGGGGCCTATGTCTAAAGAAGGGAAAAACATGGAGCACCGGGCTGGATTTGTCAACATCATCGGTAACCCGAATGTGGGCAAATCCACGCTCATGAATGCCCTTGTGGGGGAAAAGCTCTCCATCGTCACGGCAAAGGCGCAGACAACCCGCCACCGGATCATGGGGATAGTCAACACCGACGAGTACCAGATCGTGTATTCGGACACCCCAGGTATGCTCAAGCCGAACTACCGGCTTCAGGAGGACATGATGAAGTTTGTGGACGCCGCTATCGGCGACGCCGACATCATTCTCTATGTCACCGACGTGGTGGAGAAGAGCGACAAGAACAAGGAATATATCGACAAGCTCCAGAAGGTCGAATGTCCGGTGGTGGTCGTGATCAACAAGATCGACATCAGCGACCAGCAGAGGGTGCTCGAACTGATGGGCTGGTGGAAGGAGACCCTACCCAAGGCGGAGATCATCCCCGTCTCGGCAAGGGAGAGATTCAACCTCGAGAGTGTCTTCGAAGCCGTCGTCAGCAAGCTCCCGGTCTCTCCGCCATGGTTTGACAAAGACCAGTTCACTGACCGGAACCTTCGTTTCTTCGCTTCTGAGATCATCCGGGAGAAAATTCTCGAGAATTACAGCCAGGAGATTCCCTACAGCTGCGAGGTGATGGTGGAGGCCTTCAAGGAAGGCAAGGAAAGATACGAGATCAGCGCCGTCATCCTTGTCGCCAGAGACTCCCAGAAAGGCATCATCATCGGAAAGGGAGGAGCCGCTCTCAAGAAGACCGGCACGGAGGCCAGGATCGAGATGGAGGATTTCTTCCAGAAAAAGGTCTTCCTTCAGCTGTTCGTCAAAGTTGATCCAGACTGGAGGGAAAGCCGCAAGGAACTGCGCAAGTTTGGTTACGAGGAATAATATTAATAATGAAGGAGAAGGAATATGTCGAAGGATGACCAGAACTGGGATGAGATCCAGGATCCTGAGGAGAACGAAGGAGAGGAGCAGGTAGAGGAAGAAGAAACCGCCGCTCCCTCGACGGGAAAGTACGACAAGTTGCTCAGTTCGGACAGCCGGAAGTTCAAGCTGTCCGGAATGTTCAAGGACTGGTTTCTGGACTATTCCTCCTACGTGATTCTCCAGAGGGCTGTTCCTCATATCGTGGACGGCCTGAAGCCCGTGCAAAGGCGTGTGCTGCACGCCATGTACAGGATGGACGACGGAAGCTACACCAAGGTGGCCAACATCGTCGGTCAGGCCATGCAGTACCACCCGCATGGAGACGCTTCCATCCTCGGAGCCCTCGTCCAGTTGGGCCAGAAAGGCCTGCTGATCGACTGCCAGGGTAACTGGGGAAACATCCTCACCGGCGACAGCAACGCCGCCCCAAGGTACATCGAGGCTCGTCTTTCCAAGTTCGCCAAGGAGGTTGTGTTCGATCCCAAAGTCACCCACTGGATGACATCCTACGACGGACGTAACCAGGAACCCACGGAACTGCCCGTGCGCTTCCCTCTCCTGCTGGCACAGGGAACCGAGGGCATCGCTGTCGGAATGGCCTCAAAGATTCTTCCTCATAACTTCAACGAGCTTCTCGACGCTTCAGTTGACATCCTTGAAGGCAAGGATTTCACCATCTATCCCGATTTCCCCACAGGCGGCAGCGCGGACTGCAGCAATTACAAGGACGGGGCGAGAGGCGGAAGCGTCAAGGTCCGCGCGAAGATCGAGAAGATTGACAAGAACACCATAGCGATCACCGAGATTCCCTACGGCAAGACCTCCGAGGTCATCAAGGACTCGATCGTCAAGGCCAAGGAGAAGGGCAAGATCAAGATCAAGAAGATCGAGGACATGACCACTGACAAGGTGGAGATCATAATCCACCTTCCCAACGATGTGTCCCCGGACAAGACGATCGACGCCCTGTACGCCTTCACCGACTGCGAGTGCAACATAGCCCCGAACGCCTGCGTGATCGTGGACAACAAGCCTCAGTTCCTCTCTGTCAAGGACATACTCATCTACGACACGCTCCACACAAGGGACATTCTCGAGTGGCAGCTCAAGATCCGTCTCGGTGAGCTGGAGGACGAGTGGCACTACGATTCCCTTGAGCGCATATTCTTCGAGAACAGGGTGTACAAGATCCTCGAGCAGGACCAGAAGAGCTGGGAGCAGCAGCTCGATGATGTCTTCGCCGAGATGAGGAACTACCAGGATCTCCTGCGCCGGGAGATCGTCATGGACGACATCCACAAGCTCGTGGAGAAGCCTGTCCGCAAGATCTCTAAGTTCGACACCAAGGCGATGGACGAGAAGATCGCCTCGATCGAGGCTGAGATGGAGAAGGTGAAGGACAACATCGAGCATATCACCGAATACACAATCGCTTGGTTCAAGGGACTCAAGGCCAAATATGGCAAGCCTTTCAAGCGCCTGACCGAGATCTCCGCCTTCGAGACCATCGCCGTCACCAAGGTCGTCAGCAACAACGCGAAACTGTACGCCAACTACGAGGAGGGCTTTGTCGGCCTGAATCTCAAGAAAGACGACAATGGAGTGTATGTCAGCGACTGCTCCGACCTCTCTGAGATCCTCGTCATCTCCAAGGACGGAAAATACCGCATCACGAAAGTGACCGACAAGGCTTTCTTCTGGAAGGACCTGCTCTATGTCGGTGTGTTCAACAGAGGCGATGAGAGGACCATCTACAACGTCATCTACCGTGACGGAAAGACCTCAGTATCATACGCCAAGAGGTTTTCCATCACCAGCGTGACAAGGGACAAGGACTACGACATCACGACCGGCAAGGAGGGATCAAGAATCCTCTGGTTCACTGTCAACACCAACGGCGAGGCCGAGAGCGTGAGAATATATCTCCGCCCGCGCCCGAAGCTCAAGAAGACGCAGATGGAATACGACTTCTCGACTCTCGCTATCAAGGGAAAGACCTCCCGGGGCAACCTCGTCTCTAAGTTCGCCATCTCGAAGATCCAGCTCAAGAGCAAGGGTGTCTCGACCATCGGAGGCAAGGACATCTGGTTCGACGCCGACATCCAGAAGCTCAACGATGAGCAGAGGGGATTATATCTCGGCGAGTTCGGTCCGGAGGACAAGGTTCTGGCAATATTCAAGGACGGTACCTTCTACACCACTTCCTTCGACGTGTCGAACCGCTATCAGGGCCAGATACTGAAGATAGAGAAGTTCGACCCGGACAAAACATACACAGCCCTCTATTGGGATGCCGCGGCCAAAGCCTTCTATGTCAAGAGGTTCAGCTTTGTGCTAAGCGACAACACTCCTCAGTCTTTCATCGCTCCGGGAGCCAAGTCCTACCTCGTTGAGATCACCGACGACAAGCATCCGCAGTTCCAGGTCATCTTCGGGAAGAAGTATGAGCACAGGGATCCGGAGAACATCGACGCGGAGGAGTTCATCGCCAAGAAGGGTTACACCGCCAAGGGCAAGAAGTGCCACCAGTACGACCTCAAGAAGGTCCGCTTCATCGAGCCGCTGGATAAACCGGATCCTGTTGAGCCCGAGAGTGTTTCTGACGCCGATGAGGCCGGACAGCCGTCCGAGCCCGGCCAAGTCCATCCTCGCTCCGCTGCGGCTGAGTATGGCCTAAGCCCGGAGGCTGCGCCGGCCACCGATGTCATCCTGAGCGATGCGAAGGATCTCGAAGCGAAGGACCTCCCAAGCGAGGAGCCGATCGACATCATGCCGGACGCTCCAGCTGGCAAACTCCCCGACATCGACGACCTTCCTGACGAAGGCGAGTTCTTCGAGCCCACTTTATTCTAAGCGCGCATGGGACACATATCCCTCATAGGCTTCATGGGAAGCGGGAAAAGCAGCGTAGGCAAAGAGATCGCGAGGCTTCTCCCCTCGATGGAGCTTATCGACCTTGACTCCTACATCGAGGCCATGAGCGGGCGCACGATTCCGGAAATATTTGAATCAGAAGGAGAAGCGGCATTCCGGAACATGGAGCTTTCCGCCCTGGAAGACATATTCATGACAGGGGATTTGACCGGAGCCTCGTACATCCTTTCCCTCGGAGGAGGCACCGTCACAACCGAGGCCTGCAAGCGGCTCGTCAGACGAAACACGACCTGCTTCTACCTTAAGGCCTCCATCGGAACTCTCGTCCATAACCTCGAGACCTGGCCGGGCGACCGCCCGATGCTAAAAGGCGGCAAGAGCCTCCGCTCACGGGTTGAGGAACTGATGGCGACCAGGGGCCCCATCTACGAGAAGACCGCCCAGCACATAATTAACGTCGACGGCGACGATTACCTCGCCGCCGCTGTCGATATTATCACGCTACTGGATTAACAATCAACTACTTGATTATCAAGCATGAGTGTCCGGATGCGGGGATTGTGACTTTGACTTCCACGCTGTAGTCCCGGTCAAGGCGATATTTGCGGACTTTACCACCATCCTGGCTGATCCTGGCCTTCCTGGTGAGTCCGGTGTAGTAGAGCGGAAGCTTAACGGTTCTGGTAATATCCTTATCTGTAGGATTATATAACATCACGAACCCCTTTTCCTCCAGATCAGGATTCACATGCATAATTCCGTCCCAGTCCTTTCCATCGGGACGACGGAGATGGATAATGTCGCTATTGAGAATATCCCTATGCTCCTTGTACCAGGAGATTATCTCTTTGACCGCCTCTTTGGTCCGCTCGGTGTCGTACAGACGGAAACCGCGGTAGCATGATTGGACTCCGGACCCATAATTCTGAATCATGTGCGCCTTATACGAGTCCAGATGCTCGTCGAGAGGTTCAAGGGTGGCCGCGGCACCGCCGCCATGATACTGCACAAGAGGAGTGAAGGTCCAACCGTCCGCCGAATTCCTTTTCCAAGTGCCATCATAAATATTCTGGCGACCAAGAATAATCTGCCTCGCTCTCGGGAGCGACCAGTTGACCTCCCTGTAGCCGATCCCGCACTTGCTCGAGCCGATCATCATTGTACCCATGTCAGGAACATTCATGTATATTCCCGTAGCTCTCATCCATTTGTAAAGGTCCTCCAGCATTGCCCTCTGGGTCCACTGCGAATCCTCCAGGCCAGCATGGAATGCGTGGGAGGTCGATGCGCAAGGGTCTCCGGAATACGAGCCGTCGTGCTCAAAGACGTCCATTCCCGTCTTCTCGAAAAAAGAGCGGATCTTGCGGAAATATTCATGACCCCACTCGCTGGAAAGGCACGGGGAACTGCCGAAAGTCATCCCGCCACGTTTACCTGTCTTTGGATTGATGACGTCCACGTCGTCGCTAATCCAGCGGCTCGCGAGGAGGGAATAGCCTCCGATCTCGATCCCTTTGGAATGGGCCAGATCAACATATTCCTTGAACTTGGCGATATTCTCTGCAGACTCGTCCTCCATGTCAAGACCGGAGCCGAAGCTCAGGATGATCATCTCATAGCCGGTCTCGACGCACTGGTCTATAGCCGTCTTGACATCCTCGGGCTTGGTCGAAGTGAGATGCATGAATATTGGATTTTCGGTCGTCCAGGGGGCCAACGTCCGTTTGAAGTGTCTGATAAACAATCCCTTCCGTTCCCTATCCTGACTATCAAAAGGCATGATCCAGTTGCGGAAACTCTCAAAACGTCCACCTGCCGGAATAGATGCCGCTGGACCGTTATTAGGAAGCTTGACAGTAAGGAAGCACACGGTTTGCAAGCCATAATTCACCTGTGAGGTGTATTTTGGATCAGTCCCCCAGAATGTGGTGCCGCAAGAGACCTGCGCCCAGTCGCTCTCCACATGGACAGAATTGGCGGAAGTGGCCGGATCATGATCCACATCCGACTCGTATTCCACGAAAGCAAGCTCCTCGAGGGTGAACTTGTCAAGCTTTATTTCCGCACCAGTCTCATTCTTGACTATCAGCCACTTCCCTATTATCGGAGCGCCATCGTAAATCTCATAATGCAGCTCGACCTTGACTCCCTTCATCTCTCCGGGGCCCTCGAGATTGATCGTCAACTCCTTCCCTTTGGGATTCCATTCCTTGACCAGGGCCCAACGCTTCCGGTTCCATTCCATCCGGGGTTTGAGCTCAGTTACAGTCCAGTTTGTCACCAGGAAAGAATTCTCAAGAGGAGTCATCTCATCAATCCATTCCGGGAGCATGTATCCCCTCTCCTCAACACCGCTGAGGCCACCGAGCGGATAATCCACCCCGTTAATTGTCAAGGTGCCTTCCGTACAAGCGGTGCGGAGCATGCTCTCGCCTGTCATCTCATTGACTATGTTGGTAGTGGCCAGAGCAGGATCGAGCCGGAACGTCCTCGTCACAAGGCCGTTAGTCATGATGAGCGACTTCCCGTCGGCCGATTTCCCGACAGAAGCCTCAAAGCCACTCTTGTCCAGTAACCAATCCTTACCGTCAGCGGCGACACACGAAATAACACACAATAATAAGGAAATGAAGAGACGTCTCATTATAAAACCTATTAAACTTTTATAAATATAGTCAGAATGATTGGTTGTTTTGCTATATTTAAGGCATTAATAACACTGATATGAGAAAAATTGCCCTTCATCTTATCGCAAGCGCGGCAGTGATATTGGCATCCGTCTCTTGCCAGAATGCCAGCGTTACCCTCACCAGGGTTGATCCGTTTGAGAAACTGCTTCCTGAGACAGTCATAGACCGGCCGTACACCCAGGTTGAGGAAGTCGCCGCCGGAGAGCATGCCACCTTCCAATTCGCTTTGAGGGGAGCTGACCAGTTGAAAGAAGTGAGCCTCTCGGCCGAGCCTCTTAAAGACGGGCAAGGGCACGTTCTCGAGGACGTCACGATAGGTTTCGTGGATTTTGTCCATGTCGGAAGGACGACACCGACCCAGGGCCGGGACGCTATCCGGTCAGCATCCGGGTTGTATCCCGATCCGATCGTGGATGATGGGGAGACCAGGGATATAGCCTTCGGAAAGACACAGCCGATCTGGGTCAGCGTGAATGTACCGAAGGATGCCGCTCCCGGAGAATACAAAGGCAAGGTCAGGGTCGGCGGAAAAGGTCTTGACGTGGAAGGCGAGATCGCCGTAAAAGTTTATCCGGTGGTTCTGGATGATCCTACGCTATGGGTCACAAACTGGTTCAATTGCACTGAGAGGACCTTCCGCCATTTTGATCAACAGGGGGAGATGTATTCCGAGAGCTACTGGGAATACATCAAAGCGATAGCCCTGAAAATGAAGGAATGTTACCAGAACACAGTCCTGATTCCCACCACAATCATTGATTCGAAGAAAGACGGCGACTCCTGGTCTTTCGATTTCACCAATTTCGACAAGATGGTCGGGATATTCCAGGAAGCCGGTGTCCTCAAATGCCTCGAAGTCGGGCATATCGGTGGCCGCATAGGTCTGTGGAACAGTCCTTTTGGGGTGAGGGTTCCCGGGATGGAGGGGAATATTCCTCTTGATAATCCAGAGGCCCAGGACTACTGCTCGAAGTTCATTCCCGCTCTTGTCTCCCATATTAAGGAGAAAGGATGGTACTCATTATATTGCCAACACATCGCCGACGAGCCAGCGGCCGACAACTACGACTCTTACGTCGCTATAGCGCATCTTTTCAAGAAATACGCTCCTGAGGTAAAGATCATAGAGGCCTGCCATTCCCATGACCTTGCCGACATCGTGGACATCTGGGTTCCTCAACTGAACTTCTACGCCGACGGGCTTTCCTTCTATCAGGACAGGCAGAAAGCGGGAGACGAGGTCTGGTTCTACACCTGCCTCGCTCCCCAGGGCAACTATGCCAACCGCTTCCTTGAACAGCCTCTCCTCAAGACCAGGCTCCTCCATTGGATCAACTTCCGTTACGGGGCTACAGGCTACCTCCACTGGGGCTTCAATGTCTGGAGAGAAGATGATCCATGGTATGAATCC
>Ga0310695_10009044_pt1 | contig 15162 bp, 12 predicted proteins | sample RumenRJG_04DNA_FD_203882 | JGI IMG/M metagenome (GOLD analysis project Ga0310695, IMG submission 203882) | Bovine rumen microbial communities from Lethbridge, Alberta, Canada - RJG_04 (v2) (version 2) | ecosystem: Host-associated > Mammals > Digestive system > Stomach > Rumen | place: Canada... | reverse complement strand
TCGGTGTTTCCAAGGCCGACTCCATGGTCGACGTGAACCTCCTTTACTTCTGCATTCGCGAAGAATTGAACCAGACCGCTAACCGCGTGATGGCCGTGATTGATCCGGTCAAGCTCGTGATTGACAATTGGGAAGCCGGCAAGGTTGAAATGATCGAAGTCGAGAACAACCCGAATGACCCGAACGCAGGAACCCGCAAGGTGCCGTTCAGCGGTGAACTCTACATCGAAGCAGACGACTTTATGGAAGAACCGCCGAAGAAGTATTTCCGCTTGAAGCCGGAAGGCGAAGTCCGCCTCAAGGGTGCTTACTTTGTCACTTGCAAGAGCGTTGAAAAGGATGCCGATGGCAAGGTCAAGGTCATCCACTGCGTCTACGACCCGCTCAGCAAGGGTGGCGAATCTCCGGATGGCCGTAAGGTCAAGGGCACGATCCACTGGGTTTCTGCAGCTCACGCTGTGGATGCCGAAGTGCGCCTCATTGATAACTTGTTCACGCTCGAAGATCCTGCTCAGGTCCCGGAAGGCGAAGATTGGCACGATTACCTGAACCCGAACTCCATGGTCGTGAAGCAGGCCAAGGTGGAACCCGCTCTCGCCGACGCGAAGCTCGAAGACCGCTTCCAGTTCATGCGTCAGGGCTACTTCTGCCTCGATAGCGAAGACTCTAAGCCGGGCCACCTCGTGTTCAACCGCACCGTGGGACTGAAGGACTCCTTCAACCCGACAAAGTAAATTCGAATTATAACCGTCGCGATACTTCGTTTCTCGCTTGGTTCTAATTCGAATTTGGGTTAAGCAATCGCAATACTGCGTCACGCGAGCTCTTGCTGTATGTCGATACAGCTTTGGCTTGCGTTTCTTGTTTTACAACGTCATGGCGGACGCTTGTCCTCGCTTGACGAGGATGATCCGCCATTTGTCTTGTCATTCTAAAACGAATTAAGCTAGCGGCTTATCATCTTGCCGTTCAGCGTGGCAATCCAATGCCTGTTGCGGGTCGCTCGCGGAATATGGAACGACTGCATGCCTGCGTTGATTTGCTTTTCGAAGAGAACGTTGCCGTTGAAGTCCATGAGCCTGAACATGCCGCCTCTCTCGCTTTGAACGGTAATCCTGTTTTCGTTGAGAGTGTAGAAGTTCAGTCTTGTTATTTCCAGATGGTCTCTGATGGCGTCTATCCCAAGATTTGAACTGCTTGAAGATGTTGAAAACCTTGAACGGCTTGACGAACTCGTATTGCTGCTGGATGAACTCGGATTTGTCGGGGTATCATCGTCGTCATCCTTGTCGTAGTAATTCCAGTCGTCAATGATGAGGGCTTCGGTGACTACGGGGGAGGCGGGCTCGCTGAAACTCATCTGCTGGTCTATCCATGCAAAGCGTTGTTTCACGTACTTGCGCAGGTGCTCGATTTCGGCGTCCCACGTGGGCTCGTTGTAGTAATTCATTTTCATGCCCATGCAGAAACCGCCCATGCCGCCGCCCCAGCCGCCCCACATGCCTCCGTTGTTCCCGCCGTTATTGTTGCCGGATTCCATCGGGTCGGCATCGCAGGTGCCACTAGACTGGCCCAGGTTCGGCCAGCGCTCAAAGTTCCTGTTGGCAGCGTTCTTGAGTACGGTCTTGAGCGAGTCGATGAATTTGTCGATATTCTTGGTATGCCATACACCGCTGCGGAGCTCTGCCCAGCGTTCCTTGTACTTTTGCTGGAATGTGTTGTTGCGCCACAAGTTCTGTATCCACTTTGCCACAAACCATTCGTTCATGCCAAAAGCGAAGCCTCCGTCATTTGCACTCTGCGGAATACGCCAACCGTCTGCCTTTTCGCCACCAACGCGCTGGTAGGCGCCGAATGCCAGGTTGAAGTCCCATGGTGCGCCGAGCTGGAGCTTGCCTCCTTTGCTGTCCTTGTTCTTGAACATGTAGAAGCTGCAGATGTAAGCGTCGGTGTTGTTGGTGACATCTTCGTGGATGACGTAATCTACGGCGGCTTCGATATCCAGGATGTCGGAGCACCCGTTGCTCATTACATCGCCGTTGTCGCAGGTGGATTCAATCTTGTTGAAGAAGTTCTGGATATACTGCTGCTGTTGCTTGTTGGTGTTCTCTTTTTTCGGGGAACGCATCACGACAGGGGAGCCGTCCTTACTCTTGAAACCTTCCTTGTCTAGCCCCTGTGTAGAGTTGTTGTCCACCTTGTCGATGCTCAGCACGTAACCGCCGGTCACATCGTCGCCGCTGATATCTTTGTCCTTGAGTTTCGCGATATGCACACGGGCTTTGGCACGCTTGATTTTTTCGAGCAACAGATAAACGCCCTTGTATTGCCCGTTCAGGTAGAGCTCGAAGAACTTGAATCGGGAACTGTAGCGGCCCGTGCGCTGGTAGAGCCAGTAGGCGAGCGCGTTGCGGATGAGCGTCTTGTCAACATACGGTCCGTGGAACACCCAGTCGGCGTTTTTGGGCATGCCTAAAAACTTGAGGCTTGTGTCGTGGCAGGCCGTATCGGTGACGTTCGTGCAGGAGCGTGCCTTGAGTTCGATGCCGTAACCCTTTTTGGGGAAGTCTGCGGAAGTCTGCCCGCGGATCTTGATGCCGATGTTGTATTTTTCGCCCTTGGAACTGTCGGCAACGCTGTTCGTGCCTTTGTCCAGGATGCTCATGGTGGCGGGAATCTTGTCGGCGCCCTTCTGGAGCGCTTGCCTATTTTGCGTGTTTACGATAACCAGCGGCAAATCGTAAGATTGCGCAAATACCGGTAATGCCATCGCTAGAACGATGCAAAAAAAGAAAATTTTTGATTTGTTGAACATATTATACTCCTTTACCAAACTCCATATAGTAATCTATATAATGAGGTCGGTGGAGTATGCGTTTATCACAGATTATGCATTATAAGTGTTGACAGTGTGACATCCGCAAATTTCTTTAAAAAATGTGGCAAAAATTCATAAAAAAGGACATCCCACCTGGGGGAAGTCCTTCTGGTCTGCTCGAATCTAAGCTCGGCTATTTGTTCAACATTTTGCCGTTCAGCGTGGCAATCCAATGCTTGTTCCTTGCCTTGGCAGGAATCTCCACTGTTGTTACTCCGGTCTTGATGTGGGTCCTGTAAAGAACGGCTCCGTTCAGGTCAACAAGGGCGAATGTGCCTCCGATGCTCGTGCTGATTTCAAGGCGCTTGCCGATGACAACGAAGTAGTTCGTCGGTGAAAGCCTGCTTAAATGATTGGCGTCAATGTGGGCTTTACTTGTATCGCCCATTTCCGCTTGCCAGTCGGGTTCATGGATGATGGGTTCGAAGACTACAGGTTTTTCCGGTTCCTTAAATCCGAGTAGTTCGTCTATCAATTTCATTCGTTCTTTTGTTTTGTTGCGGACGTGTTCGAATTCTCCATCCCAAGTTTCTGCGTTGTATCCGCCCATAATCATTCTCGCTTTTTGAGGCCTGTTTGTGTCGCAGTATTTCATAGGCTCCAGATCTTCGTCATTGGTTCCGCTTGCTTTCCCTAAATTTGGCCATCGCTTGAAATTCCTTTCGGCGGCGCTCGTCAGGTACGTTTTCATGGAGTCCAGATAGGCATCTATGGTTTTGGTGTGCCAAACGCCACTGCGAAGTTCCGCCCAACGTTTTGACACCTCGATTTGGAAAACGCTATCCCTCCACATTTCAATTAGCCATCCTGCTAGTGTGTACGAACCTAAACCCGTTGAAACATTGATGTTGTTGTAGTTATTTTCTATTATCCAGCTACTAGTGCTTCGGAAATCGAAGCCTATGGTGAAATTCGTATCCTTTTTATCATTATTGCCACTATCTGGCTTAAAACTGTTCTTAAAAGCTAGTTCGAAATCCCACGGTGGGCCTAGTGTTGTTTTGCCTACGGTCTTGTTGCCATGCTCGTCCGTTCTATCCTTGGGCTTGTACATGAAAAAATTATAGACATAGGCATCTGCATGGTTTGTGAGTTCTTGATGCAATATATAGTCTACTGTCGATGCTACATCCACGTAGTTTTCGTATCCGTTCCCGTTTTTACCGTCCTTGACTAATGCTTCGAGATTGTTCAAATAATTTTTTAGGTATTCTTCCTGTTCTTTCGTAATTTTCTCTTTTTTGGGGTAGCGCAAAACGACGTTTACTCCATCAGAAGTTTGAAAGTCTGCTGGATTGTATGATGGAAGCCCTGCACCGTGCCTGTCTATGATATAGTCGAATTCCCAAATGTAGCCTCCGGTGAGTTCCTCGCCTTCGATGTCGTTTTTTTTGAGCTTGCTCACGTTGACGCGGTATTTACCTCGCTTGATTCTTTCGGTAAGTTCATAAACGCCGCGATAGACCCCGTTGATGTACAGATCGAAAAATTTGGTGCGCGGGCTGTAACGGCCTGTTTGCCGGAAGAGCCAGTGGGCAAAGGAGTTCCTTATCATGCTTTTATCGAGATAAGGCCCGTGCAAAACCCAGTCGTCAGAAGGCGGGAGGCCGAGCAGGCTCACGTTTATGTCTTTGCCCGTTGAATCGTGGAATTCGATGGTGTAGTTTGGTTTGGGGAAAGCTGCTGAATTAAATCCACGAACTTTGATGCCTATGTCGTATTGGATGCCTTTAGAACTGTCTGCGACGTTGTTGGATTTACCGTCCAAGACTTTTATGGTGGCGGGTATTTTTTCAAAGGTGTAAAAGTCAAGGCATTTTTGTTTGGAGTCTATGAATAAAATGGGCAAATCGTAGGTCTGTGCGTAACCTGAGCCAATGATGCAACCTGCAAGGGCTGTTGCTTTAACGAACATATTCATAATATGCATCCTCTAACATCTTGAATAAATTTATATGGAAGAAGCCAAAAGGATTTGTTAATTTCTGGTTACGCACTGTAAAATGTTGTAGTTGTTTTTGCACATGAGGCTTTTTTGGCCAAAAAATGGGACTGGACGAAACGGTATGCTGGTCTTGAGCATCCAATAGATGTATTTTAGGATAAGGAGGTTTCTATGTTTAAAAAAACGCTAAGATATGTTCTGCCGTTGGTGTTTCTTTTGGCAGGATTGGCGAATGCCCAGGCGCGCTATACGCCTTCGGAACTGGATACGCTCGTTTCGACGATCGCACTTTATCCGGACCCGCTCCTGGTTCACGTCTTGGGTGCTTCCGTGCATGTCGATGACATTCCGAGAGCAAGTGCTTTTGCAAATGCGAATCGCCATTTGAAGGGCGACGATTTGGCTTATGCCATTGAACGTGCCGAATTGGAATACGATGAATCGGTAATCGCGCTCATTCCGTTCCCGGATGTGCTCCGTAAAATGTCGAAATATGCGACATGGACAAAACAGCTTGGCGAAGCTGTTGAAATGCAAAAAGCCGATGTGATGGATGCTGTGCAGAGAATGCGCAAGGTCGCTCACAAGAATGGCTATTTACAGAGCGATGACAAGGTTGCGGTGACGGTTGATGATAACGTATCCATTCAGCCTGTTCGCGAAGAATATGTGTACGTTCCCGAATATGACCCGCGTGTTGTTTATTATGTCGTATCGAGTGATAATGCTCGAATCCGTTATGTCGGTGGCACATGGACGGGTGCAGGACTCATTTATTGGGGCTGGGATCCGTTCTATTATGACTGGGTGCACCGCCGACCGCATTACCGCCATCCGCATCGCTATGCTCCGCCTCCGCGTCATCGTCGTTTTCACGAATCTGTTCGCCCGCCACGTCATGATAGGCTCCGCGACAGACCTGCGCCTAGACATTTTGATAATCCGCCACCTCCACGCCCGCATTCTTCGTGGGAAAGGCGACCCTCCGCTCCTGCGCCGGCTCCGTCGCGCACGTTGAACAAACGTCAGGAAACACCATCGGTACAGCCGTCAAACAATAGTCGTCCGGCGCCACCTCCGCCGCCGTCAAATTACAAGCGTCCGCTTCCACCACCGCCTCAGGCTTCTAGTTCGAATGATGAAGAGGATAACCGTTGGAATTCTCGTCGTTCAGAACGCCATCACGGCTCGCATAACCCTCCTGCGCCACCATCGCGTAGAAGGTAAGGGTATCGCCTATTGAGTTTATCCGCGCGTCCTGACTACAGAGCAAATCGGGCATTCTTCGTCTTTGTGCCCACGCGCTTTGCAGTAATTGCGCCCAAAATAAATGATTTGCAAATGACGCTTTTCCCATTCTTCTTTGGGAAAAGCTTTTTTTAGATCTTCTTCGGTCTTTTCGACGCTCGAACCGTCGCTTAAACCCCAGCGTTCGGCGAGACGGTGAATGTGCGTATCGACCGGAAATGCCGGGAGCTTGAAAATGTGGCTCATGATGACGCTTGCCGTCTTGTGGCCGACTCCGGGGAGGCTTTCGAGTTCTTCGAACGTGTGCGGAACTTCGCCTTTGAACTTCTCGACGAGCGCTTGCGAGAGCTTGAATATGTTTACGCTTTTGGTGTTAAAGAAACCGCAAGGTTTGATGATTTCGGCAATGCGGTCTACACCGAGCTTGATCATCTTGGCGGGGGTGTCCGCTTTTTTGAAGAGGATTGCGGTTACCTGGTTCACGCGGATGTCTGTGCACTGGGCGCTCAGAACGACTGCTACAAGGAGCGTGAAAGGGCTTGTGAAATCTAGCGGTATGGGCGGATTTGGGTACAGCTCGTCCAGCTTATCGCCGATGAATTTGATTTTCGCAGCTCTGTTCATTTTCCCCTCCTTCAAACTTTACTGGATTCTTCACTTTCGTTCAGGATGACGAGTGTGCTTGTATAATTCGCACTACTTTCGTTTAAACGTCTCGCGTGAAGTCCTGCTGCATGTTGAAGCTCGGCATTTCGTCGTGCGGGTGGCCTACCTGGACGGCAGGAACTCCAGCATACGTCGTGTGTGCCGGGACGTCGTGAAGCACCACTGCACCTGCCCCGATCTTTGCGCCATCGCCAATGTGGATATTGCCAAGCAGTTGCGCGTGGGCGCCGAGCATAACGCCGTTACCGACTTTCGGGTGACGGTCGCCAATTTCATTGCCTGTACCGCCCAAGGTCACGCCATGCAAGAAGCTCACGTTGTTCCCGACGGTTGCAGTTTCACCAATCACGATGTTTGTGGCATGGTCAATCAAAAGCCCGTGGCCGATCTTTGCTGCCGGGTGGATGTCCATGCCGAATTTGCGGCTGATGATATTCTGGAGCATCTTTGCCGGGAAATGCCTGTGCTCTTCCCACAGAACGTGGGCTACGCGGTAAGCCTGCAATCCCTGAAATCCCTTGAACAAAAGGAGTGGTTCTAGATGGCTGGTGCAAGCCGGGTCGCGGAGGACCGTTGCGCGCAAGTCCTTTGTCGCGCAAATGAGCAGATTGGGGTATTTTTCGTACATGGCACTGAACATCTTCTCGAGTTCCGTGCGGTCGATGACTTCACCGGCGAGCTGACAGGCGAGGGTTACACCAAGCATATCCGCAAAGTTCTTGCGGTTGATGACTTGCTCTTCGAGCATTAATTTCGAAAGCGGCTCGGTATTGACGAGTTCTTGCGCTTCCTTGCGGAGAATAAGTTCGATTTCTTCTGGTGCCATGGTGCGCCCAAATATAGAAAATGTTGAAGGCTTCGCCTTAGAGTCGATTTTGAATCAAAATGAAAATTATGCGGGCGGGGCCCCAGCTCGGAGAATTCTTAACCCATCCTGGCGCAAGCGCCAACCTTACGGCTCAACCATGAGCATACAAGTATGGTTGTGGCACTCGCCTTTTAAGGTTGTGGCCGACGCTTTATTCTCTCGACGATTTATTTTTTTTAGGAATTACAAGTATGTCTCGCATTGACTACAAAATGTTTTATTGTGAAAATACGGACATTTTATTATTGAATCTTACAGCGCAAGTAGCGCTTTGGCGGGGATCCAGAACCAGTCGGGCCTAAATTCCAGCTCGTAGCATGCTTCGTAGATGGCTTTCGCGAGAATGTAGGGCTTGGATTCCTTCTCGATTTCTTCGGTGGAAATCCCGGAGACCTTGGAATATCCGGTGACAAACGCTTTTTGCGCTTCGGCCGGGTCGGCCTTGGCAACGGCGCCTGCGTAGGCGAAGCTGCGCAACATCCCGGCGATATCGACTGCGGGGGAGCGGATGGTTCGCCTGTAGTCGAGGCTGCGCGTGGGTTCGCCTTCAAAATCTATAATCTCGAAATGCTTGGTGCCGTTTGCGCTTTGCGTAATCAGCACTTGCCCGAGATGGTAATCCCCGTGGATGCGTTGCTTTTTGATGGTCTTGTCGCTGAAAGTCTCGCGGAGCAGATCGCTGTAGCGGATGCGCAGTTCCGGGAGCTTCTCGCGCAGTTGCGGGGCGTATTCAGTGTCCGTTGTGTTTTGAAGCAATTGCTGCAATCGGTCGAACGGAGGCTCGATGCCGCTGTACTTTGGACCGCTTAAACGCTTGAGGCTTTCGTGCATCTGTGCTGTGGACATCCCGAGCTGGAAGGCGTCCGTGCTATCCATGTTTTTGCAGAACTCGCTCCAGGCGTCAAGAGCGTTCGGGAAATGCTCTTCGAGAATGCCCCATGTGTAAATTTCGCCACCTTTCGTTTTGTAATTGCACACGGCATAGAGCCTCGGGACGCGGCTACTGTCGGCCTTGTTCATGGCTTCCAGAATTTCGGCTTCGGGGTGGATGCCTGGTTCTAGCCTGCGGTAAAGCTTGAAGAAAAACTTCCCTGGAGCGCAAAATGCGGAGTTGCTCTGCTCTTTAGAAATGGGCTTGATGCTTGTGAGGGCGCCCCTAGAAATCGGTCTTGTAAGCCGAAATGAAAAGAATCCTTTGTCGCCTGAAAATATGGATTGCTGTGCACCGTCGAGGAATGCGTCTTCGAGAATCTTTCCGACAGCGTTTTCGTCATCGATGATCGTATAAATATCGCTTTCGCCATCGACAAACGAAACTTTAGCAAGCCTGATGCGAGTGCCTCCGGCCTCTGTGGAATCGAGCTGATCCACACGGGTTACGTTTCTGTTTTTCCCCATGAACCAGCGTTGTTTGCTAAAATATTTTATGAGGTTCATGCTTCGAATATATAATTTCTCAGATGAAAATATTTTTTTAATAACAATTTTTCTCGATCAAATAATGTATAATATAAACCATAGGAGATGGAAGGGTGGATTCTCCTTGGAAAAATAAAGAAAGTGTCTTCGATTATGTTTCGACTAGTTCATGACTAGATTCGAGCGGGATTAGGAGAGGGCACTTTCTTTTTCGTTTTATCCGCTATTTACCTGGACTTGTGAGAGGTGCGAAATATCCCTGGGAGCGCAGTGAGGCTAAAACTTTTAGCTGCTGCGGGACGGGGTCGCGTGGAAGGCCTTCGACGACGAAGGACGGAATCTGCTTGATGGGCTTGAATGCTTCTGGAACATCACTGTAGTCGCAGAGTTGCCATGCGGCAAGCAGTTTTTCGATGAATGTACTCCACGGAAATTTGTCGGTGGGGTGCATTGTGAATCTTGCGGGTTTGAGGTTGTCCCTCGCATCGAGCAAGAGGCTCCCGTCTTTGTAACAGGCAATAACGGCGGCTTTCCTGGATATGCCGTCTGTTGCTTTCTGGGCGGGAATGTCTAAAATGAGCTGCAAAATAGAACTTATGCTGTAGCGAGTTCGCGTTGGATCAGGCTGTACTCGTATTCAGAAATGGAGGTCATCTTTAAGATCAGTTCGCGCTTGAGACCTGCTTTGATAAGTTCCTTTGCTTCATCAATCTTGCTTGTTGTTGCCATATAGAGCCTCTTATTTTATAGAATGTAATATAAAAATAATTTTTCTGTGGCAAAAATGTCAATATTGGAAAGAAAAATTTTTGGCAAATATATAAAAAATGTGTTCTGTAACACATTGATGGTTAATGAATTAGAATTGACAGGTTGTCCAAGGTCGATTTTTGAGTAGGGCCTATAAAAATTCCGGTGGGACAATTCCGTCGAGAACAGGGAATGACTTGCGGTAGTGGCGCTCGGCCTCGAGGTCCAGTTCGGCAGAAATGACGGCTTCGCTTTGGGCAGGGCCTTCGGCGAGAATGTCGCCGTTGGGTGAAATGATGAGAGACGTGCCGGCGAGTGGAACCTGGGTGTCTGGGGATTCACTTACGGCATTGACGGCGGCGATATAGACCTGATTTTCGATGGCGCGTGCCTTGAGGAGCGTTTCCCAGTGGGCGCGCCTTTTGGCGGGCCATGCCGCCTGGATCGTGATGAGTTTTGCACCTTTTTGTGTCGCATGGCGGAAAATTTCCGGGAAGCGCAAATCGTAGCAGATAAACGATGCTACCGTCCAATCTTGCAGTTTAAATAAATTAACCTCAACCCCTGGTCGGAACGAATCCTTTTCTGGAAAGAACAAATTCATTTTATCGTATCCGCAGAATTCCTGGGCTGAGCGCGGATTGTATATGCTGACGTGGTTTAAAAATTGATTGCAGCTGTTTGCTTCACGCGCTCTTGAAATGCCTGCACCCATGATGGTGCAGCCTGTTGCGGTCGCGACTTCGGAAAGCATGTGTGCGGTTTCGCCTGATTTGCAAGTGCTGAAGTCTTCGGCAGCTTCGCTTAGATTGGCCGGTACGTAGCCCGTGGCAAACATTTCGGGGAGGAGCACAAGGCTTCCTTCTGTAGGCTTTTTTTCGAGAATAATTCTCTTTGCTCTTGCGATATTCTCGGTTTTATCGCCTTTGGCACTGTCCAGCTGGATTAAATAAACTTTAAGCATGCGTATAATATAAGATGTTGCGACGTGGCTAAAAATTTTCTTGCATAAATTATCTATTTTGAAAGCATGAATTTTCGTCTAATTTTCAGTTTTGTCCTATTTGTTGTGGTTGGGGTCCTTGCTGCTTCGCCAACAACAGTTATTGGTGTCGTTCTTGAGGCTGAATCGGACTTGCCTATCAAGGATGTTGCTGTCTCGTATCAGTCCGGCAAGCGCATCGGGGAGACTGATTCCCGAGGTCGTTTCGAGCTGACGGTGGATTCTAAAAATGCGACGCTCGTGTTTAAAAAAGAAGGCTACGATAGCGTCTTTGTGGAACTGCAAGATTTTGCAGATCTTCTGGACATGGTCATTACGCTTAGCACGAATGTTACAAACCTCGGCGCAAGCACGATTATCGGTGATGGCGAACCTGTCAAATGGGAAGTCGAACGCACTGTGAAGCTCGAAAAGCTTGAAGATGCTGCCGGCATGCGATTTGACTTGACGGAGCATTTGAGCCAGATGCCTGGGGTTTCGGGCCAGAAGGATTTTAGCAGTGCCCTTTATTATGATGGATCGCGCGCAAGCGATGTGGCATACCATTTGGGCCGCCTCCGCATTCCGAATATGCGTCACTTGGACGTCGGTTTTCCGGGCAACTTGTCCATCGTGAATCCACATACGTTGAGTGGCATTGAAGTCCACGACCATTACGGTCAGGGACCGCTTGGGCAAGGACTTGCAACTTCGATCCAGTACATTCCTGAGCAAACTAAAGGCGAATGGGGCTTAAGAGGCTCTGCTGGGCTTACGCTTCAGGAAGTTGTCCTTGATGCTCCATTCTTTATCTGGGATAGTTTCCGCTTTGCATTCCGTCGCCTGGATGGTGACATGCTCAAAAATTTGGGCGAAAAATTCTTTACGGAATTCCGTAAGCGTAACGATGACTGCTCTGGCGACTGCAAGGTGAAGTCTTCGGACCCATTTGACCTTTCGGCGTTTGACATTTATGCGCAGTTGAACGGTTCTGATTCCTTGGGAAATGCAACATGGGCTTTGCGTACGTTGTACAGTTCTGATGAATACAAGGTGAGTCAGGATACTTCGTCTACTTATGGCGCTGTCAATTCAATTGATATTATTGAAGGTAGTCAAAGTTATTTGGTCATCGGTGCTGAGTATGCATCGAAGTTCGGAACGAGTTTCCATGCGGGACTTGTCCGTGAAAGTCTAAGCGACACGCTGCGCGATACGACGGGATTCCGTACGGGCAAGATTTCGGACCCGACGGCAAGATCGTTTATTGATGGTTACAGCCAGACTCATACAACACTGAGTGCCGGTGCTGACAAGAATTTTAATGCGGATATTTTCGGTGCTGATTTGCGTGGTGCAGTTCTTTATGAACATCACTTGGTTGAACGTAGCTATCCGGTTCCTGGTGGCGAAGAAAGTAGTGACTACCAGACAGGCGTCTTGTCAGGTGCTGTAACGCTTGACTGGAAAAATGATTATTCAGAACACATGGTTTCTGTGGGTGCTGTTGCCGACGCTGCTGACCATAGGGCGCTTCCGACGGCTTCGTTTGATATGGAACGCAATTTGTCCAGGACGGATACCGCTTACTGGAGACTCTTTGGTAATGCCGCTTATCGTGCAGACTGGAAACATTATTTTGATGACGGTGATTTGACGGGGCGCCTGGAATCCGGGACGTCGCTCAAGTTAGGCCTGGGTTACCGTTCAAAATATTTGGTCGCCCAGTTCGCGGGCTTTGGACGTTTCTACTTTGATCCTTTGTTGCCGTTGCCGAAAGCTTTTGCAAATTATAAAGATGTGACTCCGATTGATTTTGCCTGGGTTACCGGCGCTTCGGGTTCGTTCGAATGGAAAACTTCGCACCATTTCTCAATGGCGATGAATGCAAGCTCTGTTTATGGTGAATATGAGCTGAAGGGAGGCAAGTCCTTGCCGTGGGAAGCCAACTCCCGTCTGGATGTAGTCTCGCACTTTAGGTATTATCCGCGAAAGGATTCCATCGTGTCGGTTATATTGACGCACCATGCAGCATGGCATAGACCTCTTTATTACTATGCCATTAAGCCGGCATCGGATGGCAAGAGCGGAACCCGAGAACTCAAGGACTATAACAAGTTTACGGATTTGTACAGAACCGACGTGCGCGTGAATCTCGATTTGACGAAGACGAAGGGGTTCTTCAGAAACGCAAGATTCTATTTGGAACTTGACAACATCTTCTCGAAGCTCGATGTGGCTGCGCTCAAGTTCCTTGGTTCTGAAAACGGTCGTGAACGCTCTTGGGTTGCTCGCGATAAGGACAAAAATACTGCAAATGGCTATGACCTGGTGCCGTTTATCGCAAAGGGCATGGGACTCTTTTTCCAGTTTGGCGTAGAAGTGCAGCTGGGAATTTAGTGAGTAGGCGGTAGGAAGTAGACAGTAGGAAGTCGCGCAAGTTGTCATTGCGAGGAACGAAGTGACGAAGCAATCTATTATTTTAGTAATTGCGCTTTTTGCGGTTCTCTCGTTTGCGCATGTGACGGATAGCTTGTTTGTGCCGCCGAAGCCTGCGAAGCCTTTGCGTTATTGCACTTCGGCAAAACAATGGGTGGATTACGCAAGTCACGATTCAAATTTAGTCGAAATTACACGCATGCGCGGGCTGCGCATGGATTTGCGCTATGCCACGTTTAACAACGTAACCGGCCATGATATGTATTGCGGGATCCAGCGCGCTTTTATTCATAAAGATGGTTTGGTGAAGCTGAAACGTGCGCTTTCGATTCTCGCCAAGGAATTACCGGGATATTCGCTTGTGATTTTTGATGCCGCGCGCCCGATGTACGCACAAGCTGTTTTGAAAAGCTCTGTTGCTGGAACGCCTTATAGCAATTTTGTCTCGTCGGGTAAGACGGGCGGACTCCATAATTATGGCTTGGCCCTTGACTTAGGGCTTGCCGATAGTACTGGCAATTTGCTTGACATGGGTGCTGATTTTGATTCGTTTGAACGCTGTGCGGGAATCGTGGGCGAAGCGGATGCTTTAAAGTCCGGGCGCCTCACTCAACAGCAAATTGATAACCGCAATTTGTTGCGCAATATCATGAAGCGCGCCGGCTGGGTGATGCTCCCTAGCGAATGGTGGCATTTCAACGCATTCACGCGCGCTTACACCAAGGAACACTACCCGCTGTTCCCTATCTGAGTTAAGAGTTCGAAGTAACTAGTAACTATTAACTACAAACTAGTAACTGCGGCGAAGCCGCCAAATTACGGTAATGACTTTATACTTGCGCGTTTCAGGCGGTCGTTGAGTGCCATGCCAACGCCCGTGTTCGGGATGGGGTCCACGAGAATCAAGTCGTATTCGGGCTTGTCAAGGTCGTGCATGAAGGCGTAAAGCTTGGAGGTTGCTTCGACCATGTCGCCTGTAGCAGACAAGTTTACCGTAGCGGGGATGGGGCCTGCTTGTGTGCCAAACGCAATGCGTACGGTATGCTCCGGGAGCGTGTAGCCTGCCGGAACTTCGCCGTAGTAAAGCGGAACTTGTGGGCGGTAATGCGTATCGCACTGGCCGGGGGCGAGCATCGGCTGGCCAGGCTTGGACGTGGATTCCTTGATTTTGACTTCACCGAGAATGGCCTTGAACATCTCGGGCGTGATGGCGCCTGGACGCATCACGGTCGGTTCGCCGACGAGCGAGATGATGGAGCTTTCGACGCCTACGGAGCAGGGGCCGCCATCGACAATGCCTGCGATGCGGTCGGCGAGCTGGGCGGCAACGTGCTCTGCCGTTGTCGGGCTTACGTGCTTAAAGAGGTTTGCGCTCGGTGCGGCAAGCGGGAGTCCTGATTCCTTGATGATAGCTTGTGCAATCGGATGGCTCGGGAAGCGCACAGCCACGGAGGGGAGGGCGCTTGTGCAAAGGTCGGGAATGCAATCCTTCTTGGGAAGGATGATGGTCATCGGACCCGGCCAATAGGCTTCGGCGAGCTTGTAGGCGCTATCGGGGATGTCCTTTGCAATGTCGGTGAGCTGTGCAATGTCTGCGATATGGACAATCAGCGGGTCGAACGTCGGGCGTTCCTTGGCGGCGAAAATCTTGGCGAGAGCTTTAGGCTCGAATGCGTTACCGGCGAGTCCGTAAACCGTTTCTGTCGGGATGGCGACGACTTCGCCTTCCTTGAGGAGGCGGGCTGCTTCGCTGACACTTGTCCATGGCGGGAATTTCATGACCCAAAAATAGAAAAAGGATGGCTTTTCTGCCATCCTCTTTTTTGCTTATATGTTTTTCGCTTAAGCTTCGGTCGTTGCGGCTGCCGGAGCTTCTTCCTTCTTTTCGTCCTTGCGGCCGAAGGCAAACACCTGGTCGCAAGCAGAATTGAAGCGCTTCCAGATCTTTTCGGAGTGTTCACGAGGAA
>Ga0310695_10009043_pt1 | contig 15163 bp, 10 predicted proteins | sample RumenRJG_04DNA_FD_203882 | JGI IMG/M metagenome (GOLD analysis project Ga0310695, IMG submission 203882) | Bovine rumen microbial communities from Lethbridge, Alberta, Canada - RJG_04 (v2) (version 2) | ecosystem: Host-associated > Mammals > Digestive system > Stomach > Rumen | place: Canada... | reverse complement strand
TATGCAACACTTATCCAAAAATCTCTTTTTTATGAAGGCTCCCCAGTTCGTGAGCGGCTTCAACAATCCCCAAGCCCCTATGTTTGGCCATAAAATCCTTAAGGTCAATCGAAAAACGGTTCATTGAAAAATGCTGGAATACAAAGACCTTGTTCCAATACTCGCTACCCCTGTCATAATCTTCGCCAAGTTCTTTTTTGAAGCCCAAAAAAAGCCCCTTGTCCTTTAGCTCGGCATAACCGACAAGCCAAAGCTCCGGCTTGATGCCATCATCTCCTGCATTACTACACAAGGCCTGATGAAGCATGGCAATTTTTTCCGCCATAAAAACCTGACTTTCCAGAACAAGCTCACGGACTTCTTTTCCGCCGCTTCTCAAAAGATATTTCAGGTGAGTTGTTTTTGCCGTATGAACAGGCGTTTTATTGAGGATTATAACATTCTTTCGGAAATCAGTCTGGAATTCAGTATTCTTCTCAAAAAAGCCCGCCGCAATCTTTCCGCTCTGCCCCACGAGGTATTTTTTATTTATTTCACGCTGCTCGTCTTTACCAGGGTTGTCGCCGATTACAATCAGGCGTATGTCACTTTCTTTGGTAAGCTCATCCAAAGCCGTATTGTAGACAACAGGTGTTTCAAGCGGATAGTCCGGAGTATCATCCATTGCAGCCTTAATCTGCAGGGGCTTGAGCAAATCTCCATAAGCCCTATTTAATTTCATGCAATAAGTACAAAACTCATCACGGAAATCAGAAAAAATCTCAAATTGGTTTGAAGTCATGAGAAAATTATAGCATAAGAATTGATGAACGAAAACTGAAAAAGCAGCTGCAAATACACTTATGTTCTACTGCAAAAACTCTTTAGTCATAAGGCAAAAATCTTGTAAGCAGACAGAGGAACATTTGAAGTAAAGAAAAGGTCTTTTTGGGACGAAGCAATTCTGAATACGGAAGGGCATTCTGCATGCATAAGGAAGACTCCTTGCGCTACTTTGCACGTCTCTTGAAAACAAGATAACAGGAACTGTTATCAAATCGTGCTAGCGGCTTATTAACAATATTTTTTATGGTTTTTCCTCTCTATCACGATGTGATATTGGAAAGTTGCAGGATATATAAAAATCCTAGACTAGGAGGCATGATATGTTTTTTCAAGACCTAAAAATCAAACTAATCGGCAACAGGCCGGTTATAAAAAAAATGTATTATACAAAGCCAATTGCTACATACACTCCTCTTTTGTAGTGCCTGACGGAATAACGGAAATCAAAGACGCGTTCAACTGCTTGAGTCGATTAAAATTTCTGCAAGCGTACAAAAAGTCGATGACTGTAACAGCCTCAGTCCTTGCCTTGTTGGTTTTAGCTTTCTATGTTATATTTGAACCATGGATGCAAAACAGCAGCTAAAGCGACAAAAGATGATTGCTAAAATCCAGCAGTTCACTCTCATGGACGATGACTTTATGACTCGTTTCTTTGACGGTGCTAATGACTGTGTTCAGATTGTTCTGCAAGTTTTGCTTGAAAAACCAGATTAAACTGTTACACAAGCCATTGGGCAGAAAGTTATAAAGAATCTACAAGGTCGTTCTGTCAGGCTTGATGTATTGGCTCATGATTCTACAGGCAAACCTTACGACATAGAGATTCAGAGGGCTGATGAAGGTGCTGGGGCTCAGAGGGCAAGATACAACGCAGCCCTTATGGATGCGAATGAGACTGTAGAAGGTCAGAAGAAGATTGAATTGCCAGAAAGTTATGTTATTTTCATAACCGAGAATGATATATACGGAGAAGGCTTACCCTTGTATAAAATCGACAGATTTATCAATGGAAAGAAGCCTTTTAACGACGGTTCACATATCATTTATGTGAATGGTAAATACAGAGGGAACGACCCTATAGGCGACTTGATGCATGACTTTTCGTGTAATAAAGCCGATGATATGAAAAACTCAGTTTTGGCACAACGTGCTAAGTACCTAAAAGAAAACGACAAGGGGGTAAACCATATGTGCAAGATTATGGAAGACTTTGCCAGAGAAGAACGGGAAGAAGCAAAAGCAGAACGTGACATCGAAACAGCCGCAAAACTTCTTTCTAAAGGCGAAATGTCGGAAGAAAAAATAAAGGACTTTTTTGGTTTTACCGCAGAACAGATGGATTTAGTAAAGCAAGAAGTTTCGGTACAGGCTTAGCTTATTACAGCATATACAAAGTCCACGTTTTACTGTAACTGTCTTATTTTATGGGGCAGTTGTTAATCATAAGGTCACGCGGTTTTGTGTACGACATTCCGATTCTAATTGCTACTCATGGATTTTCTCGAAACCTTTCAAATCTTTTCCTTGACTCTGGATGTACTTTATTATCACATCCTTGCTTCCGTACTGCCACACCGTATTCACATAATATCCACTTGTCCACAGATTCCCGCCCCACGGTATTTCTTTCTTGATTCGCGGGTATGCTTTGAATATTTCTCGTGCCGTTATACTCTTGATACAGAATCAGAGGAAAGAGCATCCACTTTATAAATCAAATAATATCACAAATCCAGCTGTTTCTCTGGGTATTTAGTCCAGTAATTTTAACCGTGAATAGACTGTTAATGAGCGATGTTTCAAGAACAATTCCTTTTGCATCTAGATTTTCCTTGGAAATTGAAGCTTTTTTGATTTTACAAACAGGAGTAATTAATGTTCCCAATAACTCATCCTGACCAATGGAATTTACTTTAAGCTTTAAATTCAATGGTAATAGAAAAGCTTTTTTTCTATTTGGATACCTTTCTGTCGGAGCTGCTACGATTCTAAACGATACTTTGTCTCCTTCTCTATAGTTATTAAACAAACTTCTGTTATCATAAAAATAAGCGGCAATAGTTCGGAAACGGTATTTTGAGTGCAATTCTAAAGGCGTTTCTATGTTCATCCATCGTCCTTCTTCTTTTTCAACAACTCTTGACTGATACACACGCTCTTCATCAACATCAGTTTGTACTGGCTGTTCCTGATTTTGCAATATTAAAATCGACTCTTCATGATGTACGGAATTTTCTACTAAGCTAGGAGTATTCTGTACAAAGTTTGAAATGTTTACTGATTCATGTTGTGTTCCACTCCTGCGAAGGCTTACATTCTGTGCAGTTTCTCTTTGTTGTCTTTTGTATTCTTCAATAAACTGTTTACAAACTTCATCGGATCCATTTTTCATTGTATGTACAAGTGCTGCTACTGCAATATCGCTTGTTTTGCAATACTCTGGAACAAATATTTGCAGCAGATACATGGTTCTTGTAATAACCGTATAAATAGCGTTCGCACGGTTTCTGTTGCTTATACCACCTTGATTTTCTTTCTTTGACTGGTCTGAAATCATAAAAAGCACAACAGGACAGTCTATGCCTTTTATATCGCTTACAGTGGATAATTTTACCGTTTCTGAAGTGTTGCCTTGATGAAATGAAAACGAACTGTCAGAAATAAAGCATGATTCTATGTTGATTTCATTTTTGAGTCGCCGCTGTATGTCACGAAGTTCGTTTTCTGTAAAAGCAACAATACAAATATTTTCCGGCATGATTGCCAAATCCTTAATACACATATTTACAGAAGCAATCACTTGTGCATAAGTATTATCGTACGCAGAATCATCCGTATCATTTGTTATAAAAAGTTGTGGTGGCGGACCAGGAAGCATTGCCTCAAAATCAGCATTGTCTTTTACAGTACAATACTCCTTGTACTTTTCGCCAAGTTTCTGGATAAGCTCTGAACTTCTGAAATTCTGTTTTAACGATGTGCTGAAACCATGCGTTATATCAATACCAAGAGCTTTCCAACTGATTTTACTGTTTCTGATGGATTGGGTTATATCTCCTGCAAAAACACAGGCAATTTTTGCCATCCTTCCAGCGACTGCAATCTGGGCATTTGTCAAATCCTGAACTTCATCAATAAGAATATAATCTGCAAGACTGTTTATGATACCAAAGGTTGATGTATTCTCAACGCAAAATTTATGATAAGCATAGGCATCAGGCAAATCTGTACCATTGTCTATTTTCCGTTCAACTTGCAGGATTAGTTCATATGCCTTTTTACGCCTCTCGGTTTCGGCAGAAGGAAGTAGAGTTTCAGTTGCATCTGTGTTAGCCCAAACTTGTTTTACAGCAAAATCATACAATCTTTCGGTCTCTTTTTCGGAGTCTGAGACTTCAGCAAATAATTGTTTGAGGCGCAGTTGATTTTCTTTTGATGCAAGGCTGTAGACTGTTTTTGTAAAACAACCGCTCAATCTTTCACACATATACTCACCGAAAGGCTTTATGCCTGTACTTCTGAAAGTTTCAAGTTGGCTTATTGTTAGAGGTCTGATATTGAACGCTTCTAATAAATCTTTTCTATTATAAAGCTCAAAAAGATACTCTATGTATTTGTTAAGGCAAGGGTGATATGTAAGAAGAACAGGTGATTTCGGGCGCGGTTGATGCGTCAGTTTGAACAAGGCTGCAATAAGTACCAGTGTCTTTCCAGTGCCAGGACCACCTTTTATAAGCAAAGATTGAAAAGGTGCATCATCAAAAGTTTCTTGCGAATCGTTTCTGTCGGAAAGTTTCGGAATGCGTTCGTTTATTATTTTCTCTTGATCGTTGCTTGTTTTTACAATCCTGTTCTCATAATCACGTTTTGTCCGAGCCTCAATAAGAAACTGACTGAGTGCAAAAATGAAGTCACAGTATTCTTGCGGCAACTCTGCAACTTGATACCTTACGCTTCGATATTTATCAAGCAAATCATTTTTCTGATTATAAAGGATTGAGCCGTCTGGCGGAGTGTTGCGCAATGCATCTCGAGAGTCTCTTACCTTGCCGGAATCAAGGACTGCTTGTAGTTTTTGCAGATATGTTTCATTGTCGTCAAATTCTCTATACTTTATAAAGTCATAAAGCTGCTTAACAGAAATACTTAGGCTTCCGTCTGCTATTTTTGCAAAACAATGGCGCACCCTGTTAGTATCAGTTCCTGTATTTAATGATGCAATGTCGTTTGTACCATGATATTTTATAATATCGTTTCTGTTCTGTCTTTCACCACCTATATCGCCTGTAGTAACATCATGTCTCAAGCGCAACAGTTCATCAAAACGGTCTTTGACTATAATGGAAAAGTTAGGTTCTCTGTTATTGTTGCCGTTTTGACTTCTAAAAGAAATGCCGCAACGCTCTCGCAAATATCCCTCAATAAAAGAATACACTGCAAGGAACGACATGCTTTCATCGCCATAGGTACACTGCTCGACAATTCGGTCTAAATTTTGTGCTATAAACTCTTCTTTTTTTCTTGTGTCCATGAGTCAATTCCTTGGTGCTAAATTATCTAAACTCTACCAGTTTCAAATTCACTCGTAAAGCTTTTTACAAAGTCTTTTATTTCAGAAAGTGAAGTATCTGTCTTTTCTAAGAAATTCGCAAGAATGTTTTCCATGTTTTGTTTTGCATTTTCAGCCATATCTGCTATTTTTTGCTTTGTTTCAGAAGCAATTTCTTTTCCTTCGCTTGAAATCCAATCGGCAGCAAGCTCAGCCCCTTTAGCCAGTGCGATACCAACAGCACCACCAACAACAGTTCCAAGAACAGGGACAGGAATGACCGCAGTTCCAACGGAAGCCCCTATTGTTGCCCCGGCTGTTTCCGCCGCTTTATCTATCATATTATTTTTGAATTCTTCAGATGAAGTCTTTCCATCTGCATATTTCTTCATTTCAACAGCAAAATCCACGCTAGTTACCGCAATCATTATCGGAATTCCCGCTTTTGACAGCCCCTTAAATGTACCTTCGGCAATTTTTGGAAGGTTAGGTACAAGTTCTCCAAGTTTTGGAAAATTCTTTAATGCGTTTTCAGCGATTTTTTGACAACGAGGAGCAAGTTTTTCAAATCCTGTTTCGATTGTCTCTGTCAATGCCCCGATAGAAAAGCCATAAGCACCTGCTTTTCCTGTTTCTTTGGCAACATTTTTTACTGCTTCTGGCGCAGAAATCTCTCCTTTTGAAAGTTCATATATATTTTTTGCAGTTTCAATAGCACCAGTAAAACCAGCTCCAATTGTACCTGTTGTGAGGCCTGATTTTAAGAGTGATTGTTTCCAAACAGATGTGACTTCTTTCTGCACAAATTTTTCAGGATTTTTTACCGCTAACTGTGCTTCTTCATTGGTAATACCGCTATCTCTAAGCGTTTTATCAATTTTTTTTGTGAGTTCAAGCATCTTTTTGTTTTCAATATCATGCGGATTTTTTTCCATCTGCTCGGAACAATATTTAATTCTTTCTCCTAAACGTTTTTTTATTTCAGGATAATAGTCTTTTGGCACGGCAATCGGAACATTGTTCTCATGGTATTTTGCATGGTTATTTTCAAACAGCCAGTCAAACGCTTCTTTTGCATTCTTTCCCTCAAACTTCATCTGAATTCCAGAGCCAGGAATTATATTTCCACGAGGGTCAAGTTTTAGAATATCAAAAAATTCATCATTTACCCGACCAATAATATCATCTGTCCTTAAAACCTTCTCTTTGCTTCCATGCATGATATTATTGATGGTTTCTCTTGTGGCATAGATTTTTTCTGCCGCATGTCCTGCCAGTTGCTTCAATTGATTTTCTGCATTTTCTGTTTGTGGGAAATATTTTAGTCCGTCATCCTTTTTGTACAAATCTTCAATCAGTTGAAGAGCATTGCCTAATATTCGGTTTGTTTCAAAAGCAGATAAAAAAACAGGAACTTCATCAATACTATGCGAAAAGTTAATTCGTTCTTTTGTATCAATTTTTTTTTGCTTATCTATCGTCTCTTGTCTTTCCTGTTGTTTCTGAATTTTCCCTGTTTCAGGATTCGACGCAATGCCTTCAAGTTTTGTTTTTTCTATATTTTGAACTTCGACATTGGAAATATTTTTTCCTTTAAATAAATTAAACATAAAAAAAACCTCTTATTTTATTAATTTTTCTAATTCTTCTGGGCAATGCTTTCTATTATAGAAAATTTCATATAAAATACAACGCAATAATTCTAGTGCAAGTGTAGGCTCATCTGCGATATCTACATGAATTTTTTTCTCTACGGCATCACGAATTTGTTCCACAGACTTATCTTCTTCAACTTGTAAGAATTCAGGATATAAAAGAGCAATCAAGGGTGAGATTTCAAGAAAATCGATTTCATCATGCGGATTTTCATAATACTGCTTGATTCTTATTGCATCATACACAGAAAGTTTTGCAACCTTGACGAAATTTTCAATTTCAGCAAAGTCTATCTGTGGAAAATAGACTATTTTTGCAGCAATCGCCTTGCGTGCTTCCGAAACATCTTCCTCTTTTTTATTTTCATCACCATTTTTAGTATAAGAATACACTTTGTCTTTTTCGTCAGTCAAAGATTCCGCTAACTCCTCGTTTTTTTTAATCTTACACAAAATAGGCTGAATCCATTCGTTTTGATAAACTGCGGCGACACCACGAGGAAGCTTTGCAAGTTCCACAATTTGGTCATTGTTTAAGTTTGCCGCTTTTCCAACTAGTTCACGGTCGCTGATGTCTGGAAGTCGCATGATGATTTTCGTGTTCGTGTTGCGAATGACCGCCATATCAAGCAGAGCTGGTGACTGGTCGGCAACGATAAAACCTTCGCCATAAGTACGCATTTCGGCAATGGCATTGGTAAGCATTTCCACTGATTTTCCAAGTGGATTTGCAATTTCGGCATTTTGTTCCGTGGAAGTCCGCTTTAAAAGATGATGAGCTTCTTCCAATACTGTAATATGCCGTAAATCAGAGTCCATGGAAATTTTTCCCTGAACAGATTGAGACATACGATATTCCTGCAATTTTAAAACAAGAATGCCCATGATTAGAGAACGGGTTTCCGTTGAGCCCAAACGACTCAAATCAACAATGACATTTTCTTCAAAGAGTTTTTCAGACGAAAGTTCATCTGCCACAAATATCTGCCCATTTGACCCATTTGTCATCGACTTTAGGCGGGTTTCAAGAGCACCTTTATAGTCGCCCTTTGTATCGCTGGAATAATCAGATGAATCAAGAATTTTCTTTATATTTCGCACGACATCTGAAAAAGTGGGGAAATACTGCTTTTCCCATGCTGTTTCTCCAAAAATTGTGTTTTTTGATGTTTCAAGATTCCATCCAGTGTCCTCGTATGACTTGGTAACTGCATCTTTTAATACTTGCGGCATTGCCGCATACATGACCCAGCAGACATTAAAGATTTCTACCAATCTTTCTATATGTTCAACGACTGCAATTTCTTTTGGAAACGAGAACGGATTGATTTTTAACAATTTTGCATATTCCGCATTTGTTCCGTATACATCGGCAATTCCATAAGGTGTACCATCGCAAAGTTGTCTTTTTCCGAAAATATGCTTGTACTCGCCTTTTGCTGGTTCTACAACAAGAAAATTAATGCTTTTTTCATTCGATTTACATTCATTCAGTTCATGCAGCATCGTGTACACGGCAGTTGATTTTCCGCTTCCTGTAGAGCCTGTTATGAAAGTATGAGAGCAAAAGTTTTTTACATCAAGCCTGACTTCGCGTGTATCTTCATGATTCATATAAAAATAATGACCAAGCGTAATTTCTCCTTGCTCATTTTTCTCATGTTCGTCATAAGAAGCAATCGTTCTACCAAATTCAGCACATTCTATAACAGGAATCCCAGGAACAGAATGATTTGGCAATCCAGCATGAATTGCAAGTTCAGCACTGCTGACAATCATCGCCGGTGTAAAACCTATAGTATTTTTTTTTCCAAGCGACGGATGTTTCATTCTTTTTAGGAAATTAATAATATCCTTTGACTTTTCTTTATTCCACGCTGTTATGCAGTTTTCTTCAAGAGCAGAATCTTTACCACGAATGAGCGACTGATAAGTGCTTGCCACAGTCTGAGCAATATGTTTTTTGTCTGCAATACAGTATGCCGCACAAGACCACATGCCAATATCAGCACAGGCATCATAGCGTTTAAGTAATTCTTCGATTTTTTTGAGAATCCGCTTTATCGTGTGATTTTCAAATTGAATCTGGCATGACTCAGAGTTTCCGATTGAATGATTTTCGGTTGAGGCTTCTGTTTTTGCTTTAGAATCTGAACTGTTGTTTTGATTAGTAATGCTATCATTTTCATTTTCCCCAGAATTAAAGCCCAAAACTCCTCCGAGCATTGTTGCTGCTGTCAATCTAGCCATAACAGCTGCTGGAAGTCCTGTAATTACACTACCCGCAACCATACCAAAGGCACCGAGAATAGCTAACGGATTAAAAGTATCTCCTCTGTTTTTTCCTTTGGATTTTGAGTTTGAAAAACCTTCGGTAATCGTTTTCGTTACTGTCTCACTTATGGATTTACCTACAGCCTTCATTTCATTTTTACCTATAGCGACAGAAGAACCAGAATACGGCATTAATGCGGAGTATAAGTTTTCCAAACCACGTCGCGTATTGTCTAAATCAGTTTGAGAAATTGCATCGGCAATAACAAGCAGGGAATATTCTTCTCCTTGCATCGAATCAATAAATTTCTCAATTCCCTGAATGAAATTTCTGTCTTTGTTCTCATGTTCCGTTCTTTGCCGGGCAACAGCCGAAACCGAAGCAACATAAGCATCATCTGGAAAGACTTTTTTATAAACGTTATCTTCCAAATCTTCGTAGCGAATTATTTTCGTTTCTGTTCCCGAGAAATTTCCTTTGATGTTCTTTTCCAGAATTTGCTGTGCATTGTATGTTTCCGTATAATCAGAAAAATCATCCGTTTTTATTCCCATAAAAATCGAAACATCATCTCCACGACCTTGTATCAAAAACAACAGGGATGCGTTGCAAGTTCCAACAGCACTGAAAACAGAAACAAGCTTGTCACGCATATTTTCATTCTTATTCAGTACAATGCGTGTAATCTCAAAAAATCGGATATGTTTGTTCAGTTCCTTAAAATCAGGCTCTGAAATGCCGCCATTGATAATATCGCAGTCTTTTATAATTGGCAGATATGACTTGTTCAGTAACATATCAACCTTAGAAAACAAAGTTGTAAGATTGTCCGATGAAAGTTCTTCTTGTAAAAGAGTGTTTGTTGGCTCTTCGTTTATTGTAATAGGATTGCTGTTCATTATGCCGCTCCAATATTATAGTTGCGTTTAAAATCCAAAATTTTATTTCGTACAAGTTTCAGCGATTTTTGCCGGCTATCAAATTCTTTTTTTAATTTAATTCGTTCAATTCTGAGTTTTTCTTGCTCCTCTTGTTTTGCGTTTTTAAATTCTTGCAATGCTTTTGCATACCGATAATTCCATTGTGATTGTAAATTTGCTTTTTCTTCTTTTGCATTTTTCAACTGATTTTTCAAATCTGAAATATTTTTATCGATTTTTCTAATTTCATCACTCATCGGCTTCATTTCTTTTTGCAAAATTTGATTGCACTCATTTTTTAAATAATCATTTAAATCAATTTTACATTCAGCGGAAAACAAAGATGGTTTTGTATATCTGAAATTTCCTTTAGTAAAAACATCTGCCCAATCAAGTTTTATCTTTTCTTTACAAATATCTTTTAGTTGTTCATTTATGTCGTTTTCCCAGTTTTTCACTATTCTCTTTAATTTTTTTTCTTTGCCGGAATCTATGGGACTTACCTCTTTAATAATTTTATTAAATTCTTCTGATAGCTTGTTTTGTTTTGCATTATATTCATTCTCAATGTTAGTTTTTTTTGCTTCTTCATCATTTAACTTACTTTCAATTTCATTTAACTTACCTGTTGCATTTTCCAAATTCTTTTTTATTGTATCGTCTTTTAAAAATTTTTCAGGTTTTAATTCGCTGTCTTGAACATTATTGTTTTTTAAATCTTCATCAAATTGCATTTTCGATTCAGCATCAAGTCTTCTTTCAATTTCATTTATTTTGAGTGTTAAAGTTTTTTCTGAAACGTCGCTAAATAGTTTTTTTAACTCATCATACAAATTGCAGTCAATTTCAGTTATTTTTTCTAAAATTGATTCAAATTTTTCTCTCTTAAAGGCAAAAGAAACCCCATTTTTTCTTTCAATTCGATTTTTCTCAGATTTTGACGACTCATTATATTTATTATATGCATCTGTAAAGATTTCATATTCTTTTTCGCATTCTGAATAAAATTTAATATGCCAATTATTAGAGTTGTATTTTTCCGTAATTATTTGGAAAAAATCCTCTTTCCAATCATTAATCTTGGAATTATCTTCTGTTCCCCAACATTCCTCTAAATTTTGTTCATTTCCATCAAGGCGTAATACATACTTTTTGTCTTTTAATTCCAATTCAAACTCAAAATCAAAGCCACTCATAGTAAAAGTTTATCACTTTATAACTTTTCTTACTATAAAAATTTTTATTGTCCCTGCATTATGCTTCGCCTCTAAAGGCGTTTTTTTTAAGGGAACTTCGAAAAACTTCAGTTTTTCGAAGTTCCCTTAAATAAGTTACTTTCCAGTGTATAATCGTTTTGTTTCCTTACCAGAAATGTTTTTGTTTCTACAGTAGAAATGTCCTGCTTCCTAATTAGGAATGATTTTGTTTCCTTATACGAAACGTCTTACTTTCTAGCTAGAAAGCATCTTGATTTCTAGCTAGGGAAGGTCGCCTTTCCTTACACAAAACAAACTCCTTTCCCGACTATAAAAGACATGTTTTTTCAAAAACAAGTTAATTTTCTGTAACCGTTTTTGTCAGCACGGCACATTTTCGCATCACCGACACACCCGCTCCGCCATATTCTGCACGGTTTCCTTCCATTCTTCCACGAACCAGTCCGGCGACACTGGAACGGCGTTTGCTCCCTGCGAAAGCACCCATTCCTGCACTTTCAGCACCTGAGTTGAAGAAAAGGAGATTCGGGTCTTGTCCTCGCCGTCAAAGTCCGTGAAAGTCTGGTTGTCCGCCCAGATGCAGCTTTTTACGTATTCGCGGGAACTGGCATAAAAATCAATTACAAAATCAACGCTGTCCTCGCCCGCAAAGGCACCGAACTTGCCGCCTCCGCACCGTGAGGAAAAGTCAAAATCATCAAGAAGCGTAAAGGTGTCCGCCGTAAGAACAGGGGATTTTATTTTTCCGAGTGCAAAAAGCCTTTCGCCCGACCGCTCCTCGCTCCAGCCAAAAAGAAAGCACTGACCGTCAGAAAGGAGCAGTTGGTACGGACGCACACGGCGGCGCATTGTTTCGGCATTCCACCTGCCAGTGTATTCAAATTCTATCACGCGGTTTTCCTGCAATGCTTTGAGAATCAGCTTCCATACGCTTTCTTCCGTTACGACCCGGGGAGAAGGAGGCACGGCTATGCGTTCAAGAAGGGAGCTTTTTCCCACTCCCTGTGTGTCTGCCACAAAGTCTATTACGTTGGAAATAGCCTCGTAGACAGGGCTTCCTTCAAAGCTTGAAAGCAAGGTCTTTGCCGCAGAAAGATAAAACACATCCTCGGCGGAAATGTTGTTCAGGGCAAAATCGAAATTGTCGTCCGTGTAGTAATATCCGCCCCTGCTTCTGTCGAATTCAAGGGGTGCATGGAAGTAAGTTCTGAGCGTGTCTATGTCGCGGTTGATTGTCGCCTCGCCCACTTTGCCGTAGCCTGTTTTCTGGCAGTATATAGTCCGTAAGCGTTCGTTGTTCGGAAATCCGCCCGCCTTTATGGCGTTGTGGATTATGATGAGCCTTTCCAGCATTTTTTTGTTCAGCTGGGGAATATGTCCGTCATTTTTTTTCATATTTTAAATTATATCATGGATTTAGCAAAGAAATCAGAAAAATGTTTGAGTACGCTGTTCGTCAAATTGCAGAAATGGGTATCAGCATATTATTTGCATCCAGAGGGACAGGCATTGAAGAAAGGCAAATGACACATCCTTTTCCTATTTTTTTATTCAAGCTATCAAGGACAGAAAAGTTTTTGAGTGCTTCTTTTCCTGGATTTGCACTCTTTTTTATTTCGATTGGATAAAGCATATCGTTTTCTTCAATAAGCAAGTCAATTTCTTTTCCGTTGTTATCCCGGTAATATGAAAACCTGCTTCGAATGTCAATTCCTTTGTTCGTGTAGGTCTTTATGATTTCCGAGACAACATATGTTTCAAAGAAATTGCCGGCTTGAGCAGAAATTTCAAGCGCACGAGGATTGTTCCAAAGCCCCAAATAACAGGCAAGGCCAGTATCCATCATGTAAAGCTTTGGTCGTTTTACAATTCGTTTAATAGTGTTTCCAGAATATGGCTGCAAAAGCACAAGTATTCCCGAAGTAACAAGCAGTGAAAGCCAGCTGTCCGCCGTTTTTGAATCAATCCCGACATCTTTTGCAATATCGCTCAGATTCAATTCCTGACCAGTCCGAGCCGCCACACAGGAAAGGAACTGCAGGAATTTGCGCTCATTCTTAATTTCTATAAGCTCACGAATATCACGCTCAAGATAGGTCTGCAAATACTCACCAAAGTATGCCTCTGGGGTAAGTTCCGGATCTACAATCATCTGCGGGAAAGTTCCACGATAGATTTTGTCAAAGATGCTCGTTATTGTCTCCGGGAACTCTTGAACAAACATGTTGCTTACTGTATCTGGCAGAAAAGGTTTTTCTTCTGTTCCAAGAATTTCAGCACGGCTCAAACCAAAAAGCTGTAAGATTCCGACACGGCCTGCAAGAGATTCGCTTACATGCTTCATAAGGCGGAACATCTGGCTTCCTGTAAGATAATACATGCCGTTAGAACGGTTCTCGTCGATTTTGATTTTTATATACGGAAGAAGTTCCGGTGCATACTGAATCTCATCGATTATTACAGGAGACTTGTACTGCTGCAAAAAAAGCTCAGGATCTGTCTTGGCAAGATTTCGCAAAACAGGGTAATCCAATGTGACATATTGAATTCCACCAATTTCTGAAGCAAATTCCTTAATCAGAGTTGATTTTCCAACCTGACGGGCACCAGTTATGACCACCGCTGGAAAATGCCCGGAAAGATATTGCAGATACGGTTTTCCAGACCTAATATAAGACATATAGACACTTCATTTTATACAAATTCGGAATCTAATTCCTAAAATGTATAATAGTATAAGGAGCTATTTTTGTCCATCTTTTTTTTAAAATCTTTTTTATCCGCTATCACGATTTGATAATGAAGGCGGCTATTATTGGACTTACAGCACGGAAAGCCGTGCAAGGAGTTAGGATAAAAAGCCGCCAAAAATAGCGTCGGCTTTTTATCTTGACAAGTTTGCGTTGCAAACTTGCTTATTTTACTGCCACTTCTCATTTCATTGCGAAGTGGCTTATAAAAGTTAATCGATTGTTGAAACAATCTTCTTGACTTTTTATAGGAGTAAACTATGAAAGAATTCAGCAAAGAAACCGGAGAAATGTTTGAGTACGCTATTAAAACTGAGAATAAAATGCTGTTTGACACACTTGCCGAGCAATTTTGCAAAGACTCACAGAAGCTTAAAAACAAGCTTCTGCTGCTTACGGCAGAAAAAGCAAAAATTCCGGCTTTCGTAGAACGTGCAATCGAACTTGGAGGAGACATTTCTTATACAGACGAAAATTGGAACACGCTTCTGCACCATGCGGCTGCTTCCTGCCATCCAAACGTGGTACAGTTCTTCATTGACAAGGGGCTTTCTCTTGAAGCCCGGAACAAACGGGGCTCAACTCCGCTTATTGCCGCCGCGTCCGCTTCATGCAGCTTAAAAGTCATCAAAAAGCTGCTTAAAGCTGGTGCTGACATCAATGCAAAAACTGCTTTCGGAGAATCAGTTCTTATCATGGCTGCAAAAAACAATCCTTATGCAGAAATAACGCGGTTTTTCATTCAGCAGGGGCTGTCTGTAAAGGACAGGGATAACTACGGCTACACGCCTTTTCTGAACGCCGCCATGGATCAGAAAAACACTGACGTTCTGGATAGTCTTGTTAATGCGGGAAGCGACATTCACGAACGCGCGCCTAACGGAGATACGGCGTTTCATCTTGCTGCAATGAACTGGGATCCTTCTCCTGCAGAATGGCTGAAAAAATATTTCTCCACAAGCTAAAAAA
>Ga0310695_10009042_pt1 | contig 15163 bp, 10 predicted proteins | sample RumenRJG_04DNA_FD_203882 | JGI IMG/M metagenome (GOLD analysis project Ga0310695, IMG submission 203882) | Bovine rumen microbial communities from Lethbridge, Alberta, Canada - RJG_04 (v2) (version 2) | ecosystem: Host-associated > Mammals > Digestive system > Stomach > Rumen | place: Canada... | reverse complement strand
TGATGAATTAGGTAATCGCTTCGTAAAGAATACGGATTCAAATGGAAGATTTCATTCGGATTGGTGTTCAATGATTTATCCAAGATTACAGATAGCTCATTCATTACTTTGTGACAACGGCATTATATTTGCTTCTATAGGAGAAAAGGAACTAAGTAACATAATTAAATGCTTTGATGAAGTATTTGGCGAGATTAATGAAATAGGCGTAGTTCCAAGAGTAATGAAAAGCGGTGGAGGAAAAGGTCAATTTTTCTCGCCAAATATTGACTATGTTATTATTTATGCCAAAAATATAGATCTTGCAGGTTCTTTTCGAGAGCCAATATCTGAAGATATAATCAAAAGACTTTATACTTCAGTAGAAAAAGAAGGAAATAGAAAGGGTGAACACTACAGACCTTTTGGTTTATACCAGTCATCATTGGATCCATTGAGAGGCTGTACTAACCAAAGATACTACATAGAAGCCCCTGATGGAACATTACTGATTCCACCAGGTAACTCTATGCCAAAGGAGCCGGTTGATGGTGCCCAAGTAACACCTAAGACAAGTGACGACAAAGTATGGCGGTGGTCTCGTGAACGATATCAAGAGGAAAAAGAAAAAGGGAATATAGAATTCAAAAAATCTGATGGTGTTCTCATTGATTCTAATGGTAAGCCTGCAAAATGGAATGTCTATACCAAAATATGGCTAAATGACAGACAAGATTCAGGTATGACGCCAGTTAACTTTATTACAAAGTATGAGAATCGACAGAGTGCAAAAGAATTAAAGGAATTAGATATTCCCTTTGACTTTGCAAAGCCCGTAGGATTAATCAAATATTTAATTAGCTTAGTCCCCAATAATGAGGAATCTATAGTTCTAGATTTCTTCTCAGGCTCAGCCTCAACAGCTCATGCTGTACTTCAACTTAATAGTGAAGATAATGGCAAAAGAAAGTTTATTATGATTCAACTTCCCGAGAAGATTGAGGAAAATGATCCTGCATACAAAAAAGGGTTTAAAACGATATGTGAACTTGGTGAAGAACGCATCCGTCGTGCTGGTAAAAAGATCCAAGACGAACTAAAGGCAAAACTGCCTGACTTGTTTGAGAATGGCAATAAATCGCAACTTGATACAGGTTTCCGTGTATTCCGTGTTGATTCAAGCAACATGAAAGATGTATACTTCGCTCCAAAGGATTTAAAGCCTAAAGACCTTGAGCTCTTTGCCGACAATGTAAAGGAAGACCGTACGGATCTTGACTTGCTTTATGGTAGCATGGTAGATTGGGGAGTTGAATTGTCTTTGCCTTTAGAGACTGAAACTGTAGTCGGAGTAAAAATCTATACTGTTAATGAAGGCGATCTCGTAGCTTGCTTTGGGAAACCTATAACCGACAATGTTGTCAAAGCAATCGCAGACAAAGCTCCACTTCGTGTACTCTTCCGTGATAATTGCTTCGAAAAAGACGAGCAGAAAATCAACATCTTCGAGCAGTTCAAGCAACTCTTAGGCTGGTCAGACGATGAGGCGTTGAACAACATCCGCGTGATTTGACACCCTTACCCCACCTTGGTAATGTCCTTACCACGCCTTGGTAACAGGATTACCACGTCCTGGTAATAGGATTACCACGCCTTGGTAACGACAGACAAATTGTCGTGGTCATCTCACCCTTGGGTGAAAACAAAAGCAAGACAAGAATGAAACTCAAATATAAACACCAGCGTTTCCAAGAGGATGCTGCCCGTGCCGTGACGGACTGCTTCCTAGGTCAACCGCACTACGACGGAACGAGCAACTTTCTCGTTGACCAGGGTATCGAGAACGGTCAGCGGAGCATGCTCACCTTGGAGGGCTTTGCCAACGCTCCGTTGGAGCCCGGTGTGCCCTTGCGCGACAACATCCGCAGGGTGCAGACCTCGTTCGGTCTGAAGCCCATCGACCAGTTGGAGGGTGACGGCCGCACGCTGACCATCGAGATGGAGACGGGAACGGGAAAGACGTTCACCTATATCAAGACGATGTTTGAGCTGAACAAGCTCTATGGTTGGACAAAGTTTATTGTCGTGGTGCCGAGCATCGCCATCCGTGAGGGCGTGCTCAGCAGCTTCGACAGCATGAGCGAGTATTTCGCACAGGAATACGGCAAGCGTATCCAGTACTTCGTCTATAACTCCAAACAGCTCTCCAAGATAGACTCTTTCGCCGCCGATGCCGGCATACACGTGATGATTATCAACACGCAGGCCTTCAACACTTCTCTCAACGAGGACAAGAACAAGGAAGGCCGTGCCGGAGACGCTGCCGCCCGTATCATCTTCTCCCGTCGTGACGAATTTCGCTCACGCCGTCCTATTGACATCCTCGCCGCCACGCACCCCATCATGATCATCGACGAGCCCCAGAGCGTGCTCGGTGCCAACAAGACGAACCAGACACGCAAGGGCTTGAAATTGTTTAATTCTCTCTTCAAGCTTCTCTACAGTGCCACACACCGCAAGGACGACATCGCCAACATGGTGTATCGTCTTGATGCTATGGATGCTTATAACAAGCACTTGGTGAAGAAGATTGAGGTGGTCGGTGTGGAGCAGAAAGGCACGACAGCCACTAACGGCTACGTTTATCTCGAACAGATACTTATCTCCACTGGCAACCCACAGGCCCGTATCAACTACGACGTGATGCGCAAGAGCGGTACGGTGGCCCAGCAGTCGAAAGTCGTCAGCGACGGCTTCGACCTCTATGAGCAGAGTGGGGGACTGGAGGAGTACCGCGACGGCTTCGTCATTGACCGCATTGATGGAAAAGCGCAAGAAATCCAATTCGTCAATGGTCAGACGTTGGAACCGGGACAGATGATTGGCAAGACTACAGAGGATGTCATCCGCCGCAACCAGATACGTGAGACCATCCGCAAGCACATCGAGCGTGAGAGCCAGTTGTATCCCAAGCACATCAAGGTGTTGTCGCTGTTCTTCATCGACCATGTAAGCAGTTACAGGCTGTATGGCGGTGAGGAGACTAAGGGTAAGTTTGCCAAGATGTTCGAGGAGGAATACCCCCGTGTACTACAAGAATACATCCCTTATCTGACCGATTCCGCCTACCTGCGCTATCTGCAAGATCCACGGAATGCAGCCGAGAACATCCATCAAGGCTATTTCTCGATGGACAAGAAAGGCCACATGGTGGACCCGAAGACGGAGCGTGGCAGCGACAACAGCAACGACGAGAGCGCCTATGACCTCATCATGAAGGACAAGGAACGGCTGCTTAGTCTGAAAGAGCCTGTCAGGTTCATCTTCTCCCACAGTGCGCTGAAGGAAGGCTGGGACAATCCCAACGTCTTCCAAATCTGCACTCTGAAAGAGAGTGACAACGAAAACAAAAAACGGCAGGAAGTGGGTCGTGGCATGCGTCTTTGCGTCAACGAGCGTGGCGACCGCCAGGATGCCGATGTGCTTGGAGAGGACGGTGTGTTCAATACGAACATCCTTACCGTCATTGCCAGTGAGAGCTATGATCGTTTTGCCGACGGCTTACAACATGAGATTGCCGAAGCCTGCGCCGACCGCCCCGTGAAGGTAACAGAAGACTTGTTCGTCGGCGTGAAATATACGACAGAGGACGGAACGGAGCACACCATTACCGATGGTGTTGCCGACGACATCCAGGAGATGCTGATAGAGCAAGGCTATATCCATCGTGGCAAGCTAACAGACAAATACTTCGCCGACAAAGATGCGGACAAGCTCGATTTCAGCGACTTGGATAATATCAAGGATACCATCGTCAACCTGCTTGACGGCGTGTTTGACCCGAAGAAGGTGAAACCGACTAATGGACGCGGCACCGTGGAAGGACACTTCAACGAGCAGAAGTTCAAGGACGAATTCATGGGCTTGTGGAAGGAAATCAACATCCACAGCTACTATACGGTGCATTTCGACTCGCAGAAACTCATAGATAAGGCAGTCCAGCAACTCGACAAGAGCTTGAACGTAACTGAGATTAAGGTGGTCATCAGTACGGGTAGCCTTGAGAAGATTGAGAGCAAACAGCAACTTGAGGAGGGAACCGCCATGAAGCAGGGCAAGAACCGCACGGTACAAGTACATGAGGGCGTGGGCAGCGTGCGCTATGACCTCATCGGACAGCTTGTCTCCAAGACGGGACTGACCCGCAAGACCATTGTTGCCATCCTCCAGGGCATTGACCCGAAGAAAACCTTCCACCAGTTCCAGCTCAACCCCGAGGAGTTCATCATGAAGTCGGCGCGCATCATCAACTCCTGCAAAGCCATGTCGGTCATCGAGCATATCGAGTACAACAAGATGGACGGCACCTATGACAAGGACGTGTTCACCGAGAACACGCTGCGTGGCAAGCTTGGCGAGAACGCCATGGCATCGAAGAAGAGCCTCTACGACCTTGTCGTGGTGGACTCAAAAGGCGAGATGGATTTTGCCGAGGCTTTGGAGAAACAGGATATGGTGCAGGTCTATACCAAGCTGCCCCGTGGTTTCTACATCAATACCCCTATGGGTCATTACAATCCCGACTGGGCAGTGGTGTTCAAGGAAGACAGCGGTGTCAGGCATATCTACTTCATCGCCGAGACCAAGGGTTCTATCATTGAAGCAGATTTGCGTGACGTGGAGAAAGCCAAGATAGCTTGTGCCACCAAGCACTTCCAAAGTATCGGCGCGAGCGATGTCCAGTACGATGTCGTCAATTCCTGGGACACATTATATAATAAGATAATGAAATAGCAGGGTGCGGCCCTTGTGGCCGTCCGTTAATTCAGGGCGCGGCCCTTGTGGCCGTCCGCACAGATTGAATATGGCAACATACAAGGATAAATACACATGGGTTCCGTTCTTTCATGAGTTGGCAGAGAAACTGCTGACTTACAAGGACAGACAGGAGCAGCTTCGGGAGCTGGTCCTCAAGTCGCTCGACCCAAGTTTCACAAACCATATCAACTCGAGCAGTAAATTTCCGCCAAAGGATATCGATCCATTTACTGTTATGGGTATCATCAACCGTCTGACACTTATTTCAAAAAAGACGGAGATATGTACTGTTTTCAAACGAATATTCAATATGAGCTCTGACACTCCTATTGATTATGAAGGTGTACCACAGCTTAACCCACAGAAGTCAGTGTACTATTGGTCTGATATTACCTCAGAAGAAAGAGAAGCCAACATTCAGAACTTGTGGAAGCTTCTCGATGCTGTTATCAACAATAAGGGAGATAAAGAGATTGGTGAAATTTACGATATCGTAAAGGAACAAAAAGGTATAAGGTTTCGTGCTACGATTGCCTTGTATTGGATTAAGCCCAAGACTTATCTTTCTCTCGACAGCAATAACCGACAACTGTTGAACCACTATGGCATTTATGTTAAAAACAACATGAACTATGCCGACTATCTCAACATCATGGACGAGCTGAACACGAAGATGTACAACCGTGAGGTTCCTTGTGACAATTTCATAGACTTCACGGCACTGGCTTATGAGGACAGCGGTATCGTGGCCGAACCCGATGCCGATGTTGTCGCCAAAGCCCCACATGACGGCACGCAATATTTCTGGCTCAATGACAGTCCTACGTTATGGGATGTAGATGAATACAATGTCGGTGACAAGCAGACCTATACAGCTTACGGCGACAAGGGCAAGAAACGAAGGATATTCAAGTACTTTGAAAAAGCGAAGGCTGGCGACAAGCTGATTTGCTATGAGACGACTCCCGTGAAGCGTGTGAAGGCTCTTTGTGAAATCACCAAGGGTTTGCACAAGTCAAAGGAGGGCGAAGTGCTGGAATTTGTCATTACCGACAAGGTGAAGTACCAAGTGCCATGGTCGGAGCTGATACAGAATGAGGTGTTCAGAAACAGTGAGCCGGGCAAGGGCGTGCAAGGCTCGTTGTTCGGGTTGTCTTATGAGGAATATCAAGCCATTGTGGAGATGGCAAGCAAAGAAGAGCGTACAAGCTCCTCTTCTGACAGTCCCCAGCCCGACTATGACACCTATGACTTCGACAAGGACAGGGACAAGCCTTTCATTGACAAAGACGAGTTCCTGCATATAGTAGAATTGCTCAAGCGGTTCAAGAACATCATCCTGCAAGGTGCTCCGGGCGTAGGAAAGACTTTCCTTGCAAGGAAGGTAGCCTATCAGATGATGGGTGAGCAGAATGACGCAAATATTGCCATGGTGCAGTTCCACCAGAGCTATAGCTATGAGGACTTCATCCAGGGCATACGTCCGACAAAGGACGGCTTCGAGGTGAAGAATGGTATCTTTTACGAGTTCTGCCAAAAAGCCATGGCAGCACCTAAAGAGCAGTTCTTCTTCATCATCGACGAGATCAACCGTGGCAACATCAGTAAGATATTCGGTGAGTTGATGATGCTCATTGAGCCTGACAAGCGAAAGAGCAAGTATGCCATCTCGCTCACGTACAGTGAAAGCAGCGACGAAACGTTCTACGTACCGGAGAATGTCTATATCATTGGCTGCATGAATACCGCCGACCGTTCGCTGGCACAGTTGGACTATGCACTGCGCCGCCGCTTCTCGTTTTACACTCTGGAGCCGGAGTTCAAACAGACTTTTAAGGACTTCCTCTCCGAGCATGGACTGCATAAGGAGTTCATCAACACGATATGCCTGCGGCTCAACAAGGTGAATGACCTGATAGCCAGTGAGGAGCTGTTAGGGCCAGGTAAGATGATTGGCCACAGCTATTTCACGGATGTGGCCCATATCGCTGAAGCTGACAAGTGGTGGCAGGACACGCTCGACTATCAAGTACTGCCCTACCTCAGAGACGTATGCTTTGACGATGAAGGGCTATACCATCAGTTGGAACGCATATTGACAGGAAAAGAAGAGTAACATGGAGGGCATCCGCAAGTACATACCCATACAGAACCTCTACTATCTCCTTTGCTACGCATGGGATTTGGCAGAGCAGCGCGACAAGATAAAGGTTGACGCAGAACACTGCAATACCTATCCAGACTTGTTCGCCAAGCTGTTGGTGGCCGGATGTCAAAGGCTGTTCCGCTATGGAATCTACCATGAGTATGTCAACGTGGAAGAAGATAGGTACGGCGTAAAGGGAAAGCTCAATGTCAGCAAGACGCTGAGGGGCAATCACTGGAGAGAAGGAAGGTTGCATTGCAACTATGACGAGTATTCCCATGATGTGCTTATCAATCAGATTATCTATGCCACATTGAGACGGCTGATGAATTATGACGGTCTCGACGCAGCCAACCACAAGGCGGTCAAGTCTGTATATCTTCAATTCCCTCCTGTCTCTCTGATTCCGCTAACCAAGGAAGACTTTGGCAAAGTGACCATCACCCGTAACAATCGCTTCTATGGTCTGCTGGTACATATTTGCCAACTGATATTTGAGTCTCTGCTTCCCGACGAGCATACCAAGGGAAAATATCATTTCCTTGATTTCTCCAAGGACAGGCTCAATGCCATCTTTGAGAAGTTCCTCTTCAACTTCTACAAGAAGGAGTGCCGGGATGAATATCCAAACGTTGACCGCTCGTACATTGATTTCCAGCTGTCGCCTGTGGATGAAGGAACTGTCAACCACCTGCCTACGATGATAACGGACGTAACGATGACCAACAAGAGAATGGAACGCAAAATCATCCTCGATGCCAAGTACTATGTCCAGACGTTGGTCTCCCGTCCCGAAGAAGGCAGCAAGGAACATATCCGTCGTGACCATATCTCTCAGATTATGAGCTACGTCCTCAACCAAGAGGATGCCTCTGTACCTTATACGCTCAGCACCAACGGCATCCTCGTATATCCAAAGGTTCAGAACTCCATCTTCGATACTTACCGTTACCGCAACACCGACCACTACATCCGTGTCTGTACGGTGGACTTGAATAAGAATTGGAAAGAGATAGACAGAAGGTTGAGGGAAATAATTGAATTCTAAAAATAGTGCTATGGAAGAGAAAAAAAGTAAATACACTTATACAAAAGGCGAGAAAGAAATCAACCGAGCCTTCAAAATGCAGGAAAAGGAACTTGCAAGCCTTTCAGAAGACTCTGAAAAGCTTAAAAAACAGGTCGATGATAATCAAAAAGCAATAGACCAGAATAAGTCTGATATACAAGACTTACATGCCCAGTTAGAGGTACTTAGGGTAAAAGCTCTGATGATGGCTAATGCAAGTGGTGTGAATGTACCAGATAAATTAAAGAAGCCTTTCAAGATGGCCATCACAAAACCATTGGTCGATGAGACAACACCTTATCTTGCTGATGAAAAGATTCCAAAGAGCGCAATACCTTCATGGGATGAGGTCATGAGGAAAACAGAGGATATGGTTCCGGAAGATGTGGCTTTGGAAGATTTGCTCTCCCAAGAGGAATTCAATTATGCCATAGAGGACGTGAAACGTATCAATCAGGAATTTGCAGACAAGACGAAACTTAACAAAACTGACATCAAGTTCTTGATGATAGCTTCAGCTCTTCAGACTGCCCGGTGGATTATCCTTCGACTGATAATGGGTGGCCTTGGCGAGACTATTAATTCTGACGACCGAATATCTGCCAAGGAGGGCGACAAGCAGAAGGCTAAAGATGAATACGAATGGAGTCAGAAACATGATGACCACGAAAATGTAAATAGTGAGAAATATCCCACATGGAAAGATATTGTTTTCGGGCAGTATAAGCGAGTAGATGGAGGACTAGCTCATGGTGTTTGTCCATATGATGCACAACAAAATGCTCCTGCCGGTTTCGATGATGGGGGAAAAGGCAGTCACCGTGTGAACACTTTGGGACATGACCCTATTTTAGGATGGATCTTCGGTACAGCAAATTTGATGACATGTACTATAAGTCTATCCAAGAAATTTGGATTTGGCACTTATCGTGTTTTATATCCAGGAGGAAAGTTCGGAGACAGGATTCTCATGGCAACGATGTTTGGTGAGATGTTGGAAAGTACGAAAGAAGACAAATTCAGACTTGCAGCAGGTCTATTCGCCCAATATGCGCATTTAAAGTCCGACGAGTTTACCTCCCGAGGTTTACCCGTTCCTTTGATTGAAGCGTTCTCGAAAGAATTGGCGGGCAAATTATATTCGGAAAACTATGATGCCCTTTGCTTGGTAAAAGATTTGAAGAAGGTCGGACTACAAGCCGGTATTTCTATTCTCATCAATATGATTATTAGTTTTGTACATGGTCTGTTCTACAACGAAGAAAAAGATGGAAATAGGGACCACTATGAGGTCAGAACAAGAAAAATATTGCTTTTTTCAAACCTCATCTCATCTGGTTTGAACTTAGCATGGGTAGGAGGAAACGCCGCTTTCGGAAACGAAGCAGCATGGAAAGATCTCGATTTAGGCGGATTGTTGGTTACTCTTTGGAGACTGTTCTCTGATGTTCGCTTCATCACCAAAGTTAAAGAGCAATTTATTAATGAAGAGATGGATAAGGTGACGAGAAAAGCCTTAGCTGATCTCGACTCAATGTTTGAAGAATAAATTTTAAATTATGGATAAAGATTTAAAGGCAATAGAACAACTGTGTCAAGTGTCGACGGCTATTATTGAAACGCCCAGCCTGTCGCTCAAAGATTTTGGTATCGTAAAGGATCCAAAGACAAATGCTTTGGTTTATACAGCAGCTGTTACAACTGCCGCGAGAAACTTATATGCAAGTATTGCGGCTGGAGCTGTAGCTTCAGCTGGATCTGCTGTTATCGTCGGTGGAGGAACATTAGCAGGCGCTGGTCTTGTTGCAGGAACAGCGGCCGGTGGTGCCGCAACCGCGGCTGGCGCTTCAGCTGCAACGGGAATCGGAATTGGAATAGCGGTCGTAATAGCTGTAGGCGGTGGTGTATTATACTATTATCGTAAAAAGAAAAAGAATAAGAGAAAGCAAGAGAAGGAAAGACTTCGCCGCGAAGTAATTAGAAAGATGCAAGCTGCTATCAACAAGCAGAAAGAGATTAATAAAGAGCTTGAGAAAAGAAACCGTGTTCAGCAAGCTGAAAATGAGCAACTCAAGAAGGAGGTTGAAAAGTTGAAAGAGGAAATCAAGAATCTTCAGGAGCTCATTGAAGCCCTTGCAGAGCAATTGAAACAATTTAAGGAGGCAGCGTAATATGGCAAATCTGAGCGTTCGTGATGTGTTAAGTGCCGCAACCACGGTAATCAACACCCCCACCAAGAGCATTAGAAATGTACTTGGTATAGAAGATTTTGATGTGTATGACGTTGGACTGCTGTACATTTCCCCAACATTGTTCTTTGGTAGGAAAGCCTTTAAATGGATTTCTGGAAGAATTACGCAAAGCAAAGAAAAAGAGCGTTTGTATCGAGAAATCATACGTAAGCAACAAGCTGCCATCGCAAAACAACGCGAAATCAATAGAGAACTTGAAAAGCGTGAGCGTCAGCATAGCTCAGATGCTTTCAATCAAAGACAGCAAATAGAAGATCTCAAAAAGCAAGTTGAAAACTTGAAAGAGGTAATTAATACACTTGAAGAATTAAAGGAACGAGCAGCTTGAGATTGTTTGGAAAATCACAAGATAAGACTAGTGGAATTGAATTTTTCTAAATGAACATTATCGTTTCGCTGCCCGGAGATGGTAAAGGGCTGTATTGGTAGAATTAATGAAAAACGATTTCCAGCATAAAACTATTAGGATATGAGAGAAATCACACGGTTAATTTTCGTAGTATGCATCGTTAGCTTGATGTCAGGCTGCAAAGAGAATTATTCTAACGGCGAGAAGGTCGGGAACTTGATAGAGTTTACCAGGAAAGGAGTCATCTGGGACAGCTGGGAAGGACGGCTGAATCTCACCCAGACTGGTATGAACACAAGCGGAGAGCCATTCAGTTTCTCCTTTGACAATGACCGCAACGACCAGGACTCCTTGATAAAGCTTATGCAGAAAGCTCAGGTCGAAGGCTGGAAAATCAAGATACGCTACCATGAGGTATGGGGACTAAAGAACGTTCTGAACAACCGAGGCGAGACAGACAATTTCGTTGACGGCTTAACTGTGTTGGATAAAGACTTTGCCAACGTTTCGAAACATTTTGCAGGCGCTGACCGCGGCCACGTTGTCGACACAGTGTATGTCGTGATCGACAAGAATGAATTGAAGAAGCACATTAACAACAAATAAATGGCGAATTCATATAGAGCAACATTTACTGTTGACACTGGTTTAGGAATCATCTATTGTTTCATGATTAAAGATGAAATATTGTTGTCATATCCGTACAATTGGTCTACTCATGTGGAGTTCACGGATAGAATTAATGGATTGGCTCATCAGTCGAACGTGTCAGATGATTTTTAATTAATGATGCATGAGAAGTTTTAAACAATACGAGTAAGTAATAAAGGACAATTGCATATATGGAAGTACTGGGTCTTAAGCGTTTACAAGAACTTATAGCGGGAAGGAAAGATGGTAATGGTTATGAGAGATTCGACTTTTTTATTCCGTCTTTTCAGCGTGGTTATAAATGGACACGTTCTGAGGTGTTCAAACTGATGTATGACATTTGGGATTTCTGTCTACATCATAATCCCAATGATACTAAATCCTTCTATTGTCTCCAACCCATTGTGGTACGCCCTGTTGAAGAACGTCAAATCGTTGATGGCGTTGAACATACTCATACAGTTTATCATGTTATAGATGGTCAGCAACGGCTCACCACCATGCTTATACTACAGCATGCCTCAAGAGACTATCAACTGGTAAAATGGGGCGCTTCACTGTCTGGAAAATTCCAAGAGATTCAGTCATACGCTATACGGTATGCAACCAGAGAAGATAGCTCTGTGTGGCTGCAAAACTTACGCGACTATGACAAAATGCAGAATAACAGCGATTATTACCACATACATGAAGCCTACCGGACAGCATTGGACTTCTTCAAGTGGATAGATGGTGAGGATACATCTTCTTCGCCCTTCAGTAAGGAATGCCCGACGGATTTCCGAAAAGCTAATTCTTGCCAAACATTCGATACATGTATGAAGACGAAGTGCTGTTTCATATGGTATGAGCTTGACAGGACAGACGATGTAGGATCTGACAATGAGTTTGGTAAGGATGTAGAAATTTTCAACGATTTCAACACAGGCAAGATACCGCTCAATAATGCTGAACTTGTGAAAGCTCTTCTGCTTCAGACCCGTAACTTCGAGCAGTTTACCCGCGAAAATGATAAGACGGTCAGTCAGGACTATCGTATCAACATTGCACATGAGTGGGATGCTATTGAGCACACGTTGGAAGATAATAAGTTTTGGAGTTTTATCTATGATCCGCAGTGGAAGCTGACCTATACTACGAGAATTGAATATTTACTCGATATTTTGTCAGGTAAGACCATAAAGGACAAGGACAACGAGTTCTTTACATTCGACTATTTCAATGATCTTTATGAAAAGCAGTCGGATCATCCGAAGCGTTTTGTCGATGAGCAGTGGCGTAGAGTAAAAGATCTCTTAATGATGTTACAAGATTGGTATGATAATAAGGTTTACTATCATTATGTGGGCTTTCTACTCAGTCAAGGTAAAACTGTAGCCGATATCAAAAAACTACAAATTGACAAGGATGGCAACCCAGTAAGGAAAAAAGATTTTATCAATTTTCTAAAGGATGAAATTCGTCAGCAGACGGCGCGTTATACTGTCTGCGATCTTTACAAAGGTGGAAACGGCGTTACTCCGCTCTTGCTGCTGTTCAACATTCTCCTTTACCTTGATAGTGCAGATAACAATTTACGCTTCCCATTTCATCACTACAAACAATCGTACATATGGAATGAGGAACATGTTATGCCTAACACACCTTTTGATCCAAACGATAAACGGCGAAGTCTGCTTTTTGCAGCTCAGATGCTTGAATATTTCACTGATATCAGTTTCTTTGATGAATGCGACCGTCTGAGAGCAGAGCTTGACAAACAAAACAGAAAGATTACCTCTGCTATGGTTCGTCAGCTTGCTGTAAAAAATCTGACGTCGCGTTATGAAGAGAAGGTGGAAGGTATGAAAACTGATAGTGATTCTCCATATTCTCACCAGAAGATCTGTCACAATCTACTCGAAGTGTTCAAAGGCATGGGAGCGGATATCGAAATGAGCCAAAAGTGCTATCAGGATCTCGACGAGTTATTTAACACTAGTAAAAATCATCTTGCTGAAGACGAGGAGCGCAACTTCCTTTGGAATCTTGTATTGCTTGACGAAGGTACGAATAAAAGTTATGGCAATGCCATCTTTCCCTATAAGCGCAAACGAATCATCAAAAACGACTCGAAAGGTATATATGTGCTAAAAGGCACTATCAATGTATTTATGAAGGCTTATAGTAGCCAATTGGAGAATATGTTTGAATGGGACAAGATTGATGCTACCAATTATCTTGCAGAAATAATCCGTAGACTACATCTGACTGATGGAAGACGTTTCTTAAGTAAGACGATTGTAGACGACGATGACGTATTGTCCTTACCTGACTTTGTAAATAAAGAATATCTAAAATCGCTATTATGGTAAACAATAATTCAAATATAGAAACTATGTTGGGTGAGATTAGCAGTTTTTGGGAACTCACGTCCAACCGGTCCATAGAGATTCCTATCATTCAGCGCGACTATGCACAAGGTCGTGATGATGAGGGAACTAGGCTTGTAAGGGAGCAATTCGTGGATGATGTCCTGAATCATCTGCGAAACAATGAACCTATGAAGCTCCATTTTGTTTATGGTTCACTGGAAGAAGCTGTTGTTGAAGATGAACAGCGTGGTGCCGAAATCTTTACTCCGCTTGACGGGCAGCAACGCCTTACGCTTTTGTTTCTTGTCCATTGGTTTATAGCCATATGGAATGAACACGACCTTGCCGACTTCAAATCGCATGTCAATGGTCGCTTCTACTACAAGACACGTGAGAGCACGAAGGAATTTTGTGCGAAACTCATCGACTTTCCCGAGAAGGAGGCAGCCGAATTGCGTGAGAAGGTCAGGGATGGCAGGTATTCAGAAATATCTCTTAGTAGGACTCTCATTAATGAGGGATGGTTTCACGATTCATGGCAGTACGATCCAAGCATTATGGGCATGTTAGTTGTCATCGACACCATTAAGAATCTCTTTGGTGATAGCGATGTCTTAGGTACTGCACATCGCTTTTTCATAGCACTGACAAACCATGAAGAAGACCAGCACCCGCTTATCACATTCCAACTATTGTTTATTAACAGAGGTGATATGCATCTGACAGACGAACTGTACATCAAGATGAACTCGAGAGGTAAACCTCTAACTATGTTTGAGACCTTCAAGGCAAAGTTCGAGTTGATGCTCCGGAGTTACAAGATGGACAAAGAATTCTCAAAGAAAATTGACCATGAATGGTCTGACAAATTTTGGACTATCCGCAATCGTGTTGTGCCCCAAAATAAGAAGGAAAACTTTTCGCGTGATAATACAGATTCGATGATGATGAACCTCATCAAAGTCGTTATTGCAAATTCCTATGCTATGTTGCCTGATGCCAACGACGACGTGCTCAACATTCTCTTTGAAACACAAGTCGCAAAGAGTGCTAAGCAGGATTTAAAAAACTTCACATTCTATAGATACAGTAGTGATCTTGGAGTTTTTCGAGAAGAGGCAGATAGCGATGACGAGCAGAGAACGAATGCGATAAAGCAAAATGAATCAATCTGCAAAGAGATAATACGTGCATTTATGTTTATTGACGATATCTTGGATGCTAGGGGTAATGTTAAAGAAAATTATGCAATACCTTCTTCAATTAAAGGCATAGACCACATTATAAGGAGAGTGTTGTTTTACAATATTGATGCACAAAGTGTATATTCTGATCTCTCCTATGGCTACCGATTATATTTTCATGCCTATATGGTTTTCTGGTCTGCCTTCCGCGAAGATATCTGCCGAGATTCCAAATCTAACCTGAATAATTCATACCACCTTAGGTTAGTTCCTCTTTTCTACAAAAACAGAACTGCTGGATAAGAATCTGTAGTATTGTCGAACTTATACCGTCATTAAGATGTCTCCAATAGCCGCTTAT
>Ga0310695_10009041_pt1 | contig 15166 bp, 13 predicted proteins | sample RumenRJG_04DNA_FD_203882 | JGI IMG/M metagenome (GOLD analysis project Ga0310695, IMG submission 203882) | Bovine rumen microbial communities from Lethbridge, Alberta, Canada - RJG_04 (v2) (version 2) | ecosystem: Host-associated > Mammals > Digestive system > Stomach > Rumen | place: Canada... | reverse complement strand
TTGTAACAGAGACAAGGCATCTGCACCCCCAGATTCCTTCACGCCCTGTTCATATCCACAAAACATCAACAGAAAAGCTATAACAAAAAGTCCTATCAATGATTTCTTCGAAAGTTCAGCTTGCAGTTTCTCTCCCTTTTTGGTATTAGCAACAAGCACGGCCTTCTTAAATTCCTTGTCATCTTTCATGCCAAGACCATCTAGAGCCCTTTCAAACTTCTTTGCATCCTCAGGGTTCCAGATTTTACTTGTGAGATATTCGCTCAGACTCATCGTAAAATAGACAGCCCCTACGAATTCCAAGAAAGAACTATAGTCCGATACCATCTTCCGACTCGTTATCTAAGTTATACAACTCACGCAATTCTTCTTGCACCTGCACATTCACCACCTTTCCCTTGTCTGCAGCCACATTAGTTGCATTCTCATCATCAGCCATCCAACAAGCCGTATAGAAAGGATAGTCGGCCCCCTTCGAAGCATTGTTTCTCCAGTTCAAGGGACGTAGATTTCTCAAATCATCAATCTGCTCTGCTGAAATATCAGCTCTCAGTTTCAATTTCGATGCTGGATAGATATGATCTATCTCCCACCCGAATACACTATTACGGTCGCCAAAATCCTCATAGAGAATAAAGGCTCCACAAGCATCTTTGCGCACCTGCTCTGATGGGTACTTGTCATCAACAACACCCTTATTCCATATAGCGCGTTTTAACTCTTCTGTTATTTCCATAATCTAAAAACGCTTACCTTTCATCACTCCCCTCTCACAGCACTCCTTATTCCATTATACATGACATAAGGAAAGAATCGCAATGAATCTAACGGGAATATCCTTGCATGACGTATCAAATCCCCACACCTGCGTCCCATCGAGTACACCTTGCTTACTACATACAGGCGACTAAACCATGAATCATGATCCATTAACCATGAACCTCGATTATGCCCCATGTTTCCAACTTCAAGAATAAATGCACATATCTTATCAGCCTTTCGCTTCCATTTTTCATCAGCAGAATAGAAAGGCATTGCCTCCGAAGGCATTCCTAGATAATCAACAGCAAAGGCAGCAAATGCCCGCCATTCACTCATCAATCCCATTTTCCGGATTCGTGATTCCAATAATACGCGATTTAGCGAATCCTTATATGTCCAAAGCAGCCTGCACCAGTCACAAACCTGTCTCAATCCTAATCCTTCCTTAAAGAAATGTTGTAGCATATGCGTAAACACATAAATCACATCTTCGTCAGCACTAGGTAGAAACACCTGCGTATTGCCATTCATCCAAGACCGGACCCTTCCTTCAAAGAAAATCGCCCTCTTAATCTCATCAAGTCCTTTTTCTATTTTTGATGACAATCCGCTATACAAAGTCCCATGCAGTTCCACCACAAAGCTGTTGATAGTCATCCCCAAATGCATCTCTCTGACATACTCCTTTTCAACTTCTGAAGCAATCGGTACTAACAACTCATTTGCTCGATTATAGTTGTCCTCATTCAGAAACAGGTCAACATCACCGCAACATCTCCAAAGAGGCCGCTCATAACATTGAGCAATGCCTTGCCCCTTCACAAGAATAGTATATACATCTTGATGCCTCAGTTTTTCGATCAGCCCAGATATGAACTTATTCATCGCCAGGTTTCGCTGTTCAAGTATCTGTACCTCCCCTATCCACTGCAACAGCAGCCCCTGAGGAGGTTTTACATTATAATGCTCAATACCCGCCAATACGAGTCCTACCACAGACTGTTCTTCTGACAACTGATAAACTTCTCCCCAATCTACAGAATCCACAGATTCAAGATTCTGAAAATCCGTAGATTCGACATCAGCCCACAGTCCAGCCCTTACTAACGCAAAGAATGCATTTATGGAAGATTCGTGCCAATTCAAACCCATTCGTGTTTACTCGAAAAAATTAACTTTAAGGTTATCGCTATGGTCTATCTTTTCACAAACGGTAACTTCAGTATGCCCACAAGACTTCCCCATCCATACGAGAAGTGCAGGACAAAAAAAGTAGCCAGCAGGTAAAAGAAGTTCAAATGCTTCTCTACTGCAAGCTTTGCACTTATAAAAGATAACAAACCTATATATGCCAGTAATGAAGCTACTGATACTAATGCAAATGGCCACCAAACAAATGACAATAAAACAGGTACGATGAGCGAGAGCACAAAGAGCAAAGGAATAAAATGTCGTATAGATAACGATGAGAAGAACTTAGTGTAATACACGGTCAATATATTCCACTTGCCATTACCATAGTTATTCTTTGCCAAGGCCTTCCATGTCTCTCGAGCAAGATAGGTACAGTATGTATCAGGAAGAATATATATCTTACCTCCGCCACGAAGAATGCGCTTATTAAGTTCAATGTCCTGATTGCGCACCAATCGCACATCGTACTTGCCGTACTTCTCAAACACCTCTTTAGGCCAGCAACCAAAAGGTACCGTCTCGACCTCCTGTTCATGGTCAATGCCCGTTCTAAAGGTTGAGTTACCTACACCAAACTTATTACCCAACACTTCGCGTATCGCAAGAGTCTTGGGGGTCTTATTCAGAACATCCGTCTTACAGACTGTTCCGACATTATCCGCATGTAACCGCTTTTGACCATTTACCAGCACTGAGAAATAATCCGGCTGATAAGAGGCGTGTGCATCCAAGCGAATAATGATGTCGCCTTTGGCTGCATCAATACCCCTGTTCATAGCATACGGTACAATTTTATCAGGATTATCAATAAGTCTGATAAATGGGTATTGGGTTGCGTATTCGTTTACGACCTCCCTTGTATTATCTTTACTCATTCCATCTACCAACAGGATTTCCAAATCATCCTTTGGAAAATCCTGCTTTAAGATGGAGTCAAGGAATTGCCCTATATATTTTTCTTCATTATATATCGGGCATATTACAGATAAAGTCATCGAATTTTTATTAGTAACTACGTTTATAGTTTAGATATGTTCTTCTACTCCTCGGAAATGAACATTCAGCTCATGGAGATGTTCCAAGAGAGTTCCAAGAGGTGTACCTTCTGTCATCTTAGCAAAAGCGTTCACATCTTTTGGGAAGCACTTGCCGCCATATCCAAATTTACCATCGGGTCCTGGTACGTAAGTATGTGTATCATTGATGTAACCTGACAGCAAAACGCCTGTATGCACCTTGCGCCAATCAGCACCCATCTGCTCACAATACTCACGACAAGCGTTGAAGTAGGTTACCTTATAAGCGCCAAACACGTTATGCATGTACTTGGTAAGCTCTGCCTCCAGGGGAGACATTACGGTAAACTTCTTACCAACAAAAATCTTGGTGAGCAGTTCATGGGCACCAGTAAACACCATCGTCTGCTTCTTGAAGTCCTCAATAAAGGTGCGCTCAGTCAAGAACTCAGGCATATAGCACACCTGATGGCCGGTCTCCTTTGAAAGACGGTCACTAGTACCAGGGAGGATAGTTGTACGGACGAACACTGGAACATCAGGAAGGTTTGTGATGAGTTCCTTCATCAGTGTCAAATCCTGCGTACCATCATCTTCGGTAGGAACATGAATTTGCAGGAATGCAATATCAATGTTACTCAAATCATCATTATAACCCTTATAAGGATCGCTGATGAATAGTTTACATTCAGGGTTGTTGTGTTCCAACCAATCTTTGAGGGCTCCACCTACGAAGCCACATCCAATAATTCCAACGTTAATCATTATATACAAATAATTAATTAAATAACACTATCAAAAAACTTAAAAAGGCTCACTAACTGTTCATCATTTTGATGCTGACTATTATTTGAATGAGTAAGAGCTGACCCGTTATGGAGATACTGATATATACTGTCAAAAGAATGATCTTTCTTTTGACCTAATACATATCTTTTTATTGTATGGTTTCTTAAACCACAAAACCAGAACCAGATATCATCTGCATGCGGGCAAAATTTCATATACAAATCTTTATTTAAAACATCGCTATGTAATGCGCCACATGGATATAGCACACCTCCTACACCTACTGGGAAAAGTAGTTCGCCGCTAGTTCCATTTACAAAAGGTTTCAAAATGCTATCCTCCCATTCACTATACTTTTGTGGTAATCCATTCAATATTATTGGCTTTCGAGCTGCTCTACAAATAATATCATGCGGGTGCTTTAAATGTTCGTCAAATAGCACTTTAACAGCATCTCTTGAATAAATCATATCATCATCAAATGTTATAATAACACTATTTGGATAATTAGATAGAGTAGGTATAAGCTTCTTATATGATTTAATATCATTACAATAACATATTTCTACGCCATTATCCTTCAGACCATATAACTTCTTGGGGATATTATTATCATTCCATTCATCTTCTGCCAACCATAAAATAATACGACTAGGCTGGCGTTTTTGACGTAATAGAGAAATAATAGTATAATAGACAACATTGTTCTTGACCCTTCTGCCATAACTTGTTAATGAAACAATCACATCTTCGGCTGAAGGACCTGATAATGAATGAACACGAATCATGTGCATGTCCACGCCCCACTTATACAAAAAACCTTTAATAGCATCTAATCCTAAAAAAATCTTTCTAATAATATTCATATGGAGGTCCTTTCTTACTTAATTGTCTATTTTTAAGGAGTTATTACTATTTGAAATTAATAGTACCTGAACAAATTCAATACCGTCTCTTGAACTGATAATTCAATACGGATACAGATATTCATTAAGGTTCTTTTCAATATAGTCTATCTCTTTTCTAAATCCAGATTCCTTTTCCCACTTCCTTGTATTCTTAATAGAAATCTCAGGTGTAAATATCTTTTTTTTCATAGAATGATGCTGATTACTTAGACCTGCAAAGTTAATTAATTTATTACTTGTTTCATCATATTTATAAATTAAATCCTCAAAATGGATAAGCATAGTATTGTCACATGGTTCATCTGTCTTTCTATGCTCTCTCAAAATTTTGAACCATTTACAGAAATCTTCAACTGAGTATGGTTGAGCATGATAATACGGTAAATGCCATTCAAGAAATACATCACGGGGGTCTCGATCAACGACAACAACCTTCAAATTATTAACGTAGTTCATATACTTTGAGACTTCTGAAGGAGCTGTTAATTGGTCAACCATCACATATTCATACCCATCCCCTACCGATTGAAAAAGCTTATCAGTAAATTTTTTCGTTGCAGAATAAAAAGAATCACGATCTATTGCTGTAAAATATCCAGGTTCATTTGTAAGCGATAGAAGGGATGTCCAATACTTCCTATTTATTTTTTTTGAGATAACGGATATCAACGCATCTAGCATATAAAACAATTCACCTCTTTCTATGCTATCACCACGCCATGTATTTGGTGTCTTCAGTTGAACTATCTCATTGATGTATTCTGACGTATATTTCATATAATCATCACCAAATAAACGCCTATACCTTTTTGAAAACATATTCCCGTTTTCAAACTTTGCAGCTTTTATAAAACGTTTTATAGCATGGCTAGTATTATGCCGATGCGGATGTTCGATTATATTCATCTCTAAAGCGCCAACTCCATCACAATCTTGTAGCAGCTTAATTTCCGTTGTACCAAGGGATTTAATACAATCAAACTCGCTAAAAAAGTCAGTGACAGCAGAAGAGCCCGTGCCATAATATCCTGCGCAAGAAATAACTCTCATATTCAAAAATAACTGATTAATAAAATAAAATTTGTAAAAATATGCAAAAAAGAGGTAATGAACATTCAATCCAAATTAAACAGAGTCATTTAGAATTCGACTAGGATTCAAACATAGTATTTGAAACGAAGTCTTATCTTTACTATATGAATAGGAAGTTTTTTCCAAATTCGAAAATAGTTACTACAATTTAAGAAATTCTCCTACCACATAATCAGCCGTAAACTTCTCAGGAACCCTAACTTTGTAGTTACTCCATTCAAGTTTTTTTCCATCTTTTACTATTTTCAATAGTGCTTCCTTAATTGAGTTTACATCTAAAACATCACCAAAATAAGAAATATATCCATGATCATACAAATCATGCTGAACACCTACTTTAGGACAAATTGCAAACATACGAATACCAGCCATCATAAAGTCAGAAATCTTAGTTGGCAGGAAAATCCCTTCTTCACAAGCAGCCTCTATAATCAATGCAATGTCATATTCTTCTAATAATTTTAGGCTTTCATGGTAAGCTACAGGAGTGCGAAGATTTACAACACCAGTCAAAGGTTCTTCTTCCATCATTCGCATTTCATCCTCATTTGTTTTCCCCATAAAAGTAATAGATAAATCACTTTTACTAATTCTATTCTCAATAATAAGTTCTTTTAAAGCTTGTAGTAAAGGACGGGCATAGCGGGGCGCTTTGCACTGCCCTGAATGTATTAGTTTAATTGGTTTTGATGTTGTATAATGGTGCACTACTGGAACGTTTGATAAAACGTGGGGGGCTATGTGAATTCTTTCTTCATCGGCCTGTACGTAAGTGTTTACATATTTAGCAAGACGAGAATTGGGATAAATATACCCGTCCGCAGCTTTCATTATTTTAATTATCCTTTTACACTTTTTTGTATTTTCAGGACCATTTCCCATGCCATAAGGGGCTATCCAAAGCTCTCTGGGAAAAGGGTCATTCCACGATGCAATCCACTTAATGCCATATTTTTTCTTTAGATAATAAGCAATAAGATAACTACAAGCATTTTTAGTTACTATATAATCATAATTATTATCCAAGCAAAGCTTTTCACATAAAGGTAAGGCGGCAAACGCCCAATGATAACCAGCTTTTACTACACCAAATTTTAACCATACTCTAAAATGCTGCCAAAGCGTTTTAATACTAACTTTGTTATCAACTTCGACAAAATATAATGAATTAAGTTTGATGCCATATTCCTCAATATCATCCGAAGGATAATATGTAGTATTATCATGTCTCGTCACAAGGTCTATCTTGAATTCTCCGCTCTGACTAAGCACAGCCAACTGGCGTGCATTACAAATATTCTCAGGGCCGGTGACTGGAATAGACGAATTCGCGATAAAAAGTATATGCTTCATAATATCACTATTTCTTAAATCTTCTAAATAATTATTTTTTCATACAAGGTCCGTATTACCGTATCACTTGTCATAACAGGATTATTTCTCAGTCTTACAGGATTGACCGAAGTAGACAGTACTTTCAATTCTTCGTTCCTATTCCCAGCCACCGGATTCTTCAACTCCATATCCACCATCATATGACGGAATTCAGCAATAGCTTGGACTGGACTCTCACACCCCATTGCTTTAGAAATGAGATCAAATATTCCAGCCAAGTATTCCTGTCCACGGTTATCTATGCACTTATCTATGTGACCAATCATATACTCCCAAATTTCCGGCAAACATACTGCTACAGCATGACCATGAGGTAACTTATACAATGAAGTAATCTTATAACTGAAAGCATGAGCTGCTGTGGTCTGAGTGATATTGATAGCTCGTCCGCCATAATTTGCTGCCAGCATTATCTGCTTTGCAGCCTCATCATCATTATCAAAGATATACTTACTCCAGTTGGTCATGATAAGTTCTATGGTCTTACGGCTATATTCATAGCTTTCTTCCGTAGAATTAACACTCCACCAAGATTCAATACCCTGGCACAGGGCATCCATCATGGTGCATTTCTTCTGATAGAGCGGTAAGGTCTTCAAAACAGAAGGCTCCAATACGGCAAAATCAGGCAACACACCATCATTTGTAACTGTCTGCTTTGCCCCCTCGTAATACATCACGGCATTATGAGTTGACTCACTACCTGTACCCGCAGTTGTAGGTATAGCAATGAAAGGTATCTTTGAGCCATCACATTCAACTCTTGTGCTTACCAAAGGTGGAATAAGGGCAGAATTACCCTCTTTTGCCAAAACAGCAAGCTTGATACATTTAGCCACATCAATGGCGCTACCGCCTCCTACAGCCACTATGGTATCACACTTGGTGATTTGGAAGAGGTCTATACCCTTACATACTTGCTCGTAAAGAGGATTGGGTGTGAAGTCTGAAAACATGACATGAGGAACACCCATGTTTTCTATGTCTTCCTTGATATTAAGGAATGGGAAAGATGAGTCGCAAACCAAGAACACCTTGGTAGCACCTTCTAAGGCTTCACGTAGATGACTTATACCGTTTAATATCTTTTGATTCATAGTCACACAGATATAACATATTATACAGATAAATTAGTCTTTCAAGAAAGACATAAGAGCTTTCTTATTTTGGATAGGAGTAGTGGTAGGTCTGCCAAGATCCTTACGATTACCTTTCTTGACTTTTACCTCTAAGAAGATAGGACCATCCTGAGCCTTAAGTTTCTCAAGAAGTTCCTCAAGATATTCTTTGGTCTCTACACTATAAATGGCTTTGTAGCCAACGGCTTTAGCCACAGCAGGCAGATCAATCTTCAAACCAACTGTAGGCTGTCCACCCACAGAGTCGTGAGCACCATTGTTGAACACAACGTGTACATAATTTTTGGGAGCCTTGTTGGCTACAATAGCCATACTACCCATGTGCATAATGCTAGCGCCATCACCATCAAAACACCACACCTTTCTATCCTCCTTTGCAAGCGCAATACCAAGAGCAATCTGTGAGGCATGTCCCATTGAACCAACAGTCAAGAAATCGCGCTCATGACCTTCGTTCATCGTTGTACGATACTCAAAAAGTTCACGAGAAATCATACCTGTCGTAGAAACAATGGCATCCTTCTCATCAAGAGCAGCTGCAACTGTCTGGATAGCTTCCTCACGACTCATTGTGAGGTCATTCTTTTCTACGTTCTGAAGTGTATAAGCATCGAATGTATCCTTCTCGATAACTAATGCATAGCATTGTTTGGTTGCCTGCATAAAGGATACAGCCTTCTTAATCTGGGCTTCAGCTTTGTCCTCTTCCTTACTCAGAACAGTATAGTCAATACCCATGATATTGAGCAAACCGGTTGTGACCTTACCTTGCTTTACATGCTGGGGTTCATCGTGAACACCTGGCTTTCCACGCCAACCAATGACCAACAGCACAGGAATATTATACACATCAGGATCTGTCAAAGATGCAAGGGGGTTAATAATATTACCTTGGCCGGAGTTCTGCATATAAACTACAGGAATTTGGCTGGTAGCCAAATAATGACCTGCTGCCAACCCCATAGCACCACCCTCGTTGGCAGCAATGATATTATGTGTAGAATCAGCATGATCGGTGATATAAGCACAAAGATTCTTCAACAAAGAATCAGGAACACCTGCATAGAAATCAATGCCATAGCTGGCTAATGTATCATAAAAGAATTTCGGAGAAATCATAACTTTCAATTTTCAATTATCAATTTTCAATTGGAGTTATTACTCCTCAGGAATGAGGGTAATAATCTCCTTAATACTCATGCACTTGTCATCACACTCCTTAGCACGGTGGTTCTCAAGGATGGTACGTGCTGCATCCTGCATAGCCGGGAAGCCAGTACGGGTGAGTTGGTTGGCATAGATAACTACATTCACTCCCCTATCCTTGAACTCCTGTTCGGTAACGGTATTGAAGCTGGTGGGCACAACCACAACAGGTGTGGTGCTGTTCTTCTCGCGGAACTTGGCCACAAACTCAAAGATTTCTGCCGGATCTTTCTTACGGCTGTGAATCATAATAGCATCTGCACCAGCCTCACTGAAAGCAAAGGCACGCTCCAGTGCATCTTCCATACCTTGCTCCAGAATCAGAGACTCAATACGAGCACAAATCATAAACTCCTTGGTCTTCTGAGCCTTCTTACCGGCACGAATCTTCTCGCAGAAATCAGGAATGGCAGCCTGGGTCTGCTTCACTTCAGTACCAAACAGGCTGTTCTTCTTCAAGCCGGTCTTGTCCTCAATAATGACCATTGAAACACCCATACGTTCAAGCGAACGAACGGTATAAACAAAGTGTTCGGTCAAACCACCCGTATCACCATCAAAGATGATGGGTTTGGTGGTTACTTCCATAATGTCATCAATGGTGCGGAAACGACTGGTCATATCCACCAGCTCAATATCAGGTTTACCTTTGGCGGTAGAGTCGCAAAGCGAACTTACCCACATAGCATCAAACTGATAGGTCTTGCCGTCCTGCAGCACCTTGGTATTCTCTACAATCAGACCAGTGATACCGCTATGGGCTTCCATAGCCGTTACAAGACCTTTCATATTGATGAGCTTACGAAGTCTGCCTCTACGAACATCAGGCATAGAAGCCTCAGAACGGAGAGCGGCATCCAGCTCTTTGTACATGGGGTTGTTGCTATAGGGGTATTCCACCAGCTTACCACCATAGGTCGCGAGAACCTCACACACCTCTTGGCGAATTGGCTTTTGGAAGCCTTCACACCAGTCATTGCCATGAACCAGATAATCAGGTTTCAAAGCTAATAGATTCTCTTTGTAAGAGAGTGTCTTCTGCTCAACCACACGCTCTACACCTGCCATATTCTCAAACAAAGCCTTACGCTCTGCAAACGGAATCAGCGGGTAACGCTTAAAGCTGGAAATAGCCTCATCACTCAGCACACCAATAATCAGACGACCCAAGCGACGAGCCTTATTGATGATGGCCACATGGCCACTGTGGATGTATTCTGTGCTGAAGCACATATATACAGTACGTTCATTCACCTCTTCTACCTTCTGACTCACTACTTTCAGATCCTCAGGGGTGTCAATTTCAGCACAAAGCATATCCTGAACATCGCAAGGATAAATTATGCACTTGTCTGACACCTCGTTAAAGGCGTTCTCTGCATACACCTTGCGGTTGTCGTTCTCGCAGAACTTCTCAATGTTCTGGAGCCATACCAGCCAGTCCTCTTTCTTGATTTTGTAGAGAGGTTGTGCAGCCATAGCATTGTCAAAGAACTCAATGCCCACCTTCTCGATGCGGCCATCTTTGATCACTGCCTTGAAGTCCTTCTCTGGCAGAGGAAGCGTGCTGCTTACGGCCATACAGCTATTCTCATTGTCAATTACAGCCTCCATCACACGGCTCTCGAACACCAAATCACCATGCATCAAGATGATGTCGTCATCCTTCAGTGCGTCTTTGGCGCAATAGATGCTATAGATATAGTTGGTCTTGTCGTAAAGCGGGTTGTTTACGAAGGTGCACTTCAACGGCAGGTGAAGTGCGTTGCAATAGTCTACCAGAACTTTGTCATAATAGCCGGTGGTCATAACCACTTCTTCCACTCCGAAGGAGGCAAGCATACGTAATTGCCTGCTCAATATCGTATTCTTAAACGATATTTCTGTCATGCATTTGGGGTGTTCATTTGTGATGACACCCATTCGTGAACCTAAACCTGAATTAAGGATTAATGCCTTCATTTTGTATATAATTTTATTGTTTATAATCGCTTAATACACTATGACTTAATCTCATTGTTACTTTTTCTATTTTGCCGTATTAATGTTCCAACTGGATTATTGAACAGATTCAAAGAATTTTTGGTGGCGGCAATAGCCATCATAACGAATAAGAACATTTTCGGCGTGAAAAGCATGTGCTCAATGAAAAAGATTGAAATCATACAGATTAATATCAAACGACTCTCGTAGGAAGTTCTTTTATACATTTTAAAAAAGAATCTGGCGAACAAAAAAGTTCCTATTATTCCACCCGTAACCAGCAATGTTTGTATTCCATTCATAAAGGATCCTTCATATCGTGAACCTGGAATATATAACAGCTTCGCCACGTATTCCAACGATCCGATGCCAACACCAAACACTTTGTATATCGGTTCTAATATGCCATAAATAAAATAACCTCGCCATATTCTCAAGAACCCCGATTGGGCACCATAAGCTTCTACTTCCAGGGAGGTTACCTCGTCTAATCGTGATAACAACTCCACGACAACGGGGTTACTAATAAAGAAATAAGCAATAATAAAAGCCCCCATGGCAAGGGCAGAGATCATTACTATCTTCAATTTAACAGGCACCAACCCTTTGATAAATAAAACAGACACAAAAATAGCAAGTAGACCTACAAAGCCACATCCAGATTGTAAAATAAGAAGTACGACTGAAAAAATCAAAAACTCCAAGGTGATCTTCCTATCCCTCAGTGTATTGTATACTACTACGCAATAGTATGGTAGTATATACTGTGCAAAGTGTGCTGGTTCAAGAAAGAAAGATGATGAGCGATTCATTGACGCGCGGATTTCTGTAAACTCGCTCAGTGTGGAATCGTCATAATACATTTCCAGCGGTAGATATAGAGTAGGGCGTGTACCGAATAAATGAAAACCGACCTCCTGAACAAAAAACAACGCAACGGCCGCATAGACAAGGATTTTGTAATACTTCAGGACATACCCCATATCCAAATTGGGCAGAAGCACACAAAAGGCGATTGAGTAAAAGATAAGAGTTACGGGGAAAAAGGAGGTTAAATAATTTCCTGGAAGCCCTGTCACCAAACTAACAAGAGGAGGGATAAACAGCATATACAACATGAAACTACCATATCCCTTCAAAATGCACAACTTTGGTGCTTGTGTCAATTGCAGCAATATGGCTATCATACCTATGACCTCTGGCATCGCATGGCCCAACAACCTGTATGGCGATGCGTAGTACATAAAGACGCAAAGGAATGCAATAATACTCTTCATCATCTTCTAAAAAGCATCTTTAACAAAAAATATGAAAGCCATCTCGGAATCATTCCCTGTATCGTCAAAATGATTCGTCTCTTACGCTCTAATCCTCGTCGGTCTATTGTTTCTATTCTTAATTCACCAACCATTTTCTTATAATCCGCGAAAGGATAGCCCGCCGAAAAAAAATACCTATATGCTCTAAAAACATTATCCAGATAGGTTGCTTGAAAGGCTTTTGAGAGGACTTCACTGTCACACATCGTCAACACCTCTTTTGATTTTCTATCAGCCTCTTTTACATAGTACAGCATTTGTTGGTATGGAACTTTCCTTCTAGTAAGAGATTCCGAATCTGTAATGCGGTAATTGTACCCTTTGGCCTTAGAATATGTCACTTTTCTTACATATTTAACGTAGGACAATGAGAAAAGATGGTCTTCACCAAACGACACGCCAGTATCAAACGCTAAAGCATGTTCATTAATAATGCTTCGTTTAAAAAGTTTGAAACAGGGAGAATTAATTATATGCTTATATTCCGAGCAGGCAAGAATCTCCTCTGTATTCTCTGTTTTTAAGTCTTCAAAATCAACGGATGAAAGAATCCTTCCATTATAGAATCTCTTATACCCTTGCATGATTAAATCCGAGGATTTTTCAGCTGACATAAAATCCTCCAGATAGGTCTTATCGATATAATCATCGCTGTCTATGAAACAAATCCATTCTCCATTAGCTTTTGACATTCCGAAGTTACGGGCTTTGCTAACCCCTCCATTCCCCGTGTGGAAAACTGAGATTCTCGGGTCTGTCTGAGCCAGTTCATCGCAGATGGCCCCACTATTGTCCGGAGATCCGTCATCAACGAGTATCAACTCGAAGTCATCAAAAGACTGGTTCATAATGCTTCCAACGCAATCCCCGATATACCTCTCTACATTATAAACAGGAACTATTACTGATATCTTGGGCATTGTTTTCATTTTACAATAATTAGTCGCTTAACACAAGGCATTGCTTAAAATATATATTGATTCACGCCTTTTCTGTTCTAGAATCCTATTAACCCTGTCCCACTCTATAGGCTTAAGGATATTAATGCCCTTGAGTTCTTTTTCATCTACCAATCTATCCAGTAACCCAAACATCTCCAATAGGGAAGTGAACCTGGACATACCCCTTTCCGAGTTTCCTATCACCCAGAATGGCTTATTGAATATGATAGAGAAGACCATGCCATGGAAGGAATCTACAATGGTCATCTTTGAATCCGCGAATGCCCTCACCCATGCAAACGGCGAAGGATAGACACAAGCCTCAATGCTCTTCTTAACATTTCTTTTAGTTCTGTGATCTTCATTATAAGTAGGCAGTATCTGAAAGGACTTTAATCCTAGAGAAGATTCCACCATTTTTATAAAGGAAGTTTTGTTATTATTCGGATCCAAGATGTAATTAAACAGGTTGCCATCGCTCTCTGTAACACCGTTTTGTTCTGTTAAAGATATATAATCTTCTTTTGTAAGCAACATGGTAGGGTCAACTACGTGGATGGCATCAATGCCAAGATGTTCCTTACAGAGTAGTATTCCACTATCCTCTCTAACTGTGACAATATCGAATTTTTTCACCAAATCGGAGCAGGTCTTAGTCATTTCGGAGGTAAACTCCCATTTATCTGTGCCAAAAGAAGCTGCATAGGAGATACGTTTTTTAATGGGTAGCCCAATGGTAAACTGTAGAAACATGTCCTCTATACTATCATTGTACGCTGGGCGCCAACACTGGTCGCTACCAACCACTAAAGCTTCTATCCCCCTGTCTGTCACTTCCTTCTTATAATCCTCAGATCTCTCACATTTGGCAGTATGGTTAATACAATGATTAATGAAATACTGCGTATTACGCTCTATGGTATCCTTTTCAGTCGCACTAAGGACATATTTGGGCTTGGCATATTTCTTTTTGTCAAGAAAATGCATAACATATCCCTTAATCCGTCCCAATATTAAATGCCATAAAGGATAATCCGGGGCCTTATGATCCAGAGTGACAGGAGAGTGTCCTAGCTTTAGAAGTGCCTGTTGCAGCGCATAATTCTGAAGTAATCCTCCGTAATTATTGAGTAAGGGTTGGGTTAAAATACCTATTATCATTTCTTTTTCAAGAATAAATTAAAACTAAATGCTATTTTTTGTTTTACTAGCGACCTCACTGAATCACGAGCATATTTATCTAAACCGACAAACCATGACGATAGCCCAACACAAATCACACTAACAATAACTATAAAGAAAAACTGAACATACATATTACTACATGTGCGCATTATATAGAAATATCCCAATAGCGGTATCGGAAGGGCAAAGAGAGTCACATTGAGGCAATTCAGAATAACATTAAATATTTCTTTGTAT
>Ga0310695_10009039_pt1 | contig 15169 bp, 11 predicted proteins | sample RumenRJG_04DNA_FD_203882 | JGI IMG/M metagenome (GOLD analysis project Ga0310695, IMG submission 203882) | Bovine rumen microbial communities from Lethbridge, Alberta, Canada - RJG_04 (v2) (version 2) | ecosystem: Host-associated > Mammals > Digestive system > Stomach > Rumen | place: Canada... | reverse complement strand
CCGTAATCATCGTGACATGGATTCCGGCGGCCTGGATGGCGCGCACGGCCGATTCGCGGCCCGCGCCCGCTCCCTGCACGCGCACCTCGCACTCGTGCATGCCCTTGGCAAAGGCCGTCTTCGCGGCGGTCTGCGCCACCATCGTGGCGGCGAACGCCGTGGACTTGCGGCTGCCCTTGAACCCTTCCTTGCCGGCCGAGCTCCACGCGATCACGCCGCCGCGGGCGTCGGCGATCGACACCTGCGTGTTGTTGAACGTGGACCTGATGAACGCGATGCCGGGCGGAATCGACTTGCCCGGACGCGCCTTCTTGGCGGCGGCTTCGCCTTCCGCCGCAGGGGCGGCGGCATCGGCTGCAGCCGGAGCCGCGGCAGGCGCTACCTCTTCATTCTTGATTTCTTCGCTCATAAATTGACGTCCTCTCCGAAATTACTTCTTCGCGGGAGCGGAGGCGCGCATCAGGGCGGCAGCGCCCTTCCGGTTGCCCTTGCGCGTGTGCGCGTTCGTCTTCGTGCGCTGGCCGCGCACGGGCAGGCCGCGCTTGTGGCGCAGGCCGCGGTACGACCCGATTGAAATGAGGCGGCGGATGTTCTGCGACACCTCGCGGCGGAGGTCGCCCTCCACGCGGTAATGGTCCTGAATGAAAGTCACGATCGCGTGAATCTCGTCCTGGCTCAGATCGTCGGCCTTCTTCATCGGCTCGACATTGCACGCCGCAAGCACGTCATCTGCGCGCTTCGGCCCGATTCCGTGGATGTACCGGAGAGCATAGCGAACATGCTTCTTGCCCGGAATATCCACACCCATCAGTCTTGGCATGGTTGTTTTTTCCTCTTTTTTCTTAGCCCTGACGCTGTTTATGGCGCGGGTTTGTGCAGATCACGCGCACCACGCCTTTGCGACGAATGATGCGACAGTTCTCGCAGATGCGGCGAACGGAACTACGTACTTTCATTGGTTAACTCTTCTTTTTATGGTCGAACGGCGGATAAGTATATCAAAAAGAGAGCCCCCTGACAAGGGGGGAAAAACACAAAAAACGCAGCGCGTCAATGGCGGCGGAAGTAGTCGCGCGTGGTGTGCACCACAACAGGCGAGAGCAGGACGAGCGCGACAAGGTTCGGGAACGCCATCAGGCCGTTGAAGACGTCCGCCGCGCCCCACACCACGCTCACCGTGAGGTACGGCCCGACGAACACCACGAGCACGTAGAGGAGACGGAACGTCTTCACGGCCCATTGCCGCCGCGCGCCCACGAGGTACTCGAGGCACCGCTCGGAGTAGTAGTTCCAACCGAGAATCGTCGTGAAGGCGAAGAACGCGAGCGCGACCATCAGGAAGCACGACGCGACCGTCCCCGCACAGGGAAGGAACGAAAGCCCGCGGCTGAACGCCTCGACGGTGATCCCCACGCCCTCGAGCCCGAGCGAGGGGTCCCACGCGCCGGTGAGGACGATCGTGAGCCCGGTCATCGTGCAGATCACGGTCGTGTCGATGAAGATGCCGGTCATCGACACGAGCCCCTGCCTCGCCGGCTCGTCCGTCCGCGCCGCCGCGGCGGCGATCGGCTCCGACCCGAGGCCGGCCTCGTTCGAGAAGATGCCGCGCGCGACGCCCTTCTGCAGGGCGATGAACAGGGTGCCGACGGCGCCGCCCGTCACCGCGGCGGGGTTGAACGCCGCCTTGACGACCAGGCAGACGGCGCCGGGTATCTTCTCGCAGTTCGCGAACATCACCAGCAGGCAGACGAGCGTGTAGGCGATGGCCATGAACGGCACCACCACCATCGAGACCTTCGCGATGCGCCTGAGCCCGCCGATCACCACGAGCCCCACGCAGAGCGTGACGGCCGAGCCCGCCACGACCACGGAGACGGGATAGACGCTTCCGAACACGCTTACGCCCGAAGAAGCGGCCTGCAGGCCGAAGTCCGGGTCGAAGAAGCGCTGCACGGCAGAGGTGATGCCGTTGATCTGCGTGACGGTGCCGATGCCCATGATGCCGGCCGTCACGCCAAAGAACGCAAACAGCACCGCCAGCCACTTCCACTTCCGGCCGAGTCCGCGCTCAATGTAGTAGAACGGGCCGCCGAGAACGCGCCCGTCGGGCAGCACCTCGCGGTACTTCACCGCGAGCAGCCCCTCCGCGTACTTCGTGGCCATGCCGAAGAACGCCGCAACCTCCATCCAGAAGAGCGCCCCGGGGCCGCCCGTGCCGATGGCCGTGGCCACGCCCACGATGTTGCCCGTGCCGATCGTGGCCGACAGGGCCGTGCACAGCGCACCGAACGGGCTCACCTCGCCGCTGGCGCCCGGGCTCCTCTCGACATGGAACATGCACGTGAACGCGCGCGCAAGGTTGAACACGTGCACGAACCGAAGCATCACCGTGAGCAGGACGCCCGTCGCGAGGATCGCGCCGATGAGCGGCACGCCCCACACCCATCCGTTCGCCGCGTCCACCCACGCCGTGAGCCTCTCGAGCCAGTCCGCTTCCGTCATGACGTCCCCATCCCCCGCTGTCACTTGTATCGGATGGTCCGCCGAGAAGGCGGCAGCGCCATCTGCTCCCGCTGCCGACGGCGCTGCTCAAGCCGCCGCTCGTCGGCCGTCGCCCCCAGCGTCGTGTACGACTTCCTGTCGGTCAGCAGAATCGGGCGCGTGAACCCGTTCCGCGCAAGAATCGCCATCACGCGACGGGGCGCGCGCATGTCCTGAAGGTCGTCGGGAACATGGATGTTGATCGTGTCCCGCTTCGTGAGGCCCGAATCCTTCAAGAGGCCCGGCAGGTCCTCGGGGTCGACGAACTTTCCCCGGTAGGTGACGCTGCCCAGCGGCGTAATCGCCACCTCGGGATTGCGCGCGCCCGTCTCGTAGCGCTCCGTGGTGCAGCCGGCCGCGCACGCGAACAGCGCCGCACACGCGAATCTGAGCGCAGCGAAGACAGCAAGACGCGCTCTCATAGTCCGATCAGTTCCCTGAGCTCTTCTTTTCCGTGCGCCGCGCGCTGCGCGGGCGTGCGGGTGTCCGGCGAGGGCGCGGGGGCGACAATGACGGCATCGGCATCGGAGACGGACGCGGGGGGCTCCGCACGGCCCTCCGTCTCCGGCACGGACTCCATGGCCCCGTTCAGCTCGCGTTCCAGGCGATCGCGCTCGGCGCGCATCTTGTCACGCTGTGCGCGCATCTTGTCGCGGTCGCGACGGCACTTCCTCTCCAGCGCCGTCAGGTCCATCACGGACCTCTTCAGTGCGAGCACCTCTTTCTCGGCGCGGGACTGGGCGGCGCGGGCCGCGTCCGCCGCGTTCTTCAGCGCCGTCCGCTCCTTGGCCCAGACCGTCCGCTCCTTGGCCCAAGCCGCCCGCTCGCCCTCCAAGGTCTTTCGCTCGACGGTGCGCGTGCGCCCGATTTCCCGCAGCTTGCGAATCTCGTCCGCCAGCTTGCCGTTGGCGGACATCAGTTCGCCACGCTCGCCGGCGAGCGCCTCGTTCGCGCGCGCGAGGTCAGCGTGCGCCCGCCACAGTTCGTCGAGCTTTCGATGCTGTGCCAGCAGCACCACTCCCGCCGCCACGCCAATGACGACAAGAAGGACCGCACAGACGGCCTTCATGCCAAAATTCGTATTTGAGTTGCTCATTTCTCGATCCTTCCTGATCCTCTGCCTCGGCAAGGGCCATTATTATACCATAGATTCGCCGGTTGTATAGGCACTTGATTTTTATCGGCTTGCGGGAGCGAAAGCGGAATGGTATAATGTGCCGCGTCATGCGATACCTTATCATCATCGTCGGCGCGGTTCTGGTGAACAACTTCGTCCTCAACCGCTTTTTGGGATGTTGCCCGTTCCTGGGCGTGTCGAAGAAGACGGAGACGGCCCTCGGCATGTCTGGGGCGGTCGTGTTCGTCATGACGGTCGCCTCGGCCGTCACATGGTGTCTCGACCACTGGCTGCTCGACCCGCTCGGCCTCGGCTACATCCACACGCTCGCGTTCATCCTCGTGATCGCGTCGCTCGTGCAGTTCATCGACATCGCGATGAAGCGCTTCGTGCCGCCGCTCCACGCCGCACTCGGCATCTTCCTGCCGCTCATCACCACGAACTGCGCGGTGCTGGGCGTCGCGGAACTGAACTGCAAGAACGGGACGCCCTTCCTCGAATCCGTCCTCTTCTCCTTCGCCGCCGCACTCGGCTTCGGCTTCGCGCTCGTCATCTTCTCCGGCCTCCGCGAGAAGCTCGCGTGGGCGGACCCGCCCCGCTGCTTCCGCGGCATCGCCGTGGCGCTCGTCACGGCCGGTCTCCTCTCCCTCGCCTTCATGGGCTTCAACGGCCTCGTCAAACTCCCCTACTAACTCGCAGCCATGACAGCAATCATCACAGCCATCCTCGTCATCGCCGGCATCGGTGCCCTCGCGGCGCTCGCGCTGGCGATTGCGGACAAATACCTCGCCGTGCAGGAAGATCCCCGCATCGGCCTCGCCACGGCCGCCCTTCCCGGCGCGAACTGCGGCGGCTGCGGCTTCGCCGGCTGCGCCGACTACGCGCGCGCCCTCGTCGAGGGAACCGCCGCACCCGGCGCGTGCGCGCCCGGCGGCGACGCTGTGAACGCGGAACTCGCCAAGATTCTCGGCGTCGCGGCAACCGCCACCGAAAAGCGCGTCGCGCTCGTCAAGTGCTGCGGCACGCGCTCGGAGGCGATCCGCGTGGGCGACTACAACGGCATCTGCGACTGCTCGGCCGCCGCCGCCACGGCGGGCGGCGACAAGGGCTGCCGCTTCGGCTGCCTCGGCTACGGCGCGTGCGCGAACGTGTGCCCGAAGCACGCGATCTCGATCACCGACGGCCTCGCGGTCGTGGACAAGCGTCTCTGCATCGGCTGCGGCAAGTGCGTGAGCGTGTGCCCGCGCAAGCTCATCGAGCTCGTCCCCGCGTCCGCCACCATCCACGTCCTCTGCAACAACCCCGTCCGCGGACCCGAGGTCACGAAGGTCTGCGGCGTCGGCTGCATCGGCTGCCACCTCTGCGAGAAGAATTCGGGCGGCAAGGAGGCCAACCACTTCACGTTCAACGGGTTCCTCGCGAAGGTCAACTACGAGAATCCGCCGACGGACGCGACGCTCGCGGACAAGTGTCCGCGCAAGTGCATCCGCGAAGACGCCCACTTCGAAACGGGTAACTAAGCCATGAAAACGGTCAACTCAGCGTTTAAGTTCCACGGCGGCGTGCACCCGCAGTACAACAAGGACCTCGCGGCCTCCAAGCCGATCGAGGCGATGCCCCTTCCCAAGCAGCTCGTCGTCTCCATGAGCCAGCACCTCGGCGCGCCGGCGAAGTGCCTCGTCAAGAAAGGCGACGCCGTCGCCAAGGGACAGCTCATCGGCGAGCGCAACGGCTTCATCTCCGTGCCCGTGCACGCCCCCGTCGCCGGTACGGTCGCGGCCGTCGAGCAGCGGATGGGGCCCGCCGGCGGCTGGGCCGACGCGGTGATCCTCGACGTGTCCGAGGACCAGTCGGCCGCGCCGGCGTTCCTGCCGCCGCTCGACTGGAAATCCGCCAGCCGCGAGGACCTGCTCGCCCGTGTGAACGACGCCGGCATCTGCGGCATGGGCGGCGCCGGGTTCCCCTCGGCGGTCAAGCTTTCCCCGCCGCCCGACAAGCACTGCGAATACCTTATCCTGAACGGCGCCGAGTGCGAACCCTACCTCACGAGCGACTACCGCACGATGCTCGAACGCGCGGACCGCATCCGCGCGGGCGTGGAGATCATGCGGAAGATCCTCAACGGACCCGCCGTGCGCATCGCCGTGGAGGCGAACAAGCCGGACGCCATCAAGGCCCTTGAAAAGGCCTTCGCCGACATCGAGGGCAACGTCGAGATCGTCGTCCTGCCGGTCCTCTACCCGCAGGGCAGCGAGAAGCACCAGATCTACGCCACCGTCAAGCGCATCGTCCCCGAAGGCGCGCTCCCGATCGCCGTCGGGTGCGTCGTGGAGAACGTCGGCACCGTCGCCGCGATCGCGGACGCCGTGGAGAAAGGCATCCCGCTCACGGAGCGCGTCACGACCGTCTCCGGCGACGGCGTGGTCGAGCCGAAGAACGTGCTTGCCCCCATCGGCACGCGCTACGCGGACCTCGTCGCCTTCTGCGGCGGCGAGAAGGACGGCGTGCGCAAGGTGATCAGCGGCGGGCCGATGATGGGCTTCAACGTGCCCCACCTCGAGATCGCCACCACGAAGACCACCTCCGGGCTTCTCTTCTTCACGTCGGCGAAGGTGTTCCAGTACACCTCGAACGCCTGCATCAACTGCGGACGCTGCGTGCGGGCGTGTCCGATGCAGCTGAACCCCGCGTTCATCTGCTCCGCCGTGGAGTCGAACGACATCGCCGCCGCGCAGAAGATGGACGTGATGGACTGCATCGAGTGCGGCGCCTGCTCGTTCGGCTGCCCCGCCTACCGCGACATCACCCAGAACTGCCGCCGTGCCAAGGCGTCCATCCGCGCCGCCGCGGCCGCCGCCAAGGCAAAGGCCGCCGCAGCGGCTGCGAAGTAAAAGAGGCAAGAGGTAATTCATGAAACCAAAAGACACATCGGAACATTACATCCTAAGCTCGTCGCCGCATGCGCATGCGGACGCTTCCACGAGCCGGATCATGCTGGACGTGATCATCGCCCTTCTGCCGGCGCTCTGCTGCGGGGTGTACTTCTTCGGCCTGCGCGCGCTCTTCCTCACCGGCACGTGCATTGCCGCGTGTCTCGTGACGGAGGGCCTCTGCCGACTCGCGATGAAGCGCGACAACACGATCGGAGACTTCTCCGCCGTCCTCACCGGGCTTCTCCTCGCCCTCAACCTCCCGCCCGACCTGCCGCTCTGGATGGCCGCAGTGGGCGGCGTGTTCGCAATCGGCGTCGCGAAGCAGGTGTTCGGCGGACTCGGCTACAACCCCTTTAACCCCGCCCTCAGCGCGCGCGCGTTCATGCTCATCTCCTTCACGGGACCGATGACCACCTGGACGGCGTCCACGTGGATGGGCAATCCCGAGGCCACCACCACCGCCACGCCCCTCGCGCTCATCAAGAAAGGCGCGGAGGGGTTTGACTGGTCACAGGCTGCGCTCATCAAGGACCTCTTCATCGGCAACGTGAACGGCTGCATCGGCGAAGTCTCCGCGCTCGCGCTGTTGATCGGCGCCGCCTACCTGCTCTACCGCAAGGTCATCACCTGGCACATCCCCGTCGCCTTCATCGGCACGGTGTTCCTCTACGCGATGTTCAAGGGCGGCGTGCCGCCGCTCGTGCACGTCCTCTCCGGCGGCTGCGTGATTGGTGCGTGCTTCATGGCCACGGACTACGTGACCTCGCCCATCACCGCCAAGGGCAAGCTGATCTTCGGCTGCGGCTGCGGACTCATCACGATGCTCATCCGCACCGCGCCCACGGGCGCCTACCCTGAGGGCGTCTCGTTCTCGATCCTCATCATGAACGCGCTCACGCCGCTCATCAACCGCTTCACCCAGCCCAAACCCTTCGGGAAGGTCAAAAAGTGAAAAAGATCCTCCAACTCATCCTCTCGCTCACGCTCATCTCGGCCGTCTGCGCGGCCGTGCTGGCCATCGTGAACAACGCCACGAAGGAGCGCATCGCGAACCTCGCCACGCTGAAGGCGAACAACGCCGCGCGCGCCGTCCTGCCCGCGAGCGTCAAGGCCATCGAACCCGTCAAAGACCCCGCCGACGCCTCGCTCACCGCGTTCATCGGCTATGCGGACGACGCCAAGACGCAGATCGCCGGCTACGCGGTGCCGGGTCTCACGGCAAAGGGCTACGGCGGCAACATCCGCCTCATGGTGGGACTCAATCCCGACCGCACGGTGATCTCCTACCAGGTGCTCGCCGCAGCCGAAACGCCCGGCCTCGGCTCGAACCTCACCACGCCCGCGTTCATCTCGCGCTTCAAGGACCAGCCCGCCGCCAGCGTCAAGGTCACGAAGGACGGCGGCAAGATCGAAGCACTCACATCCGCCACGATCTCATCACGCGCCGTCTGCGACGCCGTTGCTGATGCCGCCCAGCGCATCGACCGCATCGAGGGCAAGGATACGGGCGCGACAAGCGCGCCCGCTCCCGCCGTCAATCCCGAAGGCAAATTGCTCTTCGACCCCGCCAAGCCCGAAGAGGCGATCAAGGCACTGCCCAAGGGCACGGCCACGGCCACCGCCCTTCCCGGCAAGAGACGTTTCCCCGTCTTCGAGGGCAAGGACGCCGCCGGCAAGACGACCGGCTACGTGGCCGTCGGCACGGGCAAGGCCACCGGTCCGCACGGCGAACTCGTGATCATCTACCAGTTTGGTTTCACTGCCAAACGCGCACCGTCGTTCAATCCGGCCCCGCGCATGGTTAACCAGCCCGCCATCGAAATGACGGACATGGAGAGCGCCCAGCGCATGGCCTACAACGCCGCCCTTCAGGACGCCCTCTCCCAGCTCCGCTAACTACGGGCCGCGACAAGCGCGGCCCCTCCCGCCGCCTGGAAGGCTGCTTTCCCAGTTAGTGTGCCGCCTGGAAGGCTGCTTTCCCAGTTAGTGTGCCGCCTGGAAGGCGGCTTTCCCAGTTAGTGTGCCGCCTGGAAGGCGGCTTTCCCAGTCAGGCTGACTGGGGGAAGCGCTACTTTGCCCTGGCCCAGTTGCCGAACTTGGAGTAGAACTGCTGTCTGCATGAATGCGTCATGCCGAGACCGTTGCCGATGGCCTTGTCCTTGACCTTGATCTCGTTGTAGGCCGCATAGACGGCGCAAGGAGGACAGGTCGTGTCCGAGAAGCCGACGGCGACGCGTACGGGGCACGTGATGCGGGAGGCGAAGTTCGCGCCGTCGAAGTACGGCGCCCACTTCTCGGCGGCGGCACGGCGCTCGGGCGTGGAGGAATTGTTCTCGACGACCTGCGGCCAGCCGCTCTGGCGTCCCTTCAGGTAGCCCATGGTGTCCGTGATCGCAGGCACGTAGAACGCGGCGCGCGTGAACGTGTGGTTGAGCCCGCAGAGATAGAACCCGAAACCGCCGCCCTGCGACGTGCCCTGGTAGCGGAATCGCGACCTGTCGACGTCCGGACGCGCCGCGACCCAGTCCACGGCGCGGTCGATGCCGAGGATGACAGGATAGAAGAAGTAGTCTTCGCGCGATTCCGTGATTCCCGCCTGACAGTAACGCGGCGCGCCGAACCGCGCCGCGAGGGCGGCGTCCATTTCCTTGTACTTCGCCTCAAGCCCGGTCTTGCGCCACTTCCAGTCGGGCGCGAAGGGATAGACGCTGAAGCGCACGCAGATCGCGTCACCCCGTCCCGCCATGTCGTTCGTCCAGCCGCCGAAGCCCGCCGCGTTCACCTCGAAGGCAACAGGGAACGGCGCCTTCGACTTGTCCTTCGGCACGCTCATGTAGCCGTGGACGCGGCGTCCGAAGGTCGCAAACGAGATCCGGTAGAAGTCGAATGCCTTCGTGCTGCGCTCCGGCACACGCGTCATCTGCGCGTCAAGCGGGACCTCGCGGGCGAGGCGCGCGCGGGCGTCGGACCAGAATGCGTCGAAGTCCGCCGGCGACGGACTCCCCTTCTGGATCTTCTCCGGCTCGAATCCCGCGCTGAACACGAACGGATCGTTGCGCCCTTTCTTTGTGGGCGGCAGGGTGAGCCGCAGGAACCCGGGTTCGCGCAGCGTGCCCGAGAACTTGAAGACGCCGCCTGTCGCCGACACGTCGAGCGGCATGTTCGTGAAGACGGTCGTGCCGAAGTTGTCCAGGACGGCGAAAGCCCGTTTCGATCCCGTCAGGTTTTTCCGCTCCAGCAGCCTGACCGTGAACGTGGCCGTCTCGCCGCAGCGGTAGATGCCGTCCGGCCGATCAAGATCGACCTTGTATGTGGCGGCGAACGCCGCCCCTCCGACCATCACCGCAAAAACGACGACAGACACTTTCTTCAGAAACACGCTTTTCATTGCTGGAAATATTCCTCCATCATTCAGGAACGGGGATAGTATATATAGCATTTTAGGGTGTAGCGCCACTTAGAACACGGCGATTTCCGAAACGACAGTGAGGATTCCGCTTGCGGCGGCCGGAACATCCACCACAAGCGCGCGGCGTTCCGGAATGTATTCGTATGTGACGGGTACGCCATCGAAAAGAACGCTGCTCGGTTTCGACACGCGCGTCACCACGACCTTGGACCGCACCTGCGGCCACGCCGTGATGCGACAGCGCAGCGTCCCCTTCTCGGGTACAAGCGCCTCCACGTCTCCCGCCGCGTGCACGAGCGCCGGCGCGCCACTTCCCGGACGCACAACCGCGCGCACCGAATAGAACGGCACCTTCACGTATTCGGCGAAGTTCTCCTGCAACGTTCCAGGATTGATCGGAATCGGGTAGCGCACCTGATGTTCAAGGTTCCAGGAATCGGGCAGCAGCCCCACGAAGCGCGGCTCTGCCGCCGTGTGGTTCTGCCGCGCGCCGGAGACCGTGATGCCAGTCGCGATGTTACGCCAAAACTTTCGCGCCTTGACATCGGGTTCGATCCGCGCCAGGTCCCACAGCGCGGCCGAATAGACGAGTCCGCACCACTGCACGGGACGCCCGATCCAGTTCGGCGCCACCCAGCGCGTCGCGCCCATCACCGCGCATGTCGCGTAAAGGCCTACCGGCTTCACGCCTTCGCCGAAGTCGAACGGCGGCGGCACGATGTACACCATCGAAAGGCCGCCATACGCCCAGTGCCGCGCCTCGCGGAGATAGGCGGGATCGGGCTTCAGGAGATAGGCGAGCGTGTAAATCCGCACGAGGTGCGCCGAGGCCATGATGTCCGGCGTGTGAAGCGGCATCTCCCACGGCTGCGCGCCACGCGGCACCGTACCGTGGTAGAGCGCGGTCGCCTTGTCGACGATCGCAAGCGCCTTTGCGATCTCCGTTTCGTCGCCGCTCCACGTGGCCGCGGAGAGGAGTCCGTCAAGCGCCATCGCCGTGTAGCCGTTGCAGTGGTCCGCACCGAGCGTCTCGCCGAAGTCAGGCTTGCCGGTCTGCGGCTTCCAGATGCGCTTTCCGCTGGCAAGCGAGACGTTGCCGCTCTTGAGATCAGCGGCCTTGCGCGCAAGGAACGCCGGCACGTCGCCCGCGACGAGCACGGGCGCGGGACGGCGCACGTGCGAGACGCCCGTGAAGCCCACGTCGCGCTTCGGCACAGCGGCGAGAATCTCGGCGGCAACCGAACGCAAGCGCGCGGCGAGTTTCCTGTCGCCTTTCGGCTCGCGGTCGAGCGTGGACGCAAGATGCTGCATGAGGACGGGCGCGTCCGCGACGAGCGACGACTTGAAGCTTCCTCCAATCGCGTGCTTGAACTTCACGCCTTCGCGAATGGCCGAATCGAGCCAGCCGTGCGCGAGCTGTTCGAGCGCGGCCGTCTGGTCGATCTTGTCGGGCGGCAGAAGCGTTGTGCCGGAAAGCCATGTTTCGATGGCGTCGGCCACGCTCTCTCCCTCACCCGCCTTGAACAGCGCCAAGTGTTCAAGTTTATGGAGCGGAACTGGTTCGTACACGTCAAGTTCCGACTCGCCGCGCGCCGGTCCCACGGCGGGCGCCCAGAACGCAAGAAGGTGTCCGCCGCTCTTGAACAGACGGTCGGGCGTATCGAACACGGCCGCGCACTGGGATGGACCCGCACCTTTCTTCTTGATCTTTTCAATCTCCATCCACAACGCGGCAAACCAGCTGCCGTCCTTCGTGAACACGGCCATCGGCGCGCTCAGGCGGTACTCGGCGGGAATCAGACGGTTGTGCTCGTGCGTGCGGATTTCCTTCGTGCTGGACGACGGTTCGTCATCGAGGTACTCCACGCCCGCGAGCATCGCCTGGCGCTTGTGTCCGTTCGAGGCCCGATCGACAAACAGCGTCAACGCCGGCACATGCAGCGCCTGCGCCGGTTCGCCGCTGTCTTTGGGCGTCTCGGCCTCAATGCGTGTGAGTACGACTAGGGCATCGTTCGTCTTATCCGTCATGAAGTGTCGACGGATCCACCATCTGCGTCCGTCTGCATCTGTCGTTGTAGCTTCTGTCGAGATTCCGCCGTTCGAATTCACCTGGCCGTTCATCTTCGCCTTCGACCAGTCGAGCGTACGCACCTTGCCGGACTTGTCGACGTAGACGAAAGGCTCCTCCGGTAAGTTCTCCACCGTCTTGCCGCGCGAGATGAACCGGAACGCGCCGATGCGGTCTGGATCGTGGCGCAACTCCCATCCTTCGCCTTTGAGCACGAGCTGCGTGGATGCGGGGATTATGAGCGGCGGCACCTTCTGCGGCACGTAGCTCCAGAGCGGCTTGCGCCATTCCATCGTGAGATTCTTCACCGTGAACGTCTCGTTGCTGCCGGGCGGCGGGTCGAGGCGGAAGTGACAGGGGCCTTTCAGGCTGAACGGAACGGCCCCTCGCGTCGCGAGACGGGTGTAGGGCGGATCGCCCACGGGGTACAGGCGACACGACATCTTCTCCGAATAGGGCCTGTTCGCCGGGGCGAAGAAGAGCTGCCAGCTGTTTGCGCGCGACGTCGGCGCGCACGTGAGGGTGAACGTCATGCGCCGCGGCTCCGCGGGAACGGCCGGGATTTCGACTGTCGGGCCGAAGAACCACGGGTCTTCGCCGTTGATCGCAAAGGAAAGCCCCTTCTCGGATGACACCACGTCCACGACATGGTGCGGGTTGCCCCATTTGTGCGGCTTCGTGAAGTCGGCGATCGCCGTGCGGACGCCCTGCGCAGGCGTCCGATTCGCCACGGCAGCCGTGGCGCAGAGTACGACAGCAAGCGTACAACAGCAAGTTTTTACAAGCTTCATCGTTTTCATCCTTTCATCTGTCAGCTGCAACTATTCACTTCGCCCTTTCCGCGGACGTACGCGTGGTTTCGCTCGCGGTAGAACCGCGAAAGGATCTGGGCATCGTCTTCGGCGGACGTGCGGGGAAGGCGGCGGGGGCGGGTTCCGTGCCCATTTCAAGCTCCAGCAGGCCGCCGTCCGTCACTTCCTTCGTGGTGATCCATGCGCGGTCGAGCGGCTTTCCGTTGAGCTTCGCCGAGCGGATGTAGACCTTCTCCTTCGACACGCCGTTCGCGCGAATGGTGAAGCTCTTCCCCTTCGCGTATTTCGGATCGAGGCGGAACGACACCTCCGGGAACAGGGGACTGGTGACGATCCACACGCCGCTGCCGGGACACGCCGGATGCAGACCGCTCGCCGCGAGAATGTACCACGCGCTCATCTGCCCTTCGTCCTCGTTGCCCACGTAGCCGTACACTTCGTTGCCGTACGCGCCCTCGCAGATCCGACGCGTCCACTTCTGCGTGAGCCACGGCTTGCCGCAGTGCGGAAACATGAACGGCACGAGGTGCGTGACCTCGTTCGGGTGGTTGTAGCAGTCGCCCCACATGAAGTTCGCCGGCGCCTTTTCAAAGAACTGCTCCAGCTCGTCGGCGAATTTCCGCTCGCCGCCCATCAGCTCGACGAGGCCGTAGATGTCGTGCGGGACGAACCAGCCCTGCTGCCAGGGGTTGGACTCCACCGCGCCCTGGCCGTGTACGTGACGTCCGCGCCATGGCGTCCACGATCCGTCCGCCTTGCGGCTGCGCATCCATCCCGCCTCCTTGCTCCAGATGTTCCTGTACCATCCGGCGCGCTCGTAGTAGCGCTTCGCGTCGTCCGCCTTGCCGAGCATCTCCGCGAGCTTGCCCATGCACCAGTCGTCGTAGGCGTATTCGAGCGTCACGGAAAGCGAATTCGGCGACCAGCCGCAGGCCGCGTTCCCGCGCTTCCGGGAGGTGGCGTCGGCCAGGCGCCACGCGGTCTCCGCGTCCCAGTTGCGGATGCCCTTCTCGTAGGCGTCCGCGATGCAGGGGATGATGGGATTCCCGACCATGCAGCCCGACGTGCATCCGAAGATGTCCCAGACCGGCAACGTGTCGCGCGGGCCCAGCTCGTTCCAGCGCAGCATCGAGTTGATCGTGTCGTTGACGATGTCGGGACGAATGAGCGTGAGGAGCGGCATCTCGCTGCGGAACACGTCCCAGCCGCTGAACACGGTGCGCGCGGTGAAGCGGTCGTTGCGGTAGACCTTGCCGTCGCTGCCCATGTACCGGCCGTCGACGTCGCCGATCATGCGCGGGTCGATGAGCGCGTGGTAGAGACACGTGGCGAAGACGGCCCTGTCGTCGGCGCTCCCGCCCTTCACCTTCACGCCGGCGAAGGCGTCGCTCCAGAGGGCGAGCGCGGCGCGGCGGGCGCGGTCGAAGTCGAAGTCGGGGATGTCGTGCACGAGGTTCTTCCGCGCACCCTCCTGGTCGACGTACGAAAACCCGGCGCGCATGAGCACCTGCTCGCCCGGCGTCGTCTCGAACTCGGCGAAGAAGCCCGTGTTCGTGCCGGTGTAGTCGCGGCAGCCCTCGAACACCTTGTCCCTGTCCCACACGCCGAAGCGCCTGAACGGTTTCGAGAACGCGCAGGTGAAGTTGACGACGTAGCGGACGCGTCCCGCGCCGCGTCCCCAGCCGCCGTCCTGCCACGGACACTCCATGCGCCCTTCGATCGTGTGGTCGTCCACCACGCGCACGTGCTGGCGCGAGTGCTCCAGCCACCTTCCCAGCTGCCCCACGCGGCGGCCGAGGTCGATCTGGACGCGCGCCTCCTTCGACTCCGGGAACGTGAAGCGCAGGATGCCCGCGCGCGGCGCGGCGGCCATCTCGGCGCGGATGCCGTAGCGGTCGAGCGTGACGGCGTAGTACCCCGCCTCGGCGACCTCGCGCTCGTGGGAGTAGGCGCTCTTCGCCTTGTCGCGGTCGAGGTTGCGCGCGCCCGTCGTGGGCATCACCTGGAAGTTGCCGAATTCGCCGTACCAGCCCACGCCGGAGAGGTGCATGAAGCTGAAGCCCTCGATCGTCTCGTGGTGGTACGAGTAGCCGCAGCCGTTGTCGCCGCCGGTGACGGTGTCGGGCGAGAGCTGGACCATGCCGAACGGCGTGGCGGCGCCAGGGAAGGTCTTGCCGAGGCCGTGCCCGCCGAGCGCGCTGCGCGGATGCTGCGTGACGGCGCCGATGAACGGGTTCACCTCGCGGGCCATGTCCGCACACGGGCGCTCGCCGCCGAAGGCGTACGGAC
>Ga0310695_10009036_pt1 | contig 15178 bp, 16 predicted proteins | sample RumenRJG_04DNA_FD_203882 | JGI IMG/M metagenome (GOLD analysis project Ga0310695, IMG submission 203882) | Bovine rumen microbial communities from Lethbridge, Alberta, Canada - RJG_04 (v2) (version 2) | ecosystem: Host-associated > Mammals > Digestive system > Stomach > Rumen | place: Canada... | reverse complement strand
AGGTACGGGATAAAAAGTGGGAGGTGGTTATAGTAGAAGGAGAACTCGACGCTCTCCACGCTATTGCTCTGGGACTTCCCAACGTAGTAGCAGCTTCTACAGGTAATATAAGCAGGGAAAAAGTAATAACCCTTAGGAAATACGGATATCGGAATATAGTTATCCTTCTTGACGCTGACGGAGCGGGAGAGGAAGGAACGGAGAAAAGTATCTTAACTATCAGCGACGAAGGACTTAACGCTTTTGTGGCTACCATACCAGACGGGAAAGACGCTGACGAGTTTCTGCAGAAACACAGTATCGACGAACTCAAGGAGTTAGTAGATAATGCCAACTTTGCGGAAATGTGGCTTTATTTCAAGGAGCGGGAAAAATTCGAGCAGACCCAGAAAACGGATATCGATAAGAGTAATTTTGTACGGAACTATATTAAGATAGCAAGCCGACAGAAGGATAAGACGAAGCGGGAAAGGCTCTACTATTACTTAAGTAGGGACTTCCAGGACATAGATATTACGAGTATTGAGAAAGGAATCCGAGAGGAGGTAGAAAGTAACATATCCGAGGAAGAAAGCGAGGGTAGCGTTAAGCGGGCTTTAAAAGACCTCAGAGCAGCTTCTTACACTATCAGCGAGGGAAACACTCTCGAAGGTACAGACACACTCCAGGACGCTTTAAAAACGATCAAGAGGGACGGACAGAGAGAACACGCTCTCCAGGTAATTAAGACAGATACGGACTACCTTTGCAACGATAGCGGTATTACATGGGAGTATAAGAAGAAAACTATTGGAGAACTCAAGGAAGCCGTTAAAGACCTCAAGGAAGCGGAGCAAGAAGATACTTTCGCCTCTTTGCTCAAGGATAATACGGAAGAACTCTGGGACAGTTACAAAGTAGCGAGCCAGGCTCTTAAGACAAAATTCTCCTTTTGGAACTATGCCGTTAAAGACTACTTCGATTTTTCTTTCCCTTCTGGAGCTATCTCTATTATCGGAGCGCAAACAAACCACGGAAAGAGTAAGGTACTACAAAGTATAGCTCTCGACACTATAGAAAGCATGGAGGAGGGAGAGACCGTTTTATATATTACTTATGAGGAATCCGAGGGAGGAGTAAACGCACAGTTCCTCAACTCTTACTTTAACGATATCCTTACGAGACAAGGGGTAAGAGGTAGTAACCTCAAGACTATTACGGACTATCTCACAACTGGAAGCACTCGTTATATGAACGGAGATACTATAGAAAAGTTCTTCCAGAAGGAGAAGGAATGGAAAGTTATTCGACGGGAGGGTAAAATAAAGATAGTGAGACCTGATGACAATTTTCTGCAGACACTCACGGCTCTTATACTGTACGCTACTAAGAAGCTCAAAGTTAAAGCTATCTTTATCGACTATGTGCAAGAAATCTACGTAGAAGATTGGAGCAAGTATAGCAGAACCGACGAACTTAAACAAGCTATGGTAGAACTTGACGCAATAGCACAAAGAACGAACCTACCTATCATTATGGCAGCTCAACTCTCGAAGGAAGCCGTCTCTCCCCTCGACCTCTATAACCAGTTTATAGCGGATAGTTCATGGATAGGTAGAAAGGCTTCCGAAATTATCCTTATATGGAGTAATAAGTTTGATATCCAGGCTAAAGGACAAAAAGAAAAAGCCGAAAAAGAAGATAGGATATTAAGAGAGATACCAGACTTCAAAATAGGAGATAACAATAGCGGGCAACTGTATCTCAAAATTACGAAGTCTCGCTTTATTCCGACGGGATCCTATGCTATTGTAAATATCGACGCAAATACGGGTAGAGTGAAAGGGAACCTCGACGAAGTGAAAGAGGAGTATAAGCGTACCCAGAAACCACAACAAACAACTTTATTTAAAAGCAATAAGCCAAAGGAAACGAAGCCTATAGACGATAACGTAGAGAGTGATCCAGAGTTACAGAGACCCTTTACCAGAACCGACAGAGACGAAGAAGAATCTGAGGCTCCCAAAATTCCACTTCCTAACGAGAACGAAGTAAAAGCGAGTGAGGCTCCAGATACTCAGCTCCCTACTTCTGAAAATGACGAAGATTTACCGTTTTAAAAATAACAGAGTATGAGTAGAATTATAGCTTTCGCAAACCACAAAGGAGGAGTAAGTAAGACTACCTCAGTAGCCAACGTAGGAGCAATTCTTTCCAGGAAAGGGAAGAAGGTACTTCTTATAGACCTCGACGCACAAGCGAACCTCACAGACTACTTCCTCAAGGATAAGCCAGAGGAAACCGTCTTTAACTCTTTCGTAGATGAAACCCCGCTCCCTATTGTATCGATATCGAAGAACCTCTCTATAGTTCCTTCTTCACTCGAAATGATAGGTATAGAGATAAAGACTGCAGAGAATATCGACAGAGCGGAACTCTTAAAGTACCTTATGGAACCGATAGCGGATAATTACGACTATGTTCTATTAGATTGTCCCCCGTCTCTGGGTATAATCACACTTAACGCTCTGATAGCAGCTACAGACCTCTATATTTGCGTTACTGCAGAAGCTATTCCCGTACGAGGTTTGAAGATGCTTACGGACACTATGGAGAAGGTAAAGAAACGCAAGAACCCGAATCTTAAGCTCTCTGGAATCATTATAACCAGGTGGGGAGGTAGGAACCTCAATAAAGCGATAGAAGATAGTCTGAGGAACGTTTTCAAGGAAGCAGTATTCAATACTAAGATACGGGAGAATATCTCGATAGCGGAAGCCCCTACTTCTTTCCAGGACGTAGCCACTTACGCTCCCACTTCACACGGAGCGGAAGATTATAAGGCACTCACAGACGAAATACTTAAACGTACAAAGTAATAGACTATGAGTAGAAGCAGAGAAGAACTTAAAGAGATTGCAAGGCAGATCTTAGACTATAAGAGAAACGACCACTCACAGTTATTGAACTCCCTTACTCCAGAAGAACAAGTAGAAATAACTCCACTCTTTAGAGAGGTAACGGACGAACAGATAGCGAAGGATAGAGCGGAACACGAAGCTTTTATGAAGAAGGAGCGGGAGTTTGACAGAGAGACGAAAAAGTTTATAGAGGAGACCGATAAGTTCTTAGCAGAATACGACAAGTTTTTAACCAGAGTAGTAAATGAGGTAGGAAGAAATCGGAGACGTAAAGACAAGGAACCAGAAGCGACTTTATTTCTACTCTCTGGAATACCCTCTTAATAAATATCGGAATACAAAGAATATAGTAAATAACAAAAATACAAACAATATGGAATTATACTATCACAAAACAGACGGAGGAGCCGAGTACTACTCGACGAAACCAAACGACCTTAGTACGACAGTCTTAAGAACTGACGGAAACGAACTCGAAATATCCAACTTTGAGCAGCTTAAGAAAGCGGGCTTTAAAAGTGTAGTATTCAACGGAGAGAAGTACGAACTTTAATTCCCTGCAGTATGGAAGTAGAAATTTCGTTATTCAGCACAAAGAAGGGAGCTATCTTTTCTCCGAATACCCAGATAGGAAGGGGAACTATCAAAGGGGACACTCTCGACGAGATAAAGAAGCAAGCTGAGAACTTAGTAGAGAATCCAGAAAAAGGATTTTCCTTCTTCTATGGAGATATACAGAAACGACCCAGATTGTACGACTATAAGAATAACTCTTTTAGGATAGAGTTTGAAGTAGAAGGAAAGAAGTATAATATAAAACCAAAAAATAATAAGAATATGAGTAAGAAGAATTTTAGCGATCCTATTAATGATATTTTGGACGCAAAACCAGAAGCCCCTCAGACATACGAGGGAGAAGAAGCCACCACTTCCCAGGAACCTAAGAGAAAAGTAGGCAGACCAAAAAAGGATAGGAGCCAGGAGAGCGAGAACGAGACAGAACCGAGAACGTATAAACTGAGGAACGAAATACTCCAGAAGGTAAAGTTAATCTCCCTCAAAACGGGACGTAGCCAGACGGAAGTAGTGGAATACGCTCTTACTGAATTGATAGACAGATACGAGAAGAAAAACGGAATCCTCGACGTTACGGAATCCGAAAAGAGTTTCGAGGAGTTTTTCTAAGCCAACGGGGGGAGGCTCTGTTATGAAGTACTTAGTACTCGCTTTGCTCTGGGTAGTAGGAGCAATCCTTCACTACCTTACGAGGAAGTACGGACACCCTTAAAGGGACGTAGGAGCCGTTTCTTCCATCCGACGGGGAAACACCTTACAAGAAAGGAAGAAACGCTCTCACGGGCTTTAATTCGACGTTTACAAGAAATATTATAAATACAAACAATAAAATAATTATAGAAATATTTGGAATATTAAAAATATAATATTATCTTTGCAACCGAATTTATTATATTAGACGAAAATATTATTATTATGGAAATTGAATATCTGTATAGCAGGGAAAGAGATAGCGAGTTACAAGAACTTGCTAAGAAGCTCTCTACCTTCAAGACCTCTGAGGAGTTAGAAGAGTTTGTTTCCTCACTCTCCAGGAAAGAACAGTACGAGCTTCTATCTTTTATAAGGTTTGACACAGAAAGACTTAAGTACGAGGTAGAGAAAGAGCGGGAGAGGAAAAAGGCACTTCTGGAACGGAAGGAAGAACTACTCAAGGAGCGGGAGGCACTCGAAGAACAATTCGAGAGAGCAAACAATCTTCTTGAGGTATTCGGGGAGAAAGCTTTCATCTTTGAAATGGGTAAGGCATGACAGTAGAAATACGGGCTTTACTTCCGTAAAGTTTGCATTACAGAAGTTAAAAATATGAGGTATGAAATATATTATTATTAAGCGGGTACTCAAAGAAAAATGTCCCCCAGGAATAAAAAGCGTATGGAGTTTCGATAAGATACCTTCTGAGCTTTGGGAAGTCTGGGACGAGAGGGAAATAGAGGAATCTATTACTCCAGATATCTACACGGATCAAATGGACGAAACGGTAGAGAACTACTCCAGGAACTACCCCGAATATTTCTGGGAATGGTATACGGAGGTAAGAGAAAAAGTTCACTACGATATTTTAATAGACGGGAGCGTTTATGAAGGAAACGAGAACTTCGATATAGCTCTCTCACTTTTCGACACAGTAGATTATACTTGCTTACGAGAATATTACGGACACAAAAAGACGCTGCAGGTAACGCAAGGAAATACGAGTATCAAACTCAAGGAGGGAAAGATAGACTATCCGCTTATTGAGGTAGTACTGTATTATTCCGACGGAAGCAAGCTCGACACCTTCAAGAAGCTACCGCCAGAGGAGGCAGGGACACTCTTACTCCAGGCAGATAGCGACGGGAGAAAGCCTATTAAGGTAGAAGTCCTTAACAAAGACGGAGAGGTAGTATTAGAGTTTTAGATTATTATAGAGTTATGGCAGATCCAACGACAAATAAAAAGAGGCTCCCAAGGGAACTCCAGACGTATAAGCGGGAAGTTAAGCAGCTCGACTTCAAGGGTAAAGTAATAGAATACTTCATGCTTTCTCCCTACCTTAGGAATATAGACTCGAAGAAGAAAGAGATAATATATAACACTTTCTCAAGGATAGAGAAGGAGGAGTTTTCGAGAAAGTATCAGCCTATCTATTCGGCTATAGACGCTTATTCCGATAGAATACGGGCAATATATAACAATACTATCCTATACACGAATTATGTACATTCAGAACTAAAGAAAAAGGATATCTTCAGCTATACGGCAGACTTCCTTAATAATGCTATTTCCGCAACAGAAAAGGCTCTGGGGAACGCTGATAACGAGCAAGTGAAGAAACACCTGGAACAGATGTTAAAGACCCTCAGAAGCTACCATATTCCAAAACTGTTAGATATAAATAGCATGATGACAAAGGAGGGAGGCTCTTTCGGAATAAAGTACGAAGCAATAGATAAGGAGCTTCTTTGGGTAGTAGAGAGAATCAAGGGCTTCTTAGGCTTGTTAAAATCATACCTCGACGCTCTCAAGGAGTTTGTAGAGTGGGTAGGTACTCCAGAACTCTTTCCGAGGGAATTTGCGGAAATGGAACGAGATCTTAAAACCCGATATTTCGGAGTGAAGAAAAACAGTATCAAGGCGAAGAACCCCCAGGCGAAAGACTTCCCGCTTTTCTTCCACGATCCAAAGACTACGGAGGAGTTTGCAGCTCTCGACTATATAGATGCACCGAAAACAATAGATATCAAAGGAGAAAAAAATCTTTTTGTTATCAGATACAGAAGTTTCTTTAACTATTAAGCAGCATGGAAGAAGATAAGAAGATACTATTACCAGAGGAACCCGACAAGTTCAATAACGGGGAGGAGAAGTCTCTTCCTGGTATGGACGTAGAATATTACGAAGGTAAAGAAGCGAAGTCCGAAACGGAAATTATACCCCTTCAAGGCAGAGTATCAAACGCTTTCATGGGTAGTATTATAGTTACTGCAGACAAACTCAAGCGGGACTTCAATCTCTCGCTCTCTGACCCTGATATAGTAGAAGCTTGCAACAGAGACGGGAAGATAGTTAAACCGACGGCTTTCCAGAAGCGAGTACTTCTTTCTCTGGGAAATCAGCTCTCCAAACTCACGAACACTCCAACAGTTAAGAACCATATTAACGAACTTGAGAAGGGCAATAGGTACGGAGAACAGATAGCAGTATTCGTTAATATTGAACAAATGGTAAGCGATATTATAGGAAAGGAGGAGAGGTGGAAAAGTACCCCTCAGAAGAAAGTTATCAAGGCTCTGGAAGAACTCTCGAAGCTTAAGCAGCTCCAGATATATAAGACTGAGTACTACGAGGAAGGAGATAGGAAGAAGCCCGTAGAAGTAGCTTTCAAAGATCTGTTTCCATATATCACTTTAACGGGACGGGAGCAGCATATACAGATAGGAAAGCGAACTGTTATATCCTTAGAAGTAGCCGTTTCAAATATCTATCTCGATAGAATTAGGAACAGGAGCGTAACTATTCCCGCTACCTTCTGGGAAGCCACCGCAAGCAACGGGAACAGAAACGAACTCTCTACAGATGAATTTATAAGTCTCTCGATAATGGTATTTGATTTATCCTGGAACCACTATAACGGAGGAGGATCGAACCTTTCCTCAGTAAACAAGAAGATAAAAGATGAATGTATTCTCGACGTAGAAAAGATAAGGCAAATGAGGAAGGAAGTACTCACTCATACTCCTATACCTTTCGAGCGTTTAATACAGAGCTTAGAGAAGGCTATCAAATTCAGATCACAGATGAACAGATTTAAAAGACACGTCTGGGAGGCTATGTGGGCTTTGATAGACAGAGGTATAATTACAGAAGATAGTAGGATAGACGATAACAAGAAAACTATAAACTTAGTATATAGTGAGACTTACGGAACCCCGCTAACTTATAAGCCTGGTGGGTATTGGAGTAAGAACCCCTACAAGAAGGAAGATAAGGAAGAATCAGAGGAACAATAAACGAGCGGGTACAAAAGAACGGAAAAAGTGTTACGCAAGCAATATATTATTATAACACTAAACAATATGGTATTTCTCACAAATACAATATTACGGAAAAAGTGTTACGCTCTGGAACCCCGATAAAAAGCCACTTTGAGCAGCGTTTCACTTGATGAAGTATAACAGTAAGGAAGAAGTAATTTAACGCTACCAGAGGGGAAGTAAATAGCCTACTGAGGTATTCTGGAGTACCTCGAAGCAAAGGAACGGAAAAAGTGTTACGCAAGTACGGAAAAAGTGTTACGGGGGAACGGAAAAAGTGTTACGCAAGTACGGAAAAAGTGTTACGCACACTTTTCTATAAAAGTCTATTAATCAGAGAGTTAGCCTATTTTGCGTTTTACCTCATAAATATTATAAGAATAACTATATAATATTTAGAAGCGAGAAAAGAGCCTTTTTGGCTTTTAGAGCCAGGCTCTTTCTCGCCTAAAGAAATGCTCTACAAGTATGTTACCTGGTAGCAAGTGGAACCCTCATACTTCGAGGAAATGAGGCAGTAACTCAAGGCAGATCACAAGTAAGGCACTCACACCGTACCTCACCAGTCTAAAACCCCCCGTATGGTCAATTTATTGAGGGGGGTACCCTAACTCGGAAATCCACTTGCCCCACCTTTTATTTACACAGAACTTTTTGGGGATGTTGGTTTTCCCCAATTTTCATATTAAACATATAAAAGTAGGATAACTCGAAATAAATTACAAGCTGAGTAAGTCTTAAAACATCAGTTTTTCACACCTCAGAGCCAAAATTTCACACTCTTAAGGCTCTATACTCGACACGTAGGAGGGAAAACACTCTCACTCTGGAGCCTACATGAAGGAGAGCAATCCAGGACACCTCAGAACCCTTTCACCTCGACGGGAGCAAGCAGGGACACCCAGAAGGAAACCCCCGTTTTCCGCTTTCCGCTATCCGCTCGACGCTCCCAGACGGGAGCAGCGAACAGTACGATTTTTCCCTTTTTCGACTTGGAAAAATCGCTTATTTTACGCTATTTTGGGCAAAAAACGGGGGTAGGAGTGCCGAAAATAGGCGGTTTTTGCCGAAAGTCCGAGGAAAACGCAAGATAAATTTTTAAATCAAGATAGGAGGAAATTTTTCAAGATAAAAGTAAACTTTGAACGCTATTTCGGGGGTATTGTAGATAATATCTTCAAATATGAAACAGAAGGAAGCAAAGACCCCAGGGGAGAAGAAAATAGCGAAGATAGGAGGTAGGCTTCTTAGTGACTACTGCCACCTAAAGAATATAGTGGATATGGTAAACAGTAACTATATTCCGCTCTTTCAGATTATGGGAATGGATCAGCCAGAAGATAAGGATAGTATTATAAACGCTCTGGTAAATGGTTATTCCTTCATGGAGAGAGCGAAAAACGCTTTTATCGAAACCTATACGAAAAAAATATCTGAGGGCAAATTCAAATTAGAAAAGATAGTACCTCAAAGGACTTTGGATAAGAAACTTCCAGATCCAGAAGCGGAGAAAAAACGTATCGATAGGGAGATACATAGAAACTTGTGTTTCAAGTTCAACGAACTAAAAGACTATTACGTGAAGGAGTTTAATTACTATTCCTTTTCCCTTCAAGGGTATAGTAAAAAGCCCCTGGAACTCTGCAGGGACACTCTCGACTATACACCTTCTGGGATTGTTATCGACGCTGACAAGTTTATAGAGTTTTATTCGAGTTTCATAGCTGCAGACGAGAGCGAATATAGGAAGCAGCACCAGGAAGCAGCCGACGGGATGAACCGTTTCTTTGGGGGAGCCGTAGAAATAACCTCGAAGGAGCTTGATAGGTATTTCCTACTCGAAAACGGAATAGTGGTACCGAATCCGAAATCTATCAATATAGAAAGCTATATGAGACTTGGATATAAGGTAACGACGAAAACAAATAAATGAGCTATGGAGGTACGACAGAAAAGATACGAGTATTTCTCCAGGGACGGGAAGAAGTGGACTGAATGGTTTGACTATAACGGGGAGGAGTATAAATGGCAATTAAAAAACAAGTTAAGAAACGAGTACCGAACTATCCAGACCTCTTTAGCGAACTGACGGACACGGGAGCAGCTTCTTCTATTCTTGGAAATGAGAACACGATAGAAGCCCGTAGAAGCCGAGATTTGCAAAAAGCGGATAATTGGAAAGGCAGGGAGCAAAGTAGCCGAGAGCGACAAAATAAGAGGCTCTGGGAAACGCTCTACCCTACCCCGAATAAAAAGTAAACATGGGAAGGCAGATATAATAAAATAAAGTTATCATTAAATTAAACGAGTTACAAGTATGAAAAAGAAAAAGAAGAACCTACTCCCCAAGATGGGAACCAGGTACACGGAACGGGAAACACTCAGCAGAGAGAGAAAGCAGCTCTCCCAGCTTGAGGAGAAGTGCGCAAAACTTGAGAAGATGAACGGGGAACTCTTAGAAGAACTCGCTGAGAAGGTAGTAAGCGAGGCAACGGAAAAGAACCTCAAGAACGAAGCTTACGCTTTCCTTCTCTCTGAGGGCTTAGTAGATAAGTTTCTAAACTTCCGAGAGATCTATCAAAGAACGAAGTCCCAGGAAGTCTATTTAAGGTTAGTCCAGATAGCGGACTTAGAAGAATGTTGGTTAGAGCCTTGACTGTTATCTGAGTAACGGGAACAAGTAAACCCAGAACATAATTATAAGCGTATTATAGATATCATTAAGTTTAATTTAAACGTTTACAAGTATGAGTAAGAAAAGTTTTCCTACAATGGTAAATTCAAACTTAGAGTTTGATCTTCCGAGAGCAGCAAGAAACAAGGCTGCAAGTTTCAAAAGAGATGTTTATCCGACGTTATTAGACTTCGGATTGTTGGATGATGAACACGTTCAGAAGTATTTGAACTGTGGAACTATGAAGGAGATCTACGAGGACGCTCTCAAGGAGAACAGACGTAGTATTACGCTCCTGGAACAGAAGGCACTCGTAGAAGCAGCCAAAGACGAGAAGCAGAGAGAAGATGTCTGGAAGTTCCTACGTGACAGTAAAAGCCCCGTTAAAAGTCCGAAGGAGGACGGCTTTATTTTTGCCCCGCTCCCCTTCTCTGACTACAATAATAACGGAGTTATCACAAAGTCTCTTTCCGTTAAAGATCTGGATATTCTCGTAGATGAACAGTTCTTAAAGGATCTGTGTGTTATCAAACCCTCAGACGAACAGAAGGAACTCTGGGATATGTTAGAGGACTTCTGCGAGAACTTCAACAAGAAGAACTTCCACAAGAAGTATCATATCGGTAACTTGTTTATCGGAGACGGTAACGGGATAAGACCTAACGTCTATGGTGTATTATATAAATACCAGTGGATGCACCCGAAAAGATGAATCTTAATGATATCTACCTGTTTCAGAATCTCGTTTGAAAATTTTCGGGGAGGGAGAGTTAAACGCTCTCCCTTTTTCTGTGTTTATATGAGTAATAAAAAGGGACATAGCTTGCTATTCTGAAAGTCCCACGAACTCCCTAAAATGAACTTTTAGGGGTATTAGGCTTCCCGACTGAAAAAATGTACCAGGCTAACAAGTTAGCAGACAGTTTCCGAAATTGTTACAAAAGGAATGAAGGTAACGGAATAGCAAGTTGTGTTTTTGTACACACAAAAACGAAATAGCAAGTTGTACTTTTGTACCCACAAAAGTAACTTTGCCCGTCTCTCGACGGGGGTATAGACGCAACTTTTTACGGATCTTTTCTTTGGCTCTGGGGGTACATGGATAGCAGGGGGACAAAAAAAAGAACGGCTACTTTCACAAGCAGCCGAACTCTATCCGAAAATATTATTATCGAACGTTTACCAAACATATAACGGGAGAAAACACGTTCAAAGTTTACTAAACCCTGCAGATGTTTTCGGAAGGAGGGCGTAGCCTAATACGTACCTTTTCGCCAGGAGCCACAAAGGAACCCGCAAACCCCTCGACGGATAGCAAGCTAAAAAAGAGAGTGAAAAATTTGTTTTATCGGGGAATTATGAGTATCTTTGCACCGAATTTAACAGATACGAAACTCTTAGCGGGTAGAGTATCACAAAACTTAAAATCATGGATAAAGAAAAGACAACGTTACGAAGTCTCCAGGAGAGCGGAGTAACAACTTCCAAAAGAGACGAATTGGAGTTTGAAGAAACCCCGAAAGGCTTAAAGCGAGTTATTAACTTGAATACAGAGTACGACACTCTTAACAGTCTATGGAGTGCGGAGAAGAACTACTACCTTCTCTACTGCATAAACCAAAATTCGGAACTGTTCAACAAGTACGTACTACCTCTGAGGGAATCAAGGATCAAGAAGCCTATACCCTACTTCAAAACCCTTACGGCTTTTCTGGAGTGGGTAATAGACACGAACCCAAAGGCATTAAAGGAACTATTACGGGACGTTCTTTTGATGATGAGCAATAATGACAGAGGTATTTTACTTCCAGATGAAGGAGGAGTAGCCGATAACGACGATATGGCGAAGTTCTACAAAGGACTTTCCCGTTATATGTCGGAACACGTTCTAATAATCGGTAACGCTCCAGATCCAGAACCGCCACAAGAAAGCGAGTACCCACCTATCAACTTCCACGATAACGAGGAATAAGGAATAAGGTAAACTTAAAACCATATTTCTTAGGAATAATAGAAATACAGAAAATATTATATTATGCCAAAGAAATTATATGTACCTACACGGCTACCCCTGGAACAGCCAGATAGATGTGAGCTTTGCCCCTTGATAGGTAAGATACCAGAGGAGGAGCGGGAAGAAGGACTGAGGGAAGGTTACTTTTGTCTGGGTAAGTTTCCGTACCCCAGACTAAAATCAAAGGGAATCAAACTGAGTAAGGCAGAGTACCGAAAAAAGAAGCGGGTACTTCACAGACCTTGCGACAGTCTTTGGAAAGTCTGGGTAACTCTCCCTAAGAGGTGTTTCTGTATGCACGTAGAAGCCTATAAGCGTTACAGAATGGAATTTGAGAGGGAGCAGCAGCTTAAGTACTATCCTAAGTTCCACTTCAAGGACTGAAAAAGAAAGAGCCTCGACGGGGGTAAATAAAGCCCGTAGAAGCTCTTTCTCTGTTTTAGGTGGTAAGATGTAGGGATAAGCAGGAAAAACGCTCTCACGGGCTTAAAAATGGCTTTTTGTGGTGGAATGTAATACAAAAATATAAAATAATTATAGAAATATTTGGAATATTGAAAATATAATATTATATTTGCACCCGAAAATATTAGAAATACGAAAATTATTATTATTATGACGTTACAAATATTTAATGAAAATCAAGTAGCCCGTACTTCAAGCGAGGAGATACGTAGCCTTACGGAAACGTTTCTAAGCGGGCTTGATGTGAAGGAGAGTAGTAGGAGGCTTTATGGTAGAACGCTTAGACAGTTCTTTATCTGGGTAGGCAGCACAGAACGGAACCTCTCACAGATGACAAAGGCAGACATAGCGGAATATAAGAGCCACCTCGAAACAGTTCTCAAACTCACACCTCAGACAGTAGGGAGTTATATAGTCTCAGTAAAGAAGTTCTATAAGTGGGTAGAGACTGAGGGACTATACAAGAATATAGCGGAAGGGATAAAGACCCCTCGACGCTCCCAGACCTTTGAGAAACAGTACCTCTCAGAAGATAGGAGCTTAAGACTTCTGGAACACTTCAAGGGGTATTCCCTCAGGGACTTTGCAATAGTAACTCTTATGATCGGGACGGGCTTAAGGACTATAGAAGTTTCGAGACTGAAAGTAGGGGATATTTGCTACATGGGAGAGAAGCGAGTACTCAAAATCTGGGGAAAGGGCAAAAGCGAGGCGGAGAAGGGAAAGGATTGGAATTTTGTCGTATTGATAGACGAAGTATATAATCCGATAAAGAGATACCTCGAAACCGACAGACGGGGAGCAAGGAGCGGAGAACCGCTTTTCACTTCACGCTCACACCAGAACCAGGGGGAGCAGATCTCGACGAGAACGATAAGCGGGCTTTGCAAGGAGGGACTTAAGGCGATAGGTCTTGACGGAAAGGAATATACGGCACACTCCCTCAGACATACGACTGCAAGCCTACTGTTAGGAAACGGAAGAAACGTCTTAGACGCTCAGAGGGTATTAAGGCACTCCAGCGTTAATACGACGCAAATATATACGAGGCAGAAGGAGAAGGAGCTTAGAGTTACGGACGCTCCAGAAGCAGCTCTTAGACACCTCTTTTCGAGAATACAGTAATTTAAAATTATAGCGAGTATGGCTTTAGGACATTTAGACACAGACACCAGAAGGAAGATCTTCCTCAGTATCTCTCACGGAAAGGTAGTACACTATCTCTCTGGGGGGGAGAAGGAACAGTTTAAGAACGTAGAAGGAACGCTCCAGGATATAACACTCAAGGAACGGAGTTTCAACGGCAAAACGGAGCCTTTCTGGTATATCGATCTGAGGGACGGGAAAGAGGTGTATTCCGTTTCCCTCTCTTATGCAAGTGGAACCTATAAGAGTATTATACTCGCTTTGGCTTCTTGTAAGAACCTCAGTAAAGACACTCAGATTATTATAGAGCCTTACGAGAAGGACAACTTTACGAAGGTGGTAGTCTATGCCGACGGGGAAAAGCTCGACTGGGTAGTTAAGACACTCCCACCTCTCAAGGAGGTAAACGTAGGAGGTAGGACTTACTCAGATGATACCGACAGAATGAACTATATCCGAGATCTCACTTCCCAGGTACGGGAAAGAGTGGGGAAGGGTAGTCTCTGACTTCTGGAAATGATATTTTATGGAAATACGAAATTATATTTATTGTTAATGTTTTCCAAAAATAAGGAACTACCAGAAATTATATAAAAGTTAATCAGTATATTTGCAACAGAAAATATTAAAATTGAACGGCTATGGCAAAAGGTAATTTCGGAGAGTGGGTAGATAAGGAACTCTACCCCGAAATGTATAGACACCTCGATAAGGTGTTTCCTTCTATGAATTTCGTAGAAAGTACTTTAGTCGATAAATGGATAAGCCCCAAAAATATCGACGGGACAGATCCGAAACACAGAAGGAAAGATAAGACTTTCGTCTTAAAGTGTTCGTACCGTCTTATGCAAGAGAACGGAGGAGGAGATACTACGAACCTTATTTCAAAATTCCAGGAGTTTAATAGTATAATAAGCAGGACAGAGGCAATTAAGGAAATAGCGAAGATCCTAAACCTCGAAGTACCGAAAGGGAACTCTAAGGAATGGGAGGAAAAGCAGAAGAAACTCGAAGCTTTTGCTCTTTCCTATGATAGACAGAAACGAGCCTTATTCTCTCCAGAGGGCGCACACGTTCTTAAGTACCTCAAGGAAGAAAGGGGATATCCAGAAGAACTTATAAGAAGTATGGGCTTAGGTTATATCTCTCCCTCTGAGGCAAAGTACCTAAACGACAACTTCCAGGCGGGCTTTACCTGGAACGTAGAACAGTACCCGCTTTCTATTGCCCACTTTTCCGACGGGGATATTATCGGCTTTAACTGCAGATGTATTTCCAAGGAGATAGCAGATAGCGGAGCGGGTAAGTACAGAAGAACTACGAACCTCAATAATTCAGTAAATAGCAATCCTTTTGGAATCACCCCCAACAACTTAAACAAGGTACG
>Ga0310695_10009035_pt1 | contig 15179 bp, 12 predicted proteins | sample RumenRJG_04DNA_FD_203882 | JGI IMG/M metagenome (GOLD analysis project Ga0310695, IMG submission 203882) | Bovine rumen microbial communities from Lethbridge, Alberta, Canada - RJG_04 (v2) (version 2) | ecosystem: Host-associated > Mammals > Digestive system > Stomach > Rumen | place: Canada... | reverse complement strand
ACGCCAGCATCGCCCCGCCGTCCATCGCACCGTCGATGCGCTGGCCGTGTTGAGGCGTCAGGTCCTGCTCGCCCGTCTTCGTACTATAATAATAAGGAGAGCCGCCCTCGTCGAGCACCTCCACCGCCCTGCGGCCTTCCGTCGTTCCTCCGAATACCAGTATCATGATGCCGTGTCGTCGCCCTGACGGAAGAGATGGGTGAAGTGTTTATTGTAAAGCTCGGAAAGGCCCTGGCGGTTGTCGATTGCCTCGCCCACCACGAGCATCGTCGTCAGCGTCAGCTTGTTGTCGTGGACGATCTTCGCCAGGTCCTTCAGCTGACCGCGGTAGATCTTCTGGTCGGGCCACGTCAGATGATAGCAGGCCGCCACGGGCGTATCCTCAGGATACTCCTGCAGGAGCTCGCGCTGCACGTCGTCGACGATGGCCGCCGAGAGGAAGATGCACATCGTGCTCTGGCTACGCGCCAGGAGATGTAGCTGTTCCTTCTCGGGCATCGGCGTACGACCCTCGCCGCGTGTCAGGATGATCGTCTGCGTGCGCTCTGGGATGGTGAACTGGCTCTGCAGCTCAGCCGCCGCCGCGAGGAACGACGAGATGCCGGGGGTGATGTGATACGACATGCCCTGCTGGTCGAAGAAGGCCATCTGCTCCTGGATGGCGCCGAAGATGCAGGGGTCGCCCGTATGCAGTCGCACGATGAAGTGGCCGCGATCGTAATGTTCCTTCATCAACGCGCATTGCTCCTCGAGGTTCATGTCCGCCGAGCTCCTGACGACGGCGCCCGGCTTATGGCACTCCGTCAGCGCCTTCGGCACCAGCGAACCCGCATACAGGATAAGGTCTGCACGTTCGAGCATCTTGCGGCCGCGCACGCTCACCAGGTCAGGGTCGCCAGGCCCCGCCCCCACAATCTCGATGTGGCCCTGCTTCTCTCGCAGATGATTGTAGTCGATGGCGAGGGCCGCCGTCCAGTTCTTGCCCTTCACCTTGGGGATGATCAGCTTGCCGTGGTTCGAGCCAAGGATAGCAGCCGCCTCACAGACGCTCGGCGTGCCGACGTGCTTAGCCACCGTCTCGCTGGGATTCGGCACCTCGACGGCAGAGAGTTCCTCGGCCGAGAAGAAGCGCACCTCATCGCCGTATTCATCCTCGAGCATCGCACAGAACGCCTCGTCCTCCTTCACGTCGATCGTGCAATAGGTATGGGCACAAGGCAGGATACCCCTGTTGGCAAAGGCTTCATCGATCTCGTCGTAGATCCACTCGTAGTCCTCAGGGTGATGGGCCAGTCCGAAACCGATCGTCCCCACCATCGGCACGAAATGCAGTTCGAGCATGCCCTCCGGCGCGGAACGAATGAACGGCGTCACCATGATAAGGAGCTTGTATTTCCTGGGGTCGGCCTCGCTGATGTCACGGATGATCGTAACGTGGTCCGGCTTCGTGGCCTCCAGATAGTCCGTACCCTCATCGCGCGCCTCCAACAGCAGGGCCGTCGGCTCACCGCTCACGAAGGCGAAGATGCAGTTCTGCATGTCCTCTGTGTCGCTGGCGACGGGCCAGTCGAAACGCTTTTCGAAGGTGTCGAGCGCCCAGAGGCCCGCATTGTCGCTCTGGGTGGTGATCACCTCGCGGGCACCTAACAGGCCGGCGATCTCACGCGTCAGATCGTTCGCACCGCCGACATGTCCGCTCAGCACGGAAACAACATTCAGTCCGAGGCTGTCCACGCAGACCACCGCCGGGTCCTCGTGCTTGTCCTGGATATAGGGCGCGATCGTCCGCACGCAGATGCCCATGGCGCCGATAAAGACGAAGGCATCCTGCTTCTTCCATTCCTGGCCCACCTCCGAGCGCTGAATCATCCTGGCGCTCAGTTCGCGCTGCAACAGGGCGGCGATCGACTCGCCCCCTTTGCTGACCTGTATGATGGCTATTTTCTTCTGCATCGTAATATCTCTATGGGGTTATAATCGTTTAATTGTATTTGCAGCGGCTTGTCCTGCTGAAGTCCCAGACTCGTGCAGGCCTCATCCCACAACGGACGGCTGTCAGTAGGAACCTTGGGACTTGTCACACTATTGAAGACCATCACGCCGTCGCTGGTCAGGACGGACAGCACCTTCGTCATGATCTCCTTCAGCATTCCCCCATGACCTCCGATAAACACCGCATCAGGACGCGGCAAGTCCGAGAGATCCGCCTGGAGGAAATCGCCCATACGGATGTCGATGCCAGGAGCGCCAAAACGACGGGCATTCTCCTGGATGATCGCCTCGCACTCTGGACGGATTTCGAAACTGCATACCTGCAGATGGGGGAACTGCAAACGGGCCTCGATACTGACGCTGCCCGTACAGAAGCCGATATCCCAGAAGACGCGTCGACGGGGAAGGTCAAGAGCCTGGAGCGTGAGTAGTCGGATCGGCATCTTCGTAATCATCTTCTCGCGTCCGTCGAGCAGCATGAAGTCTGCGTCTGGAATGCCGAACGGCCTCCTTGTCACAGCGCCTTGACGGTCGAGGATGAGACAGTTCGGCAGGGCAAAATCCAGATGCGTCGCTTCCTCAAGACTCAGCGACGAGATCTTCTCGAGCGACGGATTTCCCAGATGCTCTCCGACATAGAGTTGATAATCTTTGTATCCATAGTCCATCATACGTTGGGCGATGGCGGCCGGCGTATGCCCCTTGTCTGTCAGAACGCCGATCTTCACAACCCCCTCGATAAGTGCCTTGTCGAACGCCTGCCAGGGCCGACCTGTCAGCGATACGATGCACATATCGTGGTACGGCATCACCAGCCGATGGGCCAACAACTGCAGGGAGTTGAACGACGGATAGACCACGATGTCGGCCTCGGGCATCTTCCGTTGGATGGTATTGGCAAATCCGAAGAAGAGCGGATCACCACTGGCGAACACGATGATCTCCTCAGCCTTGTACTGTTCGAAGACAGCATCGAGCGGAACGGTGATATCGATCCATTGGGCATCGGCAGGCAGGAGTGATGCGACGATCTCATGATGGCGCTTGCCCCCAGAGAACACCTTCCCGTTTCTGAAGATGTCCAACACCTCAGGCGGGAAGAAGGGCGATGGTGCATCAGATATGCCTATCACAAAGAATCTCATAAGTCTCTTCCAGGTTTAAGTTGTGCGGCATCGTCGAAGGTGAGGATGGCGTTACAAAGCGTCGCAGCCAGATTGCTGCCGCCTTTCCGTCCTTCGACAATAATCTTGGGGATATCCCTAAAGGGTTTCACCATGTGCTTCGACTCGCGGACATGCACAAACCCCACAGGCGCGGCAATGATGCCCACGGGATGCGCCTTGCCTTTACGGATCAGGTCGCACAGCTCCATGAGTGCCGTGGGAGCGTTGCCAAAAGCAAAGAGGGCATCGGGATGCTCTTCCACCGCCAGACGGATACCAGCCTGGGTACGGGTGATTCCCTCCGCCTCCGCCATCGCAGCTACACGAGGGTCGGACAGATAACACTTGGCCTCGATACCCAAACGACTCAGTGCACCCTTGCGGATGCCACTCGTCACCATCGTCACATCTGTCACGATCGTCTTCACCTCGCCCGCTGCCACCTTCTGATATAAGGTTTCCACAGCCCCTTCGTCGGTATAGAGGATATGCTCCATGTCGAAGTCGGCGGTGGTGTGGATGGCATGCAACAAGGCCCACTTGTGGTCGAGCGGATAATCCTTCTTCAGTTCGCTGGCGATGGTACGGAACGACTCCATCATGATGTTCTGACCAATCTTGTTACCCTCAGCGATCTCCTCACGATAGTACCCACGGGGCGTGATCATCTTTCCCTCGGAAATATACGACTGGGAATTGCCAATCAGAACCACCGTAAACATATCCACATCTTCTGGATCGAACTGGCCGAGTGTCGTTACTGTCACTTCCTGCTCTGGTCGTCCTGCCTGACGGACATAGCCCACGGGCGTCTCTGCGGAACGCACGTTTAAGAACAGTTCCTGCAGACGATAGAGCTGCCAATAGCGTCCGTGCGACTTGGGGTTATAGATGGCCGTGACGAAGTCGCCTGACGCTGCCGCCACGATGCGCCGTTCGATGATCTCCCAGGGCGTCATCAGGTCTGACAGCGAAATGATACAGGTATCGTGGCCGATGGGGGCACCCAACAACGAGGCGGCTTTCTGAAAGGCCGAGATACCAGGCAAGGTTATGATCTCCACGTCGGATTGTCTTTCTATCGCCATCTCATACACGAGTGGCGCCATGCCGTAGAGACCTGCATCACCAGAGGATATCACCACAACGGTCTTCCCTTGTTCTGCCAGCAGGAAGGCCTGCTCTGCACGCTCCCGTTCTTTCTTCATACCCGTATCGATGCACTCACAATCCGCCTTGACATAGGGTTCGATGAATAGGAAGTAGTACTTATAGCCCACCACCACATCGGCCTGCTGTACGGCTTCCAGCACAGCAGGTGTGATGTCGCTTTGATTTCCAGGCCCGATGCCTGCTACAATTATTTTTCCCATATCTGTCGTATAAACTGAGGTATCATTGTTAGTTGGGTGCAAATATACAAAAAATTAGGCAATAAGAAGTATTTTTGTTACAAAAGAAATCTCTCTAAGTAAAAAAGGGGAAGTATTGTCTCACGACAGACCGCCCCTGGAAACCTATATAATAATACACGTATGCGCACATTAGCGCGGACCAAAAAAGAGAACAATTTCACCGCTTGCCCTTACATCGAGAGCATTTGGCATTATTACCGACGAAGGCTGGTCTTCAGACTTTCCTCCACTCCCAAGCGCCTTCTCACCCAAACGGATAATGGCATCTATGCTTAGGAGCCATAATGGAGTTCACTGCTGCGGGACAGTCGGAGATTCACACTCACATTCCCAATTAATCGCGGCTAAGCGAACCTTCACGGGCGAAGGTCGAGGCTATACCTCAACTTTCACAATTTGATTCATCGCTGAATCACGTTGCAAAGTTACAACTATTTTCTGAAAGACAATCGTTTTTAGCGATTATTTTTCAAAAAGACAGAGAAAAACCGTCAGAGTTTGACGGCTGATATATCTACAAGATTATTGACGATGGCATAGATCGTAAGACCTGCCGGCGAATGAATCTGCAGTTTGCGGGCGATATTCCGGCGATGCGTGATCACCGTGTTGACAGAGATACAGAGATGGTCGGCGATCTCTTTATTAGACATTCCCTGTACCAGAGAGATGATCACATCCTTCTCACGATCAGACAGGGCATCAGGGTTCTGACCTGCCGCAGCCTTGAACACCATATCCGAGATGTTGCGTGTCACATCGCTCTGTTTCGTATGCTGTTCCAGACGTCGGATGGCAGGCACGAAGATATGGTCCTCCACCATCGCATGCTGACGCAGCCACACCTCATTCTCGTAGATGTCGTGAAGCGTGGCGGTGAGTTGGTTGTTGTGCAACCCGTCTTGGGGCAGATACTTAATAATAAGGAGTTTCAGTTCACGCAGCTTCTTGTCGGTAGCCCCATGATGCTTCGAGAAGGTATCCACATTATAGTCGTTGGCGGATTGCCCGTCTATCAGCGACTGCACATAAGGGAACAGTGTCTTCTGCTCATATTTCATGTGACGGCGTATCTCGTGGGCATATTCATCGTAGAAGCGCAGGATCAGCTTGGCAAGCGACTCACTTTCGTCCAAGGATTCCTGTAGCTCCCGACGGATATAAGGCAGCTGGAAGTCCAGGAAATAGGCATGACTGGCCTCAAGATAGTGCAACAACGTAGGTACGCTGATCAGCTCGTCGGCTTCAAATTCTCCAAAGTTATTAGCCGTAAAGTTGACCACCGCCAGGAAGGTATAGGTATCAACGTCGTTGTCGTCACACGTCTCCTTCACCGTCTTATCGCCAAAGCCAAGGTTGATGCCGAAACTTCCCAACATCTGCAACAAATCGTAATTGTCGCGGATCAGCGAGATCATCTTGTCATCAGCCTCGTACATTTTCTGATTCTTCATAACTACTTAACTCCTTATCTACTTATCTACTTAACTCCTTAATTACTTAAAAATGATTACCGGCTGCAAAGGTAGACATTATTTCTGACCTGTGCAATAATCATAATTAGGTATTTTACCACCCGACATGAGCCATTAAACCCCGAAAATGGGCGATTTCACCATTTTTAGGTATTGTCTGGCCACCAATAACCCACTACCTTTGCATTCGATTTGAACATCGATTAGGTAATATAAATTAGGTAATATAAGATGAAGAAACCGTTTTTATTGCTCGCCATCAGCCTGATAACACACACCGTCATGGCAGCTGAACCCGACACCATTGGTTACAACAAATTCCGTTTCGGCGGCTATGGAGAGATGGTGGCCAATTTTAAAGACTATGGTAACAACCGCTTCTATGGTCATAGCGAAGGAAACGCCAAACAGAGCCACAACACCATTGCCGTCCCCCGTTTCGTATTGGCATTCGACTATAAGTTCACGCCCAAGTGGATACTCGGCGCCGAAATAGAATTTGAATATGGAGGCACAGGCACAGCCTACGAACTGGAAAACACTGAGAATGGCGAATACGAGACAGAGGTAGAGAAAGGCGGAGAAGTGGCTTTGGAGCAGTTCCACATCACTCGGATGATTGTACCTGAGTTTAATATCCGTGCAGGTCATCTGATCGTGCCTGTAGGTCTTACGAACGAACACCATGAACCCATCAACTTCTTCGGATCTTCCCGTCCTGAGGGCGAGATGACGATCATTCCCTGTACCTGGCATGAGACGGGTATCGAGTTCCTCGGCAGGTTTGGTAAGGGCTATGGCACCTTCGACTATGAGGCCATGATCGTGACAGGTCTGAACGCCAACGGCTTCGATCGCAACAAGTGGGTAAGAGGCGGCAAACAAGGACTCTTTGAAGGCGACAATTTCACCAGTCCTGCCTATGTAGCCCGTCTGAACTATACGGGTGTCCCTGGCCTTCGACTGGGTGGCTCTCTCTATTACTGCCCCAATACGGGCGCCAACGCCGACAAACTGGTTACTTACGACGAGATCGGCAAGATTCCCGTCACCATCTGGTCGCTGGATGCCCAGTACGTCGACAGATATATCACGGCTCGTGCCAACTATCTGTCTGGCAACATCGCCCACGCCGATCAGGTAGGCGCCAAGAATGGCAGACTGTCGAACAAATCAGGCTATAGCCGTCTGACACCTGTCGCCAAGCGCGCCGTCTCCTACAATGCCGAGGTGGGTGTCAATCTCAAGACCGTCTGCGGTGGCGACAGGCGCTTCCCTGTGATCTATCCCTTTGTCCAGTACGAATACTACAACTCTCAGGAGAAGGGAGAAGGCATGGATGTGATGGATGCCCGCTGTCAGGTCAGCAAGTGGAACTTCGGCATCAACTGGAAGGCTCTGCCCAACCTCGTTGTCAAGGCCGACTACACCACGCGTCAGATCGGCACCGCCAAGGTCTTTGGAAAGGGAGCCTATAACAGCGAAAACGAGTTCGGCATTGGTATCGCCTACATCGGCTGGTTCACGAAACATTAAACATTAAATAATAAACAACAAACATGAAAAAGAATCTTATTTTGGCGAGTCTCGCATGCATGGGACTCTTTGTATTTACCGCTTGTAGCAGTGATGATGACAAGAAGAGCAGTGAAGTTGTCACGATTCAGGACTCGGAGTATGATGCCATCATCAATCAGTATGTCGACGCCGTGGTACTTCCCACCTACTCTGACCTGAAGAAGAAGAACAGCGCGCTTTACGATGCCGTCGTCGATTTTGGTAACAATCCCTCTGATGCCGGTTTCTCGAAGATCTGCGACGCCTGGCTGACGGCACGTGAACCATGGGAGTCGTCTGAGGCCTTCCTCTTCGGTCCTGTGGCCGACTACGGTCTTGATCCCAACATGGACTCCTGGCCCCTCGATCAGGAAGCCATCGTCAACACCCTGATGTCTCAGCAGTGGAACGAGATGGAGTGGACAGGCGACTACGATGAGGACGATGAGGCCATTGCCGCCGCTCAGAACATCCGCGGCTTCCACACCCTCGAGTTCCTGGCTTTCCGCGACGGTAAGGCTCGTACGCTGAACGATACGGCCTCTGACGATGATCCCGCCAATACCGTCTATAACGAATCCAACGCCACCGCATGGGCTCAGTATATGAGAAACACAGCCCAGCTGCTTGTAAACGACGTGACACTCCTGGTTGACTCCTGGAACAACGGCTATGCCGACGCCTTCAAGAAACATAACGGCGGTGACTTCACCAGCGGACTCAGCTGCATTGAGCAGATCATCGACGGTTGCGTGGATATCGCAGGTGAGGTTGGCGAGGCCAAGATCGGAGAGCCCTACGACCTCTACGTCTCTGGCAAGACCACCGAGGCCCTCTATGCCGTAGAGTCTTGGTACAGCTGGCACTCTCGTGACGACTATACGAACAACATCCTCTCCATCCGCAATGCCTACTATGGCTCACGCGACGGTAGCATCAACGCCAACTCGCTGTCAAAGCTCGTTGCCAAGTACAATGCCGATCTCGACACCGAGGTGAAGGCCGCCATCAAGGCTGCTGCCGATGCCATTCAGGCCATCCCACAGCCTTTCCGCAACAACATCAACTCCGTAGAAGCAGCCGCCGCCATGGATGCCTGCGCAGAGCTGAGCGACGTGCTGGAGAACGAGCTGAAGCCTTTCCTGGTGAACGCTACGAAGTAAGCACCTTTTTATGAACAAATACTTTAGAATTATACTATTTTCGGCTGTTCTGGGGTTGACGGCCTGCGATGAAAGTGAACAGTTGGATGTTGAGGATATCAAAATCCCCAGGGGCTATGCCCTCTCGGCTGGCACATCCACAGGCTTCTATAACTCCTCAGTAGCATACGACCAGGCTGCACGATGGCTCTCGGGCACCTACGCGACACGTTTCAACACGGGCGACCGCCTGTACGACAACGTGAAGGTAGCCAACGAGAATGGCCATGGTGGCGGCCTTGGTCCTGTTTATGCAGGTTACAGCTGTGGCAGCTGTCATCGTAATGCAGGACGTACGGAGCCTACCTACTGGACCAGTTTCAAGAATGGGAGTAACGACGGTTCGGGTCCTTACGGATTCACGTCGTCGCTGATCTATATCACCCGTAAGAACGGAACATTCTTCCCCAACTACGGTCGTGTGATTCATGATCAGGCCATCTATGGCGTACAGCCTGAAGGCAAACTGAAAGTAAGGATCGACTCGATGACCTACAGCTTCCCCGATGGTGAGACATACACGCTCTGCAAACCCCAGTGGACCGTCACGGAGTGGTACACTGACAGCGTGAAGCCCGAAGACCTGTTCTGTACCGTCCGTGTACCGCTGCGCCATGTCGGCATGGGACAGATCATGGCCCTCGACCAGGACGAGATCGAAGCCCTTGCCCGCAAGAGCAACTATCCGGAATGGGGTATCAGCGGACGCTGCAACTATGTCAACGAACGAGGCAAGCTCCGTCTGGGTCTCTCTGGCAACAAAGCCCATCATGCCGACCTCACCGTAGAACTGGGATTCTCAAGTGATATGGGCATGACCAACAGCCGTTATCCTGAGGAGATCTGTGAGGGACAGCTCCAGATGGAGGAAGGTTCGATGATGGGCCTCTCCTACGATATGCTCGATGTCTCTACAGAGGATATGGAGTGTGTGGATCTCTATATGCAGGGACTGGCCGTTCCTGCCCGCCGTAACGTCAACGATCCTGACGTGCAGGCAGGCGAACAACTGTTCTATGAGGCAGGCTGTCACCTCTGTCACGTCACCACGCTCCACACCAAGACACGCGGTACCGTGCTGCTGGCAGGTACTGAGCTCCCCTGGCTCGGCGGACAGACCATCCATCCCTACTCCGACTTTCTGCTCCACGATATGGGCTCTGAGATCATGGGCGTAGGCCTGAACGACAACTTCGTCAGCGGTCTGGCCCGTGGCAATGAGTGGCGCACCACGCCATTATGGGGTATTGGCCTTCAGAAGAAGGTGAACGGACATACCTACTTCCTGCACGACGGCCGGGCCCGCAATTTCGTCGAGGCCATCATGTGGCATGGCGGTGAGGGAGAAGCCTCTAAGAACAAGTTCATGAACATGAACAAGAAAGAGCGCGACCAGCTCGTACAGTTCCTGTGGTCGCTGTAGTAACAAATCGTAAATCGTAAATATGTAAATCGTAAATATCTCTATGAAGAATAAGAAGCTATTCGCCATCATGCTGGCAACCACCCTTTCAGCAACAACGTATGCTCAGACGGAGCTCAATATGGACAACGGCGTCATCCCTATCGCCGACGACCGTGGGTTTACACTCCAGAGCAACGATGGCAATTTCGTGTTCAAGCCCTATCTATATATGCAGGCGACGGCCAACTTCAAATACTACGATGACGAAGGACTCGACAAGGCCTACAATCAGGACAATATCGCCAACAGCGGTTTTGCCATGCCTTACGCCATCATCGGCTTCACGGGTAAGGCCTTCGGAAAGATCGACTATAACGTCAGTATCAATGCAGCAGCCTCTGGCGGCAATATCCTGCAACAGGCCTGGATCGACTATGCCGTAAGACCAGAACTCCGTTTCCGTGCAGGTAAGTTCAAGACACCATTCACGCACGCTTATCTGACCACACTGGGCGAGACGCTCTTCCCCACTCTGCCCACATCGCTGACAGCCGTGGCCATCCTGCCCTATTCTCTGAATGCCGTCACACCCGGCATCGGAACGGGTTTCGACCTGGGTGTCGAGGTGCATGGTTTCATTGCCAATAAGGTCGGCTATGAGGTGGGCCTCTGGAATGGTACGGGCTCAGCCCAGAATGGTGCCACGAAGACCGTCAGCGACGATGCCCATATCCCCTCTCTGCTCTACGCAGGTCGTCTGACCTACCAGCCCAAAGGTGCCATGCCCATGACACAGGGCAACCCCAAGCTGCAGCACGAGGACAAGATGCTCATTGGTGTCAGCGCCAACTACAACGTGGAGTCTGAAAACGAGTCGACCAACGACTTCCGTGCCGGCGTGGAGTTTGCCATGCTGAAGAACCGCTGGTATGTCGGAGCCGAAGCCTATTACATGCATATCGGCTTCACCGACCGTCAGAAGATCGACGACACCTACAACTATTGGGGCGGCTATGCCCAGGTGGGTTATTTCTTCCATCCCCAGTGGCAGGCAGGTCTGCGCTACGACTTCTTCGACCGCAACGGCACCACCAAGGACGGTATCCTGAATATGCCGGCTGTCAGCGTCAACTATTTCATTCCGAAGACCAACATCAAACTCTCCGCCATGTATCAGTACATCGGCCGCACGGGCCACGACACACAGCTCGACCGCGATATGGACGACCTCGGCATCTGCACCCACATGGCACAAATCATGCTTCAGTATGCGTTCTAAGATCATCACAACCCTTTTGGGACTGACGCTTGTCGCCCTCATCGCCTGCGACGATGGCCGTATCTATCCGGAGACCGTCGTCACGTCGGAGGGAAAGACCGTTCAGTTCGAAGGCGTACTCAACGGCCTCGACGGCTGGACCAGTTCCTACCGCGTCTCCATCGCAGGCTTCGAGAATGCCGACGATGAGTATGCCAGCGTCTCGAAGGTGATCTCCGCCAGCGATGTCACCGACGGCAAGGTTAACATCGAACTGTCGGGCATCAAGGAGAATATCACGTTGGTACGCCTCTGCATCCTCGACCGTCTGAGGAAACACATCGTCACCTTCAGCGAGGTCGACGTCTCTCAGGCTACGGAAGTGGTGAAGATGGATGTCGGCACCCTCGACATCAGCATGTTCAATGCCATCCAACAGGCCTTCTTCAATACCACCTGTGCCAACTGTCACGGCGCCAGCAACCGTGCGGCGGCCGATCTCTATCTCACAGAAGGTAAGAGTTATGGAGCCCTTGTCGATGTCGATTCCAAGAAAGTGGAGGGAAGGAAACTCGTCGAGACCAACAATGCCGGCAACAGCGTCCTCCACATGGTACTCAACGAGCTCTCGGTAGAAGGCATCTCCATGGCTCACCACGACCTCGTATCCGAAAAGAACGAGCAGACCATCCTGCCCCTCATCGACAGTTGGATCAATAACGGAGCAAAAGAGCACTAAAATAATGACTGAAAAAAGATTACAAAACTACAAGTTTGAGAACGCATTTGCCGACGTGTTCCAGTTTCAAAACGACACGGAGGTGTGTGAGTATCATGCCATGATTCATGTCACATCCTCACGCCTCCCCTACGCCCAGCAGCTGGAGGCCGTCGTCAATGCCTATAACCAGTTGATCGAAGGACCGCTCAGCGGCGCACAGGCCGTCTTCAAGCGCTACTTCCTCAGCGATGCCGCCAACCAGGCCGATGAGGTCATCGCCAACGATGTCACCGACTGCGCCAAGAGTATCATCCAGCAGGCACCCCTCGACGGCACGAAGATCGCCCTCTGGGTCTATCTGATGACCAACGTACAGACAGGCGTCAGCAAGAGTGGCTTGTACGAGGTGCGTCATGGCGGGTTCCGTCACCTCTGGAACGGCTCTGCCCACAACATGGCGGCCAACTCGGAATACCAGACACGACTGCTCTTCAATGAGTATAACCTGCAGCTGATCCAGGAGGGATGCACGCTGGAGGCCAACTGCATCCGCACCTGGTTCTTTGTCAACGATGTCGACCTGAACTATGGCGGCGTGGTTCGTGCCCGCAACCAGTTCTTCTTCACACAGGGACTGACGGTCAACACCCACTTCATCGCCTCAACAGGCATCGGAGGCCGTCAGCAGGATCCCAACGTACTCTCCCAGATGGACAACTATGCCATCGCAGGCGTCAGGAAGGAACAGATCCACTACCTCTACGCCTCGACCCATCTGAACCGCACCAGCGACTATGGCGTCAGCTTTGAACGAGGCACGCTGGTCAACTATGCCGACCGCCGTCACGTGTTCATCTCCGGCACCGCTTCCATCAACAACAAGGGAGAAGTGATGTATCCCAAGGACATCATCCGCCAGACACATCGCATGTGGGAGAACGTAGAGGCGCTGTTGGCCGAGGCAGACTGTAACTTCAACGATGTTGCAGAAATGGTTGTCTATCTGCGCGATACAGCCGACTACGAGCTGGTACGCGAACTCTACGAAGAGCGTTTCGCAGGCAAGCCCTACGTCATCGTCCATGCCCCCGTCTGTCGTCCAGGCTGGCTCATCGAGATGGAGTGTATGGCCGTCAAGGCCGTCGATCTGCCCACCATGCCACCGTTCTAAGGAATGAGAAAGATCATCCTCCTGCTCCTGTTATTCCCGCTCCTCGGATGCGCCGCCCGCAGCATCCAGACCATCAATGCCGACAAGGCCCGTGAGGTGGCGCGCGATCAGATCGTATGGCGAGGCCGCCTCTGTCCCTTCTCCACCTTTGCCCTGGAATTCCTGAGAGACGTCTATGGCAAGAACAGTTATAAGGGCCTCTCCCCAGAACAGGTGGCCTACGGTTGGATGCTCCGTCCTGAAGTGTGGAAAGACGAGCCGATGATCCACATCCCCGATGCCGACCTCCGACAGCAGCTGAACATCGAGGGCGAATATGCCAGGTTCTCCGAACTCTTCGACGACACGCTCGGCTACAAGCTGAATACAATAGGCTCCGACTTGCCTGAAAAAATGCGACAATTCGCCCGCGAGACGCCCGCCGCCATCAGCCTCGATGAGAAGGTGGGTGAAATCATCCTCCTGACCAGAGGCCAGCTCTTCCAACCGCGTCCTGCCGATATGGCCCCCCTTCCCTCCTGGCGCGTCGAGGCAGAGGTCCTATGGAACAACACACCCTCATGGGCCATCCTGCTTGCGATAGTGGTGGTCATCGCCATTTTGGTACGAATATGGTTAATTTCGGTTCATTAGGTATCATAATTCAAAAAAAAGTCTTACCTTTGCAGCCAAAATTGAATCATAGGAAGCGGTTTGGGCATTATTCAAAGGTTATCAATCATCCTGATGGTACTCATCGGGTGTCACCATCAACTCATGGCGCAGCGTGCAGACAGCACACGCTGGCGCCCGTCGTTTGGGGTGGACTATACCAGTGAACTGCAGACCGACTTCAAGCGCACCAAGTTTGTAAACCTCCTCGAACTCCATGCAGACCTGCCCCTCTCCCGTCACCTGTCCGTCAACCTCTCCTCCATCAGCGTGGCCACCACCGATGAAGAGCCGCTGGGCAACGACCTGCAGGGCTTCTCGAACATCGATTCGTGGAACAAGGTCTTTGCGCTCTCCGTGGCCGGCTTGACCTGGCAGGTCAACGATGCCCATTCCCTCTTTGCCGGCCTCCGCCGCATCGACGAGGATTACTTCTGCAGCGATGCCCTCTCGTTCTTCGCCAACTGTTCGTGTGGTGGTTTCCCCACGATCACGTATAACTACTTAATCCCCACCTACCCGCTGTCCGCGGTAGGTCTCCACTACAAATACGACCACGAGAGCCTCTGTCTTCAGGCCTCAGTCTATAACGGCGTCAGCAATCAGGACTTCACAGGTCGCGAAAATGTGTTCCGCATCAATCCAGAGGGCGACGGTGTGTTTGCCCTGGCCCAGGCCGAATATCGCCATCACGACAGCCACTATTTCCTGGGGGGCAGCCTGCATAATCAAGACATCCTGGGACTTGGAAAACGGAAGCTCCGCCCGTCAGTATGGGCCTACGCCGAGCAGGCCTTGACATCCCGTCTGACCCTCCTGGCAGCCTATTCCCACGCTTTCAACGACGACGCCCTCTGCGACAACTTCTATGCCATTGGCGGCAAATACACCTTCAAGCGTGTGGAGTTAGGCATCTTCTCCGACCATACCCGCATCGCCGACATCGCCGAATGGGCCACCGAGCTGGCCTGCAACGTCACCATCAACGACAACATCTCCGTGCAGCCCATGTTGCACATCATGACCACCGACGGCCACACGGACTGCATCGGAGCGCTACGCCTGAACGTCAGCCTGTAACAATAGATCTTAAGTCTGTATAAACCTCACCTTTCTTCGATTCCCCCACGGCCGTCCTGTCTGTGTATTGTGCGGTATATTAAATA
>Ga0310695_10009034_pt1 | contig 15179 bp, 15 predicted proteins | sample RumenRJG_04DNA_FD_203882 | JGI IMG/M metagenome (GOLD analysis project Ga0310695, IMG submission 203882) | Bovine rumen microbial communities from Lethbridge, Alberta, Canada - RJG_04 (v2) (version 2) | ecosystem: Host-associated > Mammals > Digestive system > Stomach > Rumen | place: Canada... | reverse complement strand
GGCTTTACGGACAGGGCAACCTGGGAAAAATATGTGTCTCCTAAAAACTTCCTTGTGGTGACAGATCATAAGAAAAAAGTTCATGTGGGGGGTGCCTGGGATGTCCTCTTTCAGATGGGCAGCATCATTCCCTTGAAATCGTCCGTACCTCAGGGCGGTTTCTATCAGGCTGTTATTCCCGTGGAAATCAACGGCCACCTTTCGGAAGCAGATGTTCCCATCAAGGCGGACAGCACAGTAAATCCTGGCTATCTTCCTTGCACACCAAACAATTTCGTGCGCCAGTCCCTGAAATTCCTTGGGGATGTCTACGGTTGGGGCGGCATGGAGGAGAGTGTTGACTGCTCCTCCTTTGTGCAGGATGTCTACCGTTCCATGGGCATCTTGCTTCCCCGCGATGCCGACCAGCAGGAACTGGCCATGAATCACTCCGTATCCCTAGAGGGGCTAAACACTGATGCTCGCTATCAAAAAGCAGCGGAGGCACCTGTAGGCGCACTATTCTTCAAGCCTGGCCATGTGATGCTCTATCTTGGCAAAGATACCAAGGGCACCCCCTTGGCGATTCACTCTGCCAGCAGCTATTTCACCTTCTCTGGCAATAAGGGCAAAAAACACTACATCCGGCGGGTGCTGGTTTCCGACCTCACCTACCAAAACGGCAAAGCCGTCCGGACCATTGATGGCATGACTTCGATTGGAAGTTGTTTCTGAATTTTTTTAACGGAGGATGACGGAAATGAAATTTGACATCAAAAAGAAACTTGCTGTAGCTGCACTTGCTGGTGCGATGACATTATGCAATGGAATTGGCGCATCTCCTGCTTATGCTTCCCAGGCAGACAGGGAGAGCATTGCCCAGGTGGCGCTCTTGCAATCCTTGGCGCAGGGATATTTCGGCGGTACGGTTACGGCCGGGCAGCTTCGCAAGCTCGGTGATACGGGAATCGGAACTTTTGAGGGACTCAACGGCGAGATGATTGTGCTGGATGGCAAGGTCTACCAGGCCTTGGGGGACGGGCGTGTCATCGTTGCCCCCGACAAAACCATCATCCCCTATGCTACTGTGACTTTCTTTGACAAGGATATTGCCGTCAAGCTGGAAGATATCAAGGATAAGGTTGCTTTGGAGAAAGTTTTGAATGATGCCGTTCAGCAGCACGGAGCCAATAGTTTCTACATGGTAAAATTCCCAGCAGAATTCTCCTCCATCCTGTTCCGCAGTGAGTACGGCAGCCAGGAGCCTTATCCTACTTTGGTGGAAGCCTTGAAAGGCAAGCAGACGGAGTTCACCGAGCAAAACATCAAGGGCACTCTGGTGGGGCTGTACTGCCCAAGCTATATGGGGGAACTCAACTCCGTGGGCTGGCATTTCCATTTCCTTTCGGATGACAAAAAGAAGGGCGGGCATATTTTGGAGCTTTCCTTGAAGAGTGCCACGGCTTATCTTGACCAGACGGACAAGTTCACCATGATTCTACATGATGACAAAAAGTTCCACGACCTCAATCTTGCCAAGGATATGACAAATGATATCAGAAGCGCAGAGCAGGATACAAAGGGTAAATTGCAGGGTGAAAAGTGAAATGAGCAATGGTGAAAGGTCTGGCGGTGCATTCTTCCATGACAAAAATTAAGCTTTAGTGGGGTAATATTTATGCCAAGAAATATTTCACCAGTTGAGCTGATATGTCTGCTACTGATGGCAATACTTATGCTGCCTGGGGTAAATGCAGAGGCTGGCCATACTGGCCAGCCTGTCACTCAATGTGTATTAGCACCTACGGGAGACTGTGTGGAAAAACTGCTCCAGTCCATGACACTGGAGGAAAAGATTGGGCAAATGCTCATGATTGGCATCCAGGGTACTGATGTGGATGAGGAAAGCCTCTTTATGCTGCATCAGTACCATATCGGAGGCATCATACTCTTTGACCGAAACATGAAAACTCAGGAACAGGTGAAGCAACTCAATGCTCACTTGCAAGAACAGGCTGAAGAAAAATTGCCCCTCTTTATTGCTGTGGACGAGGAAGGTGGAGTTGTGGCCCGCATGAAGGAGCAGTTACCGCCACCTCCTTCTGCCCAAGAAATCGGGGAAACAGGTCAACCGGGAAATGCCAGGCTTTGGGCGGAAAAAACTGCCTGTGCCCTAAGGGATATTGGGTTCAATGTAAATCTGGCCCCAGTGGCCGACATAGGAACCGGACGTGGACGTTCCTTCGGCAATACTCCTGCTGTGGTTACGGAGTTTGTGCGTAGTGCCGCTGATGGCTATGAGCAGGAAGATTTCATCTACTGCCTCAAGCACTTCCCTGGGCTGGGCAGGGGCAAGGTTGATACCCATCTGGACTCCACCGTGGTGGATGCTTCCCGCCGGGAGCTTATGAAATGGGATGTCATGCCCTTTCAGAGCATCATCAGGGAAAAGACCCCCGCAGACTACTTCATCATGGTAAACCATGCCACTTATTCCCGGCTGGAGAAAAATGTTCCTGCCAGCATTTCCAAGGTTATACAGACAGATTTCCTGCGGGGGAAACTGGAGTACCAGGGGGTTATCATCACCGATGACATAGCTATGGGAGCCCTTTCCAAGTATTACGCCCCCTCTGACGTCGCACTAAGAGCAGTTCGTGCAGGCGCAGACATCATTTTAAGCTGCCATGTGTACCAAAATGGGGCAGATGCCTATCACAGGCTGCTTAGGGCCGTGGAGAAAGGAGAAATCAGTGAGGAACGCATCAACGCATCCCTGCGCAGGATTCTTCGGGTAAAACTTGCCCACCTGGCAAATGTATCAGGTCAGCAATAGTCAGCAGAGGGGAGTGGTATATGAGAGCAGTTCGGATTACAGTCATTTGTCTGGTGTTGAATTTCTTATGTTTATCCGCTGCTTGGGCGGGAGAAATATTACAGGAAAATGTTCCTCTGGAACGGAACGGTATACAGCTACATTTGGAGCGTTATGCAGAGCAGGACGGGCAGGAGAAAAAGCCTATCCTGTTTGTGCATGGCGTAACCTACTCATCCCATGAGTTTGATGTTGACTATGGGGATTACAGCCTGACACGCTATTTGGCCCGTCATGGCTTTGAGGTATGGCTCCTGGATATAGCAGGATTTGGCAGGTCAGGAGAGGTCAGGAATGGGTTCCTGCCGGATTCCGATTATGCAGCCGAAGACATAGCAGCAGCAGTTCGTTGCATTCTGGCAAGGCATAATCTTCCTTCCATGGATATTCTGGGGTGGAGCTGGGGAACCGTGACCAGCGGACGCTTTGCGGCAAAATACCCGGAATTGGTCCATAGGCTTGTCCTCTATGCGCCTATCGTGGCTGGCCTTGGTGATGTGCGGGTAAAGGAACCCTTCCATAAGAATACCTGGGAACATGCGGCAGATGATTTTCAAAAGACAGCAGATGGCAGTATAGACTTCAATATCACCGAGAAAGCTGTGGCAGACACCTACCTTGCCAATGCCTGGCACTATGACAAGGATACCAGCCCCAACGGAGGTCGGCGTGATTTATTGGTGAGCAGCAAAAAACGGCTGAATCCCACCGCAGAGATAAAAGCTCCCGTGCTTATTATCGCAGGTACAAATGATACTTATGTAACTCCAGAAATGTGTGCAAAAGCTTATAAGACCTTGCCAAATAAAGATTCGCAGCTGGAGATTATCCCCGGGGCAGCTCATGCCATGCTTATGGAGCGCCCGTACTATAAGCTGTTTCGTGAGAAAGTTATGAAGTTTTTGGTAGAGGACAGAAATGAATGAGGAGGATGATAAATGTCAGTAAGGAGTATAGAGGCACGAGTCAATCCGGTTTACCTTACAGCTAAGACAGCGGTGTGCTTGATGGTGCAGGCGGGAATACCAGATGCGGATAAGGTTGTCCATGCATTGGCTTTGGAAAACAATGCACCACTGCAAAATATGAAGGATGCTGAAACCATCCTGGGCAATGCGCTGGTAGTTGAGGCCAAGTATCGTACCATGTGCCGTTTGATAGAGGCTTCCGGGTATCAAACATGTGTAGATTTGCCATGCGGCTATACGCCTAAAGCAATTTACATGACGGAACATAAGCGGAACTTTGTTGGTCTGGATTTGCCTATCGTTGTACAGGAAGCAGGACCAATTATTCGTCAGCTTGTTGGCCGTGCAGAAAATGTGTCCTTCCACGGAGTAGATGCTACAAACTACACCTCATTGAAAACAGCCTTGCAAGGATGTGCCGGGCCTTTATGTATCTCAACCGAGGGCATGATGATGTATTTCAGTGATGATGAGGTCGATACCGTCATTGCCAATATTCAATGCCTGTTAAGAGAACATGGCGGCTGCTGGATAACCCCGGACCCTGAATATGCGCTGCAGTTTTGCGGTACATTCCGTGCTGTTTTCGGCGAAGAATCCCTTGCCAAGCTCATGGCGACCAAGGACGAGGCCCAAGGGCAGTCAGCAGTGGCTGCTTTAGGCAACGCCTTCATCATAGAGCCGTCAGATATACCAGCTTCGCAAGCAAGGGCTGAAGCGCTTTTAGCAAAGCATAGCCTGAAAGCCGAAAAGGTTAATCTGGGGGAACATATGCCGGAATTAAGCGTTTATAAGCAGTTTGCTCCAGAGCAGATTGTGCGCTTTAAGGAAGCTATGCATCATTGCCATTACTGGGTCATTACCCTTGATAAGGCAAAGGAAATACAAACTGACAGGCCCCGGGAGGAGCAGCCCTTTGAACTGCAATATACAGTGAAAAAGGGAATGCTTCACCTAGCTCTGCATGGCAGGCTTGACACCATCTCAGCACCGAAACTTCTGCTGGCCTGGGAGGAAGCTAATGCTGACGGAAGTGTTGAAGGGGTAAGGATAGATTGTGCACAGCTGGAGTATATATCATCGGCAGGAATTCGCTTGCTGCTTGAGATGCAGGAAAACTGCAGCCGTCATATAGTTTTTTCTGGAGCCAGTGTAAAAGTAAAAGAAATCTTGCAGCAGAAAGGTTTTGGGGAGGTCATATAATGTTATCAAAAAAATAATTTTGCAGCCTGCAAAGACAAAAGAAAATCCTGACCATGGCCGCGCTGTCTCTTTGCCTGACCATGAATGTTTCTTTTGCTGCAGAGGGAGTGGCCAAGGCGGAGCTGGATCAAGAGCTTTCCCAGATGATTGGCGATACTGGCACCAAAGTTCCCGGACTTGGCGTTATTGCCTTTAAGGACGGCCAGGAAGTATATAGCAAATTCCTGGGACAGGCTGTTATTGATGAGCAGCAGCCGTCAAAGAGCAAGCCCTTTACCCGTGACAGCCGCTTCCGCATTGCCTCGGTATCCAAGATGTTTACCATCTTTACCATCATGCAGCTGGTGGAACAGGGGAAACTGGATTTGGACGCTGATGTGAGCAAGTATCTGGGCTTTGAGTTGCGCAATCCCAACTATCCTCAACAGCCAATCACCATAAGGATGCTTGCCTCTCATACCTCATCCCTGCGCGATGATAAAATCTACAGCATCCCGCCCCAGATGAGCCTGCAGGAATTCTTCAAGCCCACCGGCAAATTCTATGTAAATGGCGGGCATTTTGCACCCTGGGGAGAGGAACCGGGGAAGTTTTTCAAATACTGCAACCTGAACTATGGGGTGCTTGGCACTATCATCGAAAAAGTCACAGGGCAGCGTTTTGATATCTATCAGAAAAAGCATATCTTAAAGCAGCTGGATATTCACGCTGATTATGTGCCTGGCAACTTCAGCCGGAAAGAGTTTAAGAAGCTTGGCACGGTCTATCAGAAGAAGGATTCTAGCGGCAAGTGGGATGAAAGGGGTCCCTGGTACGGCACGCAGGATGAGTACAAAAACGGCAAGCCTAAATCTAACACTATAGCCTTGCAAAACCCTTATGACGAAAATTATCAGGAGACATACAGCCTCAAGGGCTACATTCCCGGCACCAATGCCACGGTGTTTTCCCCGGCAGGAGGCCTTAGGATTTCTTGTGAGGAACTGTCTCATGCCCTGGTCATGCTGATGAACAACGGCACCTATAAAGGCCAGCAAATCTTATCTCCTGAATCCGTACAGGCTATGTTCAACCGTGAGTGGATTTATGATGACACGAAGAAAAATGGTTCCAGCTATGGCGGTACAATCCTTTCCTATGGTTTAGGCATCTATCAGATGGACGGAAACACCACAGCCCGCTTCTCCCGGGATACCGGGATTGATTTGGCGGGGCATACAGGAGAAGCCTTTGGCTTGCTGTCCATGCTGGCCTTGAGGCCAGGCACCAAGGATGGCTATGTCTATATTATGAATGGTGAAGCCGTAGAGGAAGACGAAGACGACCGCAGTGCCGGCCAATTCAGCAATAACTATATCTGGGAAGAAACCGTGGGAGACGCTATTTGCCGCAATGTATTTGCGCATAAATAATCTGAGGCTGATATGCTTATCTGGCAGACGATGGAGGTGTATATCCATGAGAAAGAACCTTGGTAACATAATTTGCGGGCTGTTTATGACAGCCAGTCTGACTGTAGCTTTAGCTGCAACTGACTTAATCATGAGTGCAGAAGCAGCACCAGTAGCAGCACAGGTAGTGGGGAACGTGGACCCGGCGGACAGCTCTGACTTTGTGGAGCTTTCCGAGGTGGTGCCGGATGTCATTTTGGAGCCGCGCTATTATTCCACCTACAATTTTGTAGGGGACCGCATAGCTGGGTATCAGGCTCCCCGTATCTTCATGACCAGGGAAGCGGCCCAGGCCCTCAAAGAGGTCTCCGATGATGTGATTAGGCAGGGGTATCGGCTGAAGATTTATGATGCCTATCGTCCCCAGATGGCAGTGGATAATTTTGTGGCCTGGGCAGAAAACCTCAGTGACAAGCGTATGATGGCTTACTTTTATCCTCAGGTGGACAAGACTCGGCTCTTTGCTGATGGCTATATTGATGCCAAGTCGGGCCATAGTCGTGGCTCTACGGTAGATCTGACCCTGTTTGATATGCAGACAGGCAAGGACGTGGACATGGGGAATGTCTTTGACCACTTCGGCATCGAAAGCCATCCCGATTGGTGCGGTGACCCCGAAACTGGCAAATACACGGGCAAATATAAGGGTGCAAAACAGCCCAAGGACGGCAAAATCAATGAGGTGCAGTTCAAGAACCGCATGATACTGCGTGAGGCAATGCTCAGGCATGGCTTTAAGCCCCTGTCCACGGAATGGTGGCATTTCACCTTGAAGAATGAGCCGTATCCTGATACATATTTCACCTTCCCTATTCAGAAGCTGATGTAAGGGGGAATATCGTGAAAAGAGGGGCTGCGCTATACACAGCCCCTTTATGCTCAAATGTCAGGAGGAAATAAGATGATTAGAACAAGAAAACTGTTTGCATTGCTTGTCTTTTGCATGACGATGGTTTTTTCTTTGGGAAGCATATCTGCATCTCACCTGGAGAGAATCGAGGCTTCACCAGATTGGGTGAAGAAGCTTTCTGCTGCCCAAAACGCTAAACAGCTGTTCATCTTGGCTGGCGTCGGGCAGACCACAGCCTGGATATCCCTGCATGAAAAGGATGGACTCGGCCAGTGGCACCAGCTTATGAGCACGCCGGGCTTTATCGGCAAAAATGGCTTGGGAAAAACCAAGGAAGGCGATGGCAAGACGCCAGTGGGAATCTTCCATTTCAACAAGGCCTTTGGCATTGCTCCCGACCCCGGTTGTGCTCTACCCTATACGCAGGTAGATGAAAATATCTACTGGTCAGGTGATGTGCGTCCCGGCATGAAATACAACGAGATGGTGGATATACGCAAATTCCCGGGCCTTGACAAAGAAGCCAGCGAGCATATAGCAGATTATACAGTGCATTATGTCTACTGCCTGAACATCAGCTACAATGAAGAGGCCACCCCTGGTGACGGTTCTGCCATTTTCCTGCATTGCCTGGCTCCTATGAAACCCTACACTGGCGGTTGTGTAGCCATTCCCCAGGACAAGATGCGCTTTGTAATGCAGACAGTACGCCCTAACTGCGTGGTGCTGATTGACTCCTTGAAAAACATCTCCCCGGCTTTGGCAGATGATTGGGGAATTTGAGGTCCACGCCGGGGACTTAATATGCAGACGACAACAGGCACTTGCAAGGGGCTGAGGCTGACAGCCAGCATAAAATCGCTCCTTTGGGAAATTTTGGCACCAGACTGTCTGTTGCCTTTCCTTTTAAATCAATCTTAAGGAGAGTACCGATGAAAAAATCATTTCGATGTCTGTTCGTTATTCTGCTTGCGGTCGCGTCATTTTTCACGGCGATTCCATGCACTAGTGCTAGCGAGCGAGCATTTTTCTTTGCCGGACAAAGAGCTTTCCGCCTATGCGGAAAAGGTTGCTTCACTGCCTTTTGTGACCAACGACGGCGTTTCCATGACCTATGGCTCCGCCATAGAAGAAATCTGCGACGTCGTACAAAAGCAAGCGCAAAAGGTAACAAGAACAGGGGCTGTTTTGTCACAGCCCCTGTTTTTGTTACCTGAAGAAGACTTAAGTGGGCATGGGCAGGAACTTGTTGTTTCATCTCGAATTAATATCAATAGCAACTTTTTATGGTTAATGTGAAAGAGAGGAAATTTCCATGCCAAAGAAACACCAATCTGTGTTGCTGGGCTGCGTCCTGTTTCTTATTGTGGTTCTTATTTCTTACGCTACCGTTGCAGGTGCCGCTCGCAAGCAAAATATCAATTATCCCGCTTATATGCAGGGGATTGATTACGGCAACGGCCCGGTTTATGTCATCGGACATAAACCTCCCGATTCTGACAGCGTGTGCACGGTGATTGCCTACGCAAACCTGAAACGGAACTTGGGGGTAAATGCCGAGCCCAGGATTGCCTCACCGATAAACGCGGAAACCGCCTACGCCTTAAAATATTTTGGCTTCAAGGAACCGCCGCTGCTGGATAATGCCGCCGGTAAAAATATCATTCTCATAGACCATAACAGCTTCGCCCAGGCGGCTCCTGGCATGGACAAGGCCAATATACTGGAAGTCATCGACCATCATAATCTCATTGGTGACGTCAAAACAGCAGCTCCCGCTTATTACCGCAATCTGCCCATAGGTTGCGCTTCCACCATTGTGTGGCTGGAATATCGCGAAGCCAATGTTCCCATTGAAAAGGCCATGGCCGGGATGATGCTTTCCGCCATCCTGTCCGACACGGACAATTTGCAGAGCAACACCGCCACGGACTTAGACCGGCAGGCGGTAGCCGACCTCGTGAAAAAAGCGGGCGTCAAAGACAGAACCGCCTATTTCCTTGCCATGGAAGAAGAATTTGCCGCTTACCGAAATATGTCAGACAAGGACATTTTTTATTCCGATTACAAGGAATTTACCGTCAATGGCATTTCCTATGGTTGTGCCACGGTCGTCGCCCTGACGCCGGAAAAAAGGCGAGCTTTGGAGAAACGGCTGGGTGATTGGGTAATGAAAAACTATGACACGCAAAAAATGGATATGCTTTTCCTGAAAATCCATGATTTGGAAACCTATTCGGCGACTATATCCTGCTATGGTGACGGCGCCATGGAGTGCGCCGCCAAAGCCTTTGCCACTGTGGACGGAAACAAAATCCTCCTGGATAAGAATCTTTCCAGGAAAAAGGTAGTTCGTCTCCTTCAGCCGCAAATCGAAAAATGGGCGACACCCCAAGGACAAAAACAAGCGGCATAATTATTAGCTTTGCAACGTTTCATAAGACCATGCAGAAGCAGGGCACCATGAAGATAAAGAATGTCTGCCTGGAAGTGCAGGAAATGATGGAAATGACAGGCTTCAGTAAGTTCATGGCTGTGGATTAAATGCTGAGGTGTGCAAACTAGTCAGGGGAAAGGAAAAGCGCCCATGAAGAAATTTCTGCTGACGATAATATTACTCTTTTTTATGGCTTCCTGCCTGGCCAATCCCCTGACCACGGAGGAAGAAGTGGCCCATGGTCGCATCGGCACCTGGCCCGGGTCTCTGGCGGAGGATTGTGCCAGGGAGCATTTTCCCCAGGCCAATTTTGTCTATCTGGATACTATAGCGGATATGGCCCAAAATTTAAGGCAGAAGAAGATAGAGGCCTTCTCCATGAACCGCATCTTTGTAGATGAGCTTATTGCCTCAGGGCAAAATGATGTGGAAATCCTGGGAGGACCTCTGGGCAGGACCAGCTTTTCCTTTGTGTTTGCCGAGTCGGAGAAGAGCAGGAAGCTCTGCAGCGAGTTCAATGATTTTCTGGCAGAAAGCCAGTCAAATGGCAAGCTGGCAGTCTGGCAGGAGAAGTGGCTTTTCGGCAGAGGTGAGGAACGCAAGCTGGACGGGGTGATGTTCTCCGGGGAGAACGGCACCCTGTCAGTGGTCACCAACCCGGTCCTGCCTCCCATCACCTTCATGCAGGGCAATGAGCTTTCCGGCTATGAGCCTGAGCTTCTCATGCAGTTCTGCGCCAAGTACGGCTATGATTTCAAGGTCACTGTGGCTACTTTTGAAACGGGCATGGCCGGGGTGAGCACCGGGCAGTTTGATCTGGGCTTCTGCGCCGTGGAATACCAGCCGGAGCGGGCCGAGCATTTCCTGTTTTCAGATAAGACCTGCGAGGCGGACTGTGTGCTGGCGGTGCGCTCCGATGGTGATACGGGGCTAGGGCCGGAGCAGGACATGCTGATGCCAAAAAGACAGATCCCCAGGAGTATTTTGGGCGGGTATTTGCCTTTCTGGAAACATATATGAAGCCATAGACGGCCTGTAAAATGTTGTCTGTGTGGAGGTGCCTAAATTGTATTTTGGAGAAAAAACAAAACGCAGGTATATGCAAAACTGTGTCCTTTGCGGCAATGCTCCATGTGACAAGGCCTGTCCTAAGGGCTTGGAGCCTTCCCGGCAGCTTAGGAGCATTTGGTTCAATAATGAGGCTTATGCGGCAGCTCGTCTGCCCGGGGAAAGTGCCTGTGCCGACTGTCAGGCCCCCTGTGAAACTGTTTGTGTAAAACGCAGGGAAGTGCCTATCAGAAAGATGATGGCTTTTCTGACAGAAGAAGTAAAGCCGAAACTTGACATTGAGGTGCCTGAGCATGAAAAGGCCCTGCAGACGGAACTTTGCGGCATTCCTTTGGAAAATCCCTTCCTGCTTTCTTCCTCGGTGGTGGCCAGCACCTATGATATGTGCGCCCGGGCCTTTGAGGCCGGTTGGGCAGGGGCTGCCTTCAAGACCATCTGTGCCTTTGACATACATGAGGCCTCCCCGCGCTTTTCGGCTATCCATAGTGCTGACGGCAGCATTATGGGCTTCAAGAACATAGAGCAACTTTCTGACCACAGTGTGCCGGAAAACATGGAGATCTTTCGCCAGCTGAAAAGGGACTATACCAAGAAATTCATTCTGGCCTCCATTATGGGCAGGAATGACAAGGAATGGGAGGAACTGGCCCGGCTCTGTCAGGAAAACGGTGCAGATGCCCTGGAACTCAACTTCTCCTGTCCCAATATGATGGAGGAGGGACTGGGCTCGGATATCGGGCAGGTGCCGTCCCTGGTGGAGCGCTTCACTGCCGCTGCCAGGCGTGGAGCCAGCATTCCCATTCTGGCCAAGCTGACTCCCAATGTGGCTTCCATGGGGCCAGCAGCTGAAGCAGCCCGCAATGGCGGTGCCGACGGCCTGGCAGCCATAAATACCATCAAGAGCCTGATGGCTGTAAATCTCCATACTTACGTTACCAGCCCTGCCGTAAGGGACAAATCTGCCGTGGGAGGCTATAGCGGCAATGCCGTAAAGCCCATTGCCCTGCGCTTTATAGCAGAACTGGGACAGAACCCCAAGCTCTCCGGCATGCACATCAGCGGTATGGGTGGGGTGGAAACCTGGCGGGATGCCTTGGAATTCATGATGCTGGGGGCTGGCTCCATACAGGTGACCACGGCGGTTATGCAGTATGGCTACCGTATTATTGAGGATTTGAAGGCAGGGCTCAATTACTACCTGCATGAAAAGGGCTTCAGCCGTGTAGGCGATGTGGTGGGCCTGGCTCTGGATTCTGTCAGCGACACTACAGATGTTCTGGAACGGGACAGCATTGTTTATCCCAAGTTCAACCGGCAGGCCTGCATCGGCTGTGGCCGGTGCGAGATTTCCTGCATGGATGGAGGCCATCAGGCTATCCGCCTGAATGAACGCCGCCGTCCTGTCCTTGATCCCAAAAGATGTGTGGGCTGCCACCTTTGCGTATTGGTATGTCCCACTGACTCCATACGGTCATCGGGAAGAAGGATTTATCGCAACAGCAAATAGCTGACTGGTGCCGGAAGAACGGGGGCTTTTCCTTATGTATTTGAAGAAGCTTATGAAAAATGCAGCTATGCTGCTGTGCTCAATGGCCATGATGTCAGCTGGCGGGGAGGCGCATGGGGTGGAAATCCAGGCGAGGGAAATCCCTTTTGAGTCTATAGATGGAGTCTGCGTGGGAAATGCCCAGAACAATGAGGGCAAGACGGGTGTTACTGTGCTTTGCTTTCCCAAAGGAGCAAAAACTGGTATAGATATCAGTGGCGGTGGCCCTGCCTCCCGGGAGACTCCTGTCCTTGACCCAACCAGAGAGGACATTGGCATACATGCTATCGTCCTAAGTGGTGGGAGCGCCTACGGCCTGGCGGCAGCAGATGGCGTAATGGCCTGCCTGGAGGAAAATGGCATTGGCTTAGACACAGGCTTTGCTTTAGTGCCTTTGGTGGTGCAAAGCTGCATATATGACCTTTCCTATGGGAGCGCAACTTTTCGTCCGGATAAAGCCATGGGATATGAGGCATGTCTTAACGCCCTGAAAAAGAATAATCCCCAAAGCGGCTCGATTGGTGCAGGTACGGGAGCCACCGTGGGGAAAATGTGCGGCATGAAGCAATCCCAGAAAAGCGGGATTGGCTATTATGCCATGCAGATAGGGGATTTGAAGATAGGAGCTGTTGTGGTGGTAAATGCTATGGGGGATGTCTATGCGGAGGGGCGGAAGATTGCCGGGCTCATGAATGAATCCCGCACCAACACCACCCTTGGCGCAATCATCACCAATGGCAGGTTCGACAAGGCGCAGCTCACCCGTATTGCCCAGCAGGCACGCAATGCCTATGCCAGATGCATCAATCCCGTGGGGACGCTGATAGATGGGGATACGGTGTATGCTTCCTCCTGCGGCGAGCAGGTAACGGCTGATGTCAATATGACAGGGACACTGGCGGCAGAAGTAATGGCCAAAGCCATAGAGCGGGCTATAACTACATCACAAATGGACGATGAGGAATATCTGTCCTATTGCTTGGATTGTAGATAATTCTTTTCAAAAATCGCAGCTGCTGTTGCGCAAAAATCTGCGCAGGGGCGCTCAGCATAATATTCTTTTGTACGCTTGGATGGTGTGGGCTGGTCATGCTTCTGTTCTAAGCCCAACAGTTCCCGGCAGATTATAGAGCCTTTGGATTCTTGGAATTGAAGAACAAGCTCTTGTACTTTGCTGTACAGTGCCTTTTTCTTTTCATCGTCAGGCATGTCATATCCGTCTGTTAGCCCAATCAATAAGCATAAAGCCGAGACGGCACCGCATACTTCGCGAAGACGGCTGATTCCTCCCCCCATGGGCGATGCCATCCGCAATACAGTCTTAGGGTCCAGTCCCTTTTCCTGCAGATAGTCTTCATAGGCCAGCAGCACAGACTGTGAACAGTTGTAGCCGGAATTGAAATTGTCTTTAGCCCGCTGGCCGCGAATAGATTTTTCAGTGTTCATGGTTAGTCTCCCTGTAATCCTTACTGCTCAAATTCACGATGGTGTGTTCATTTCAAAGATTCAACGAAGGGCTTGAATTTCCTGCTTGGTTGCATGGTAAAGAAGGGTATGCAGGAAAAAGGAAAGCGTAGATAGAATAACGCATATGTATGAATGTGTTGATAAGACGGGGCAGGAGGAATACTATGCAAAGAAATATTTCACCAGTTAATATGATTTGTCTGCTATTGATGGCAGTATTGATGCTGACCGGGATACGTGCGGAGGCTGGCCATCTTGAGGAGATTGCAGCCAGAGGAACGATTCGGATTGGCACCACAGGAGATTACATTCCCATGTCTTACTTAAATCCGCAAACTGGGGAATATGAGGGTATTGATGCGGAGCTATCCAAGATTATTGCAGATTCCCTAGGTGTAAAAATCCAGTATGTGCCGACCACCTGGCCGACCCTTGCTGCCGATACGCAGGCAGGAAAATTTGACATCGCCCTCTGCGGCATTTCGCGTAATTACAACCGGGCAAAGACCATGGCCATGTCGGATGCCTATGGGGAAGGTATTTTTGGCAAGACCATACTCTGCCGCGCCAAGGATGCAAAACGATTCCAAAGTCTGGCTGATATTGACAGGCCGGAAGTGCGTGTGATGATCAACCCAGGCGGGACAAATGAGAAGTTTGCCCATGCCAATCTCAAGCAGGCCCAGATTATTGTCTATAATGACAATGCAGACATACCCCGTCAAATTGCGGAAGGCAGGGCAGATATCATGATTACGGAAACTGTAGAGGCTGCCCACTATGTCTGCATGGACAAGCGTCTGGCCGCTCCGCTAAAGGATAAGCCCTTCACCCGCCATTCCTGTGGAATATTGATGGAAAAAGGCGACCAGGAATGGCTGAACTATATCAACTTCGTACTGGCTGAACTGAGGATGGATGGTACCTTGGCAAATTTGGAGGAAAAGTATCTAAAATGAAGTTGCTGAGTGACTAGGGGACAAGCAGAATAGGACCTTGCTAGAATGAGGATTGCGATTTATCCGATGACACTTCTAGTAAGGTCCTATTTAATTACTCAAACTTCGCAGTTGTAAAACTGCCCATTAATTATTAACTCAAACTTCCCACATGAAAAACATGAGCTTTTCCCATAACCATACGGCTCTCAACAACAAGCATTATCAAGCGCTTAATGTCAAGGTAGTTGTCAGTAATTGCATCAAATCTTTTGGCATCAGGATGCCTGCTTGCTCGAGTTATCCACTGCTACATCAGTATACTCGACCTGCCTATCTGGATTCAGATACACAACGTCATCAATACTCCAGTCGCGGGTATCCCGACCATTCCAGC
>Ga0310695_10009033_pt1 | contig 15179 bp, 11 predicted proteins | sample RumenRJG_04DNA_FD_203882 | JGI IMG/M metagenome (GOLD analysis project Ga0310695, IMG submission 203882) | Bovine rumen microbial communities from Lethbridge, Alberta, Canada - RJG_04 (v2) (version 2) | ecosystem: Host-associated > Mammals > Digestive system > Stomach > Rumen | place: Canada... | reverse complement strand
TATAACGGCAAGAATATGTCCGTCATGCTCCGCACAGACTATGATGAGGAGGTCGTGAAACTATTGGACACTATCGGCTTGAAGCTCTAACCCCCGATTTGGGTCACCCCGTTGCGGAAAACAGGAATAGACTCATCGGGATTGGCAAGAAGTGTAGCAGTGGCCTGAAGATGGAGTTCGACGTTGGATTTCAACTGTATAGGGCCAGCGAGGAAGGTGTGGTTGGCGGGTAGCAACACGCGTCCCCCTCCTTCCGAAGAGCAGCGGTCGATAGCCTGCTGGATAGCCACGGCATCATCAGTCTTCCCATCGCCAAGAGCGCCAAAACGGCAGACATCATACACGTCTTGTGCCCTTGCCACAAAGGTAGCAAGCAACAATAAAAATACCAAAAAGGGTTTACTCATATAGGTTCCTCATAGGTTTATAGGTGGTCATCTACCGATGGCTTCACTCGTCTGTCAGTTATTGTGTACAGTGAGAAAAAAGGTTAACATTTCCTCCCATCAAGATGTTGATTCGCAAAAATATGCAAAATAAATGAAACGTGCAAATATTTCGCGAAAAATCTCAAAAACCGGCGGTGATATCACGCCAGAGATTGTCGTCGGGAACGGGAGCCTCGACTACGATAGGGAGTTTGGAGACAGGGTGTGTGAACTCTACCCTACGGGCAAGGAGCGAGATGGAGCCATCGGGATTCGACCGCTTGGCACCATATTTCAGGTCGCCCTTGATAGGGCATCCTGCCGCTGCCAACTGGCACCGAATCTGATGATGACGCCCTGTGAGAAGCCTCACTTCGAGCAGACTATAGCGGCCGGTGCTGGCAAGCATCTTGTATTCGAGTACCGCCTTTTTCGACCCACGCACCTCGCGCGGGTGGCTATAACTCTTGTTTTGTTGTTCATTTCGCGTGAGCCACCCCGTGAGAGTGTCGGCCTCCCTTTCCGGCCTGCCCTGCACGATGACCCAATAAGTCTTGTGCACCTCACCATCGCGAAACATGACGTTGAGGCGCGAGAGGGCTTTCGATGTCTTGGCGAAGACCACTACGCCACTGACAGGTCTATCGAGGCGGTGCGCAACGCCCAGGAACACATTCCCGGGTTTGTTGCGCACCGTCTTGATATACTGCTTCACCGTCTCGGAGAGGGGCATATCGCCAGTCTTGTCGCCCTGAACGATTTCACCGCTCTCCTTGTTCACGATGATGATGTGGTTGTCTTCGTAGAGTACTTGCATGTGCTGGTTACATATTCATGCCGCCATCCACCTGTATAACCTGACCACTCACATAAGCGGAGAGGTCGCTGGCAAGGAAGAGCGCGGTATTGGCAATATCGTCTACCGTTCCACCACGACGGAGAGGTATCTTCTGACACCACTCTTTGCGCACCTCCTCGGAGAGTTGCTGGGTCATGGCGGTATCGATGAATCCCGGAGCAATGGCATTGGCACGGATGCCCCTGGGACCCATTTCCTGGGCTATCGACTTGGCGAGGGCAATGAGTCCGGCCTTTGATGCGGCGTAGTTGGCCTGTCCGGCGTTGCCATGCACGCCCACTACCGACGACATATTGATGATGCTTCCGGCGCGTTGGCGCATCATCACAGGCACGCAGGCGTGTATGAAGTTGAAAGCAGATTTCAGGTTCACGTTGATCACGGCATCCCATTGCTGCTCACTCATCCTCAGCATCAGACCGTCTTTGGTGATGCCGGCGTTGTTGACCAGGATATCGATAGAACCGAATTCTTCCTTGATGAGTTTCACCACTTCCTCAGTCTGAGCGAAGTCGGCGGCATTAGAGGCATACCCCTTTGCCTTAACACCCTTGGCGGCAATTTCCTCCTGGGTGGCAAGACCATTCTCGTCGATGACAAGGTCGGTGAATGCCACGTTGGCACCTTCTTCCGCAAACTTAAGCGCGATAGCCTTTCCGATACCGCGTGCAGCACCTGTAATAAGCGCTGTCTTACCTGTTAATAATCCCATTTTCTGAATATTTTAGATTTGTATGATGTTGATTCATGTTTATCTGCATGGCTGAAGTCGCATTCTCTCCACCAATGGAGTGAAGCGAACAGCAATGACCTCATTTGTTGATGCTCTTGCCCAAGGCACCATACACCACCTTGGCAACGAGGGGTTTGCTCGTTTCCTCGGTGAGACCATGTCCCAGGCGTCCGTATATATACGGCACTTCAAGTCCTTTGATACAATAATGGGTAATGTCGGCCACGAGTTCCACGTTGTCGATATCAAACTCGCCATCGGCTTTCCCGTCGGAATAGACTTTCCGGAAGAGTTCTATCTCGTCCTCGTCGAAATTCTTCCTCATTTTCTCCACCATCCAGATGTTGCGAAAGAATTCAGCCCTGAGGTTACCGTTTCTCACCACCGTCTCCTTAATCATGCTGAGATGGGTGTAGATGAGTTCGATAATCTTGTCTTGCGGTGGAATCTTCTTCGCTGCCACCTCGTCGAGTTTGTCGGACAAGCGTTCTAGTTCGGCAGCGATGACGGCATAATACACTTCCTCCTTATTCTTAAAGTAGGTGTAGAGCGTCCGCCGCCCCTTACCCGATGCCACAGCGATGTCGTTCATCGTGGTGTTCTCAATGCCTTTCTTGGCAAAAAGTTGCCTGGCCACATCAACCAGTTTCTGTCTAGTTTTGGAAATTGACATAGTAACCTCCTTTTTTGCACATTCACTAATCTGTGTGCAAAAGTAGTGGTTTTATTTGGTTTCAGCAAATTTCAACGGGGAAATGACAAAGTTTTCACTATTTTTGACACTTTGAGCCATCGATGCGTAACCATACGACGACACGGGGGTGCAGAGGAGAGTTTACTCTTGCCTCTGCATCCCCGTGTTGTCAGGACACAAAAACGAAAGTGCCTTACAGGAATGGCCAATGAGCACTATTTCACCACTACCTTGTAGGTTTTCCCATCCTCGGTTTTCACCACATTGACACCCTTCATGGGAGCGTTGACCCGCTTCCCTTCCAAAGTGTAGTATGCCACGGGAGTCGCGGAGAGCGACTGCTCGTGGATACCATCGTCTACGCGGTCCTCCAAACGGAAAGCAGGACTGAGCGTCTGCTCCATGCTGTTGCCGGAGGCATCCTCAAGACGAATCCTGAGGTCGAACCATCCGTTCTGGCCTTTGCCTGCCACATCGGCAAGGGAAGCGCGATAGACATGGCCCAAGCCTGGCATATAGTACAAGTCGGGGTCTTCTTGCGTGCTGAGTTCCTGCCACTCTTCCGTGCCATAAGGACTGCAAGAGACTTGCACCTGGGCGATGTCACCACAGGTGAAAAATCCGTCGTAATGGGGCATCTGAGCGGTGAAGTCGGCAGCGGCAAACAGCAGGGTGCCGTCGGCAGCAGTGGCGAAACGGTCGTTGACGTTGTTCTCCGCATCGCGCAACTGCAGGGCCTGGATGGTGGGCAAGGTGCAGTCGTCGTTGTTCATGTCGTAGTGCAGGGTGGCATGGCTGCGACCCTGCAGGCCGTCAACGATGATGTTCTGGTTGTCGAACTCGATGTCGAACACCATATAGTAAGCGTTAGTCATCCATTGCCTACGGAGATTGTCGGCTTCCTGATAGTTGTCACAAACAAGTTCACCATTTACCGTGAACTTGGCATCCACCACGTGGAAGTCGGCCTCACGATACTCGCCGTTGCGACCGACGTAACGGTAGGAGTCGCGTACTCCCTTGTTCACACGCACAGGCTTCACCGAGAGGAACGGCACCGAGCCGCCATTCGGAATCTTCACCTGCGACGTGGTGAAGTTGAAGGCAGCACTGCCGGGGAAGAGGGTCAGCCACTTCTCGTCACCGTTGCGCAACAGGTTGTAGTTGGAGTTGAAGGTCCAGTCATCGTTGATGAGTTTGTATTCCGGCCCGGAATGAAGGTAGACGGCCTCCGTCCCATTGTCAAAGACACAGGGAGTCTCGGTCAACAATGAATACATTGACATCTCCACCTCGTCAATACCATAGTTTTCTACGATTGTACTCGTGCCCAACACATCGAAGGTGAACCCCTGGTCCATGTTGTCCAAAGGCGCGTCGATGAAGAGCTGGGCCATGCTGCCTTCCTCGTATGGGGGATCGACATTGTCGGATTCTTCTTCTCCGGGACCATGGATCTCGATGGCACCTCGACCTCCCGTACAGGCATAGTATAAACCTTCAGGGTCATTGTAGAACAAATACATCCTGCACCCCAGCACATGGTTCATGCCCCAGTCCGACAGGTTGCCGGTAGCGCCAATGTGCTCAAGATAGTTGACCGATGACATGGGCGATAGGGCGAAGGTATGCTCCACTTCCTTCAGGTTGGCGGGGTCGTTGGCCACCTCGCCGTTTTCAGAGCCCTTCCACTCGTTTTTCAGGACATAGTATTTACCGCCCTTCATGTTCATGTTGCGGCCATTCACGATGGTGAAACGGTCGCTCAAAGGGTTGACCATGCAAACGGGTATCTCGGCATAGGTGTCATCCTCTACACCAAACAAACCGCCAAAACCCTCCAACACGAACAGCGTCATGGCCTGGGCGCTGATCAGCCTGTCCATGGTCATCAGCTCACCATTCTCGTCGTAGGACTTGACATAAGTGGCGACAGTGGCGGTAGACGCGTCGAAGTCGACAGTCATGTCGCCCGACACCTCTACCTGTTCCCTGACGACATAGGCTATGCCGCCCTCGTTCAGGTAATACGTGGCATACATGTCGTAGGTGCCGGGAGCCACGTCGATGTCGATCTCGTCGCTTCCACTGAAGTTCTTCTGACTTACATTGTCTTTGGAAAGCACCACACATACGGATTGTGGCGAACACACCTCCTCATCGTAGACAAACTTCAGGGTGAGCAACACGTCGCCGGCTTTCTTGGCCGACATCACATGCTGCCTTTGCAGGTTGTCGCATATCGTCGTCCAATTGCCACTCTTCCCCATTTGGGTAATCACCTGGGCCTCCAACTCCATGGCAGAAAACGCCAATAGGAAGGCCGCGGCCATCATCAAGTAAAATCTTTTCATAAGCTCTTGTTTTAGATTATTATTGTTTGCGTTTAATGAACTATTTGAACGCAAAAATAATGGAAAACCCCACAAGAAAAGCATTTTTGATGTCGAAAAGTGTATCAGCGCATGAAATGATACAGCCTTATTCCTTCTCCTCTCGAGTCATGCGCTGATAAGCCGAGGGAGTAAGGCCCGTATAACGCTTGAAAACCGAGGCGAAATTGGTGCGCGACTTGAACCCCACACTCTGGGCAATGCCCTCGATGGTGAGGTTGCCATAATGCTCGGTGTCGCTGATGCGACGGCAGGCCTCGCGTATGCGGTAGTCGCTGAGGATACCGTTGAAGGTGGTATGGTATTTCTCGTTGATGACCTGCGACACGTTCTTGCGCTTGTCGCCAACGAGTTCTGAAAGCCTATCCAAGGTGAACCCCTCGCCAAACACCTCCTCGGAGGTCTCCATCACGATGAAGATGCGGTGCAGGAGGTCGGACTTGTCCTCCTCTTGCATCGGACTCTTGGCATATTTCCCTTTCTCTGCTTCCTCGGCCCCTTTCACGCTCTGCTCATAAAGCATGGCGAGCTGACGGTTCTTCTGCTCCGAGGCAATGAGTTCCTGTACGCGCGCGTAGAGCTGGCGGTTCTTGCGCCTCATCTTGAGGTAGTGGACACAAAGGATGGCAAGCGTCACCAAGACTACGAGAAGAAGTGCCGCGGTCAACCACGTCACCCTACGCCCGATGCGCTGCTCATAGGCCATTTCCTGCATCTTGCGCTCCGACTTATGGAGTTCGAACAGGAAACGTGTCTTCTCCATGTTGGTGAGTTGGTCGCCAGTGAGGATCTGGTCTTTCATCTGAAGCAAGAGAAGGTGGTTCTTGTCGGCAAGTGCCTTGTCGTGCGCCACATTTTTATAATAATAAAAGCGTTTGTCGTACACCTCAAGCAGGTAATCGTGGAGCTTTTCCTCACGGGCCTCCTTCTCCACTTCCTCAAGCAGGGCAAGGCCCTCATCATAACGGTGAAGGTGGAAAAGCAGGGAATACCTAATCATCTTTGCGTAAAGGCGACTGGTGACTTTCGACAGGTATTTCTTTCCGCTATGGGTCTCCATCTCTCGAAGGAGAGCGAGCGCACTGTCGTATTTCTCTTCCTGATAGGCTTTTATAGCCCTGCTGAAGCATTTGGCGCGTCGCATGTCGGGGTTATCGACAACGCGTATAGTGTCGATGACTGCCATCTCCTCCCGAATGGAATCGAGCAGGCCTCCCTCAAGCGCATTCATGGCAAGCCCGGTGAAGACTGCTCCCAAAATGCTCCACTCACCGGCGGCAAGAGCCTCACGGAAAGGCTGCTTGAAGGTTTCGACGGCTTTCCTGTCGAAGTCGTCGACCTGTAAGATGCTCCAGTTCACCTGGTTCAACTTGGCTTGGTTGAGCGAAATGTAGGGCAATGCGTCCTTGATGCCGTAGTTCTCTGCCAACTCATGTGCCTGCAAGAGGTAGGCCTGAGCCTTGGAATAGTCGTAATAGAAATGGGTGTACATCATCCCAAGGTTGGTCATAGCCCTCACCACTTGCCTGATCACTCTCTCGTCCCTGCTGTCATGATAGTATAGATTCGCAACTATCGTATAGCAGAGCAACGCGCTGTCTTGCATGTTGGGCCGTTCAAGGTAATGCTCAGCGCGATTCAGCAGCGAGTCGGCATCAATACGCGACCATCTTTCATAGACGGAGGGCTGCAGCCCCCTGCCCTGTGAAGCGGCCACGACACAAGGGGGCGACATGCCCAACGCCAAGAACAACGCGGCAACGACCATCCACCTACAAAGGCGTATGTCAAGGAGGTTCACCCCGCCACGCTTGTAGGCTGAAGGTGTCATGTAGTCTGCATTGCCCGCCATCACCCGACTTCAATCGTTGTTGCCAACTGTTATTTCTTCCAATTCACCGGTCTCAGAGTCGATGATGAAGCCCCTCACCACAATGTCTCTCGGAACGAGCGGATGGTTCTTGATGGTCTCTACTGTCTTCCGCACAGAGGTGGGCGTGTCCTTGAACCCTTCCAGCCACGTGTCGAGGTCGATGCCACACCTGCGTATGGTGTCGAGAGTCTCGTCGGTCACACCTCGGGCAACCATCTCCTCATGGAAGTGGGCAAAACTCATATGACAGGCTCCACAATGGGAGTGAGCCACCACCATGACCTCCTCCACGCCCAGTTCGTAGATGGCTACGATAAGGCTTCGCATGGCCGAGTCGAAGGGAGCGATAACCAGTCCGCCCGCGTTCTTGATGATTTTTGCGTCACCGTTTTTCAGACCAAGAGCCGCAGGGAGGAGTTCGGTAAGACGGGTGTCCATGCATGAGAGCACAGCCAACTTCTTGTCGGGGTACTTGTCGGTAATAAACTTCTCGTAGTCTTTCCGAATTACGAATGTTTTGTTGTATTCGAGAATCTGGTCTATCATAGCGGTAAAGTCTTGTTGGTTTGTAGTGACAAAGATAGTGAATATCGAGCACAAAACAAAAGAAAAAAACTATAAATGAAAAACAAAAGAATAATTCTACAAAATCTCACATTTACCTCCCATTGGTCAGTGGGTATGTAATCTCAGGGAGAAAAGAATTCGTGAAGATGCGGAAGAATCGTGGTAGGTAAAGGGATTTCATAGGAGACGGGAAGAATCCCATCTCTACACCATCTCCCATAAATACGAATAACTCAGGAATCCACCGTGTGTTAAGACATATAGAAAGTGCCGAGCCATAAGGCCCGGCACCATTCTGTCCGTTTGGAGCAGTGTTTAGTTGGTTACCAGCACATAGTTGTTGTAAACCCTACCCCTGTTCTTGATCTTGATGTAGAACGTACCAGTCCATCTCGGAGTGAAGGAGCAGACGCAGTCATCGGTGTAGTCGGTGTCGGAGTCAATCAGGTTGCCGTTCTCGTCATAGATGTAGAGGTCGAGATCGGTGTCGCCGTCACCAGAAACAATCACGTAAGCATACTCACCACCACGGAAGGTGAAGTGCCAAGTGTCGGTGTAGCCGGCAAGCACGCGGTCGGTCCTGCGGACGGGGCCAGTGGTAACGCCACGAGAGGCTTTCTGGGTGTCCTTGATCAGCGCGAGGAGCGTCTTGTCGCCATCAGCGAAAGTGGTGGCATCGGCAAGAATCTTGGCCTCGTCGAACGATACCTCACCACCCTTTGTCAGTGAAGAAGTAACAGCGCTTCCTGCCTGGGCCTTGGTCTCGCCGGTTGTAGCGTCGGTCACACCGAGGTTCTTGTAGATCTGTACGGCCTGGATGAGTGGAAGGGCAGCCTTCTGGGCGTATCCATACCTCACGAGGTCGGAAGCCATGGTCACTAACTGGGCTTGCTGTGGTACAGTGTTGTCGGTGGCATCAGCAGCGGGACCTTGTTGTTGTTGTGCGAAAGCGGTAGCACTGAAGAGCATTGCGGCTCCCAAGAACAAATTTTTGATAGACATAATGGTATTAGTTTTGTTGCCTATAGTCTCACAGATTCGGCTTTTAATATGTTGGGGGCATAGAGACTGGCATAAGCAATGCCCCGGTTTATTACTTTCTTTCCCTTATAGAGCAGCGACAGACGGAAATCTATCACAGGGGGGTAGATTTTTTTAATTGGTGATGAGCACATAGTTGTTGAAACCTTTCCCAAATTCTGGTATTCGCTCGTCCAGCATACCCATAACGCACGAGGTGTGACGCTAAGGCTACAAGTTGCAACTGTTGGGGAACAGTGTTGTCTGTAGTATCTGTGGATACCTGTGCCATTGCACTGGTAGTGAACAGCAATGCCAAGCCAAGTAATAACCGTTTCAGAGATTTCATGGTTTAGTCTAACACTTGTTTTTCAAAACAATCAGATTCTTCGCTCTATCCTTGAGAAAAAGAATATCTTCTAATTATTTACAAAAATAGTAAATAATAAAAAAACGACCAAACAATAATGCAATATTTTTAAAAAATTAAAAAAACGCTCATCTCTCGCCAATAAGGAGTCAGAGGGTCAGCGATAAGTTTCTAACAATTCGGGGGGAATCTAAAATAAACAGCAGAAGGACATTCCTTTGCACCTATGGTACATTGGAATGTCCTTCACCTTGTATTATATATCTAAATCCACTGTAGAGTAGACTCAGTGATACTATGCTCAACTATCTGAGACAGAAATGTCAAAATACCCTTATCTCATCCAGCAATGTAGCACTGTCATAGATACTATCGCCTATATCGCCTGTTTCAATGACAAGTTTGACTTTCTTTCCCTTATATTTGCTGATGTCGAACGTAGAGGTAATCCATCCTGTGGTATAGACATCCCCCTTGTCGAATACAATGCCCGGCGAAACCATCGACAGAGTGTAGTCGCTTGCGAACTGATCTATACTTTTGTTGATGAGAACTTCCTCGTTATCCCCGTCAACGATAGTTACTTTCAGATAGTCTTGATATGAACTCCCCACATATTCCAAGAACTCCTCGGAGAGAAAATTCCACTTGATGGAAAGTTGTGTTTCATTGGTTACCAGGAATGTCTGTGAGATACATCCATAGTCAGTGGTGTATCCCAATCCTGTAGATACAATACCCATAAATGTTTCCTGCGTCGGACGCTGGCTTCCCAACTGCGTGATGACTCTTCCATCACCGCTCACATCCCAGCCATTAAGATTTCCATACTCAAAATCGCCATTAATCAGTCCAAGGTAGAAATGCATTTCCTTACTTCCTGTCATCAAGTATTCATTCTCATGGTCACCGTCCATGAACTTGTCATAACGATATGCCTCTCCTGTCTTCTTCAGTTCATTTCCAGTAAAGGCCGTGAAGAATTCGTTTGCTTTCTCAATACAGATGTCCACTCCTACTTTTTCCCTGAATCCAAGATAAGTCTTTGCCCCTTTGCTAATAAAGGCATCCGACAGTTGCCGTGTCTTTAGACTCTCGCACGAACCGTTAAACACGATGGTGTTGGGGAACCGGCCCACGACCTTGTTCCTGATGTATTTCGAGGTCACCGCATAATAGGTTCCCAGTGCGTTGGAATTTCCTCCAGCCGTGGTAACCAAGCAACACAATCCAGACCAGAACTGGAGGACAATGTTTCTGTCTTCTTCTACATCTTGTTCGAAACTGGTCTTCTCCCTCGTATAGATAAGGTTTCCGCCCGAACCATGAGTATCAAATACAATAATGCCATATTGGGAGATGTCCTCCAACGAAATCCTTGTGCACGCCTGATCTTGGACATGCCGGACGACGAAATCAACCGGACTGTTCTCAAAGATACCATTTAACGAAGTATACATCGCCCGAGAGAAGACACCGGGGTCGTTTCCTGACTCAAACGGAGCCCATACCAGAACTTTCCGGTTCTGTACGATAGTGTTGTCTTTGGTCTGCTGACCTGCATTCATGACCCTACGCATAGGTGCATGCAGCACGCCACGAGTCTGCTGAACAAGAGGAATGGAAGGCGTCTTATACCTATCACCATCGTTTCCTGACCCACCCTTGTAATTGCTGCCATCGGTTATCGATACATACGAAATGAGCCCAGACTGATGCTTTATCGTGACGAGGCCATTCTCTTCTTTCACCTCGGCAATCTTCGGATTGCCTTTCATCCATTCCATCAGTTGCGTTGCTTTCTCATTCACTGGTAACGATGAAAGGTCAGTCAGTTTCTTCTCTATATCCTGTTGTGTCCTCATCATCTCGAGTACCTTCTGCTCGGCTATGGAACGGTCGACGACAGTGAGGACAAAAATGGCAGAAAAGCCCTCCACCTCACCGGCATCCTCGTTTGTTCTGGCAGAGACACGGAATTTCTTTGTCTGTTCGCCGCTGTATTTGAAGACATGTTTTACAGAGAAGACATTGTCGCCTTTTATCTCATCGCCATGTTCAAGGTTGCCGTCATCGTAGAGCGAGCATATCTCCCCTATTTCGTTATTGTTGTCGTCTACCTCAATAAGCCGCACACTCGATGATATGAGATGCTCGTTGGGCGCAATATTCGCCGTAATCCAAATTGTGGTTGGGTCATTGGCATATATCACATCGTGGTCTATTGTAGGCGTACCGAGAAACGTGAGATATTGGTTCTTGGTAATGGTGATGTTGGCCGTACCTGTGTTTCCGCTCTTGTCTGTAGCCGTTATCACCACATTATTGTCACCCTCTGAGAGCGGCATATTGGAGATTGTCCAATTCTCCAAGCCACTGGCTACACCTTTTGCCCCAGTATTCGTGACATAAGAAATGGAACCAAGATTGTCGTTGTCATCGGCAGCACCGCTAATGGTGATGGTGTTGTCGGTTGTTACATACATTTCTTCCGAAGTGGGACTCAACACATAAATGCTTGGGTTCTCTGTGTCCTTCACACTATCCATGCCATTGTCATCCGACTGACAAGAGAAAGTGACCAACATGATGAGCGATGCCAAAGATATCTGTGCAATTGCTCCTAATTTAGATAATGTTCTTTTCATATTATTCCTCGTTTTGTTGTTATTGTTTATCATGGTCATGGCATGTTGAAATCTTTGAGTCATTGATTATGGTATCGTGACACTTGGTACTGTCACGAGCGAAAGGGCATAAAGAGAGAAGACCATTCCATTACGGTCTGACATTGTATTGAAATGGTCTTCATTCTTTTTTAGACTTGCAGGGGAGTATCCTGCTTGGCTGCGACTTAGTTGGTTACCAGCACATAGTTGTTGTAAACCCGACCCCTGTTCTTGATCTTGATGTAGAACGTACCAGTCCATCTCGGAGTGAAGGAGCAGACGCAGTCATCGGTGTAGTCGGTGTCGGAGTCAATCAGGTTGCCGTTCTCGTCATAGATGTAGAGGTCGAGATCGGTGTCGCCGTCACCAGAAACAATCACGTAAGCATACTCACCACCACGGAAGGTGAAGTGCCAAGTGTCGGTGTAGCCGGCAAGCACGCGGTCGGTCCTGCGGACGGGGCCAGTGGTAACGCCACGAGAGGCTTTCTGGGTGTCCTTGATCAGCGCGAGGAGCGTCTTGTCGCCATCAGCGAAAGTGGTGGCATCGGCAAGAATCTTGGCCTCGTCGAACGATACCTCACCACCCTTTGTCAGTGAAGAAGTAACAGCGCTTCCTGCCTGGGCCTTGGTCTCGCCGGTTGTAGCGTCGGTCACACCGAGGTTCTTGTAGATCTGTACGGCCTGGATGAGTGGAAGGGCAGCCTTCTGGGCGTATCCATACCTCACGAGGTCGGAAGCCATGGTCACTAACTGGGCTTGCTGTGGTACAGTGTTGTCGGTGGCATCAGCAGCGGGACCTTGTTGTTGTTGTGCGAAAGCGGTAGCACTGAAGAGCATTGCGGCTCCCAAGAACAAATTTTTGATAGACATAATGGTATTAGTTTTGTTGCCTATAGTCTCACAGATTCGGCTTTTAATATGTTGGGGGCATAGAGACTGGCATAAGCAATGCCCCGGTTTATTACTTTCTTTCCCTTATAGAGCAGCGACAGACGGAAATCTATCACAGGGGGGGGAGTTTTTTTTACCTACCACCGCCGGGGGCACCGCCTGGAGCACCAGAACCGCCACCAGGCGCTCCAGCGCCTGCGGCACCACCCTGTGACGTGCCTGCGGCACTGCGCATACCACCCTGCATGCCTCCGTTCTGTCCGAGTCCGAGATAGGTGGTCGATTGCGTCACTCCTTGCTTGAGCATCTGTTTCATCAGCGTGTTGCCATGCTGCTGCCAAACGGTCTTGAGATATTCTCCTGCCAGACTGCCCTTGCGTTGCATCTTCCTCAACTGTTTGTAGTCCTTATACCACTCCTTCATCTTCTTGTTGCGTTCCTCATCATTGTTCCATTGGCATGATTCACGCAACTTCACCTTCACGTTGTATTCGCCCGTTCCCCACATCCTCTTCTCGGCAAGGGGCATATACGACCGTGGCACTACGAAACAGTCGCCCTCCACATTGACGAAGGTGGTGTCTGTGTCGAGTCTTGCTTTACGATTGGCCACTATCTGCCTACGTGAATAAATAAAGGTGTCGGTCTCGCGGTCGATATTCACCGTGAGCCGGAAGCGGCCCAGTTCCACGTTGTCCATCACCATCACCGCCTCATTGATCCACGACGACGACAGCACCATCTCCATTCCAACGGTGAGGTTGCGGCGCTCATCGAAAGAGAAACGATTGTCGCGTTCCGACTCACTGGCGGTGCGGGCATCAATGCCGTTGGCCTGAAGGTTGGGCAGGTGGCAGGCATAGGGGTGGAATATCATCGTATCTAGCACCAAGTAGAACTTGCTGTGGTTGAACATATGATCGAGCCTAGTGGTATCGATATGACATGAGAGATAGAGCACCTCCTGACCGTTGCGCATGGCACGAAGCGAGATGCCGTCAAAATTGATGTTCGACGGGTCGAGGGCACTATTCTCCGATTTCTCGGTGTAGAAGTCGTTGAGTCCCTTCACCGACGAGATGCTATCGGTGTAGTTGCACTCGTTCTGTATCATCGCATACCACTTCTGGCGCTGGTTCTTTTTATATTGTATCAGGTTCATGGTTTCTGTCACTACGACATCCACCAAACCGGAAACGCCACCGCTGAGCATCGACATCCCGATGTCCTTGAGCACGCCCCGGGTATTTCCGCCACTCGCCTTGATTTTATCGGCCGCCTCCGTGATTCGGTTTCGGGTCTGGGCATCCATGGTGTTGATGTTCACCACCAACGACTCATCGGCACCACCCATGCCCCTGGGTGCGCCTTCTCCTGGGCGTGCTCCACCCTGGCCTCTTCCTGCCGGTTGGGCATAGACCATGCCCACGGTCATTATCATCACCAGAGCGGCAAATAAATGTTTTTTCATCATTATGTTTACAATATGGTTAGTATCATATCCCATCGTCAATCCAAAGCATCGATGAGAATAAAGGCATCGACATATCTCGGATCACTGTAATCTTCACCGGCATACATCTCCTCGGTAAGAGTGACGGGATTGAACCGTTTCACCCGTTCCTGGTTGTCTTCCATCTTCGTGGAGAGCAACGCCTGACGAGCCCCATAGAATGCCTGGTGAATAGTCTGACCCTTGGCGAGCAAATCGTGCAGTGCCACCATGAACATCGTGGAGGCCTCGTCGTCAATATCCCACAGCGTGGCAACGATGGCTCCCACGCCAGCGTTCTTCAGTCCGCGCTGTATGCCATATACACCATCCGAGGTGACATAGCCGAGGGCTGTCTCGCAGCAAGCCAATACGAAGAGTTGCACACGACTCATGTCGAGTCCCGACATCTCCCTTGCCGATAGTACACCATCCTGATTTTCCCTGTCATATTGGGGACTGTCGACGGCTGTCTGCACGCCTGCCAACGCCAAGAAGCACTGCGAGAGAGACTCGTCGGAGAGGCAAGGCTTCAGGTCGGTGCCCTGAGGAGTCTTGGCTGCGGTGAACACGCCATGTGTGGAGATGTGCAGAAAGGGGAACTGGCTGCACAATGTCCTGAAACTTCCCTCTGTGACGGCTTCTCCCAAGAGCAGTCTGTCGGCCCCAATTTTTCGGTGGTCTAGGATATCCTGTACTTCCCTGCCCGAGTTCTTCAGATAGTCGAAATGTAAGCCTCGGGCATTGTCGTATGCCCGCGTGTCATTGTCTTGTGAGGCACCCGTCACTTGGGTAGCATAAACCACACCGCCAAGAATCAACGCGCTGGCACCCTTTGCCGTCGGGCTGTCGTCCATCAGCCTCCGGGTGGAGGTCAGTCTATAGAACGAGAGGTTCTTCAGGTTCTGGGGCAAGAGATACTCCACGGCTACCTGGTGCATATAGCCATCGGGAGCGAAATACACCTTCTTGACCTTTCCCATGGCATCTATGAGTTGACTGTTCCATATCAGCGAAGCCAGCGCGGTGTCGTTGTAGAGTTCGTTTTTCTTCTTTCCTTCTGTGGAATACAACCTTTCACTTACCGTGAAAGTCCCTATGCTCTTGGCAGCCAACTCCTCGGGAGCCAACATGCGGACAAATCGGGGTTGGCCGGTCTTTCCCAGCACGAGGGCGCCCATGTGCTGC
>Ga0310695_10009031_pt1 | contig 15182 bp, 9 predicted proteins | sample RumenRJG_04DNA_FD_203882 | JGI IMG/M metagenome (GOLD analysis project Ga0310695, IMG submission 203882) | Bovine rumen microbial communities from Lethbridge, Alberta, Canada - RJG_04 (v2) (version 2) | ecosystem: Host-associated > Mammals > Digestive system > Stomach > Rumen | place: Canada... | reverse complement strand
ACCCGTCATGAAGGTGTTCTCACGGCTCAGGTGATACTTCTTCTGGACGTATCGTGCCATACGGCAGAGCGATTTTACGTCGTCAATCTTCCATCCCTTCTGGAAGGGGTAGCCTACGTTCCAGCTCGTCTTGCCCTTCAGGTCGGGCAGGCCCTGCGGGATGCACACACCGAAGCCATGCTTGTCGGCCACGTGGATGAGCGGATTCTCGCGCCAGATCTTGCCGCTGTAGCCGTGCAGGACGAATACGAGCGGAGCGTCGGCCTTGAGCCCTGCGGGCAGATACATCACGAACTTGCGCATGTGGCCTTGCACCTTGACGGAGTCTTCCACGTAGCTCTGAGCCCACGCCATGCCGCACAGCGACAAGCCGAGCAGCAAAGAAATCATTTTTCTCTTCATAGTTGTTTGTGTAATTAAATTTGGTTGTTAAAGGTTATATGTGTTATTGATTTTTTCCTTAGCTTGTTGCCCTCGGAACATGATGGGTATGTTGAATCGGATCTTGACGGGCTTGCCTGCCAGCGTGGCCGGTTTCCATCGAGGCATGAGGCCGACGAGGCGCAGGGCTTCCTTCTCCACCTCCATCTCGCTTTGCTCATAGACGGTGTTGCGGCTCTCCTCGTCCAGTGTCTTTATCGGCGAGTTGTCGTTCTGGTATAAGTTGGTGTGTACTGCCTGTGCCCCACTGATTGTCCCGTCCACATCCACGATGAAGGAGACGATGACGCGTGCATAGAGGTCCCATGTCTCCAGCAGCTCGGGCATCTGGGCATTCTCCTGCAGAAAGCGTAGGCAGGCCGCGTCGCCGCCCGGGAACTGCGCCGGCTCTTCGGCGACTCCGCTCCAAACATCGTCCGGCTCCTTGCTCTGCTGTTTCGGCTTCATCTGCGCCTTTTCCTGCGTGTTATAGTAGTACATCCAGTGCATCTTGTCGGCACGCACGTAGCATTCCTTTCCGTTCACGAAGGTCTTGAACCAGCCCTGTCCGTAGCCCAGGCAGTCGGCATACGCCTTGGCACTCTTGGCGAAGACGACGGTGTCCGTTACGGGGCTGCCCATGGAGGGATGCTCGTGGAACAGCACGGTGTCACTCTCCTCCGGGAAGAGGCGGCCCTGTCCCTTATAGGCGCTGCGCACCTGGGTGGTGACGCTGTCGGCCGGCACGTTGAAGACTTTCTTGACATATCGCAGCTTGTACTGGTCTTTCTCTCGTCCGATGATGCGGCCAAGCATACTGCTGTCAGGACCAAAGGCCACCTCGAAGGACACGGGTCGAATGTTGCCTCGGTCCATGTCGTTTATCAGTACGCGCCCGTCGATGAGGTCGGCCTTGACATAGGCGACGTACAGGTCGCCGCCGTCAAGATACTTCACACTGTACGTATAGGGTTCTCCGGGCACGATGTCTATGAGCATGCGCTCGTCCCGGACCGTCACTTGCTGCTTCCGCTCGCTGTCGAAGGCCCACCACCGCTGTACGCCCTTTGGTGGTGAGGTCAGCTTCTTCCAGAACTTGGGTGTCGAGTGCTTCTGCACGAACGCCTCGTCCTGGAACTTCCATTGGTGCCCGGCGGCGTTCTGCTTCAGCGGTGTGTATAGCTCGCGCAGGAAGTCCGCTACGCGTGTCTGTCGCTCGGGACGATGGTCTTCGAGCCACTCCAGGTCGGTGATGATGGGGTTGCCGTTGTTGTAGTCCAGGGCGATGCGCAGCACGGTGACGATGTCGGGGCGCGTATTGCGGTTCTCCTTCCGGCTGCGCAGGCTCACCAGGAACTCATCTTTCCGTCCCTGATAGCTGTGTATATCGTTCAGCTCGGCGCTCCAATAGGTGTCCTCGCCGGGCAGGATGCCGGCCAGCTGTTCCCAGTTGTATTCGCGGAGGGGGGCTTCGGTCTTTTCCCAATCCGTGTGGTCGGCCAGTCTTTCCCTTAGCTGCAGTGACGTATGGCGCGCGAGCCAGAAGGAGTTCTGCAACTGATAGTAGCCCGTAATGCCATAGATGTCGCGCAGGAAGTCGGTGTTCGAGGCGTATGGCAGATCGTCATGGAAGACTTCTCTGTCGTCGGGCCCGTGTTCGTGGTGCGAGTAGGCCGGGTAGGTCTCTGGAGTGTCGTGCAGAATACGTCCCTGTGGGCTTATGCGAATTCTTGTGCGGCGGCAGAGATACCTGCCTTGCTCAAGGTCTATGTTATAGCCTGTATTCATGTATTCTCTCACGTGGAACGAGAGGGTGTCGCCCATCTTACCGGCCAGTTCGGGGAGACGCACGATGACATCCTCACCGTCGGCGAATTCGTATCGCTCGCGAGCGCAGACGTATTGGTCAATGGGCTGTCCTTGGGCTGTGAAAGTACATAGCAGATAGTCCTCGCACCCTTCGCGCAGGCTGTCGATTCGGGTCAGGAAGAAGGCCGTGTAGCCCTTGAAGTGAACGCGGTTGCCGGGCATGTAGGTAAAACCCTCCTGGAGAGGTAGCCGCAGCACGTCGTGGACCAGGAAGGCATCTAATGGTGTCTTGTTATAGTGGTTCTCGAAGGTCATGCCCGTAATGCCGGTCTCACTGGGCCACTGGCGGAAACATTCCGTCAGTGCTTGATACCCAGAGTGGGTAGCCTGGGCAGTGGCATTCTTCTGACACCCCAGCGCGAGGGGCAGAATCAGGAAGAGTAAGAAGCGTCTCATCATGTCGAATATATTAAATGTCTCAAATATCAGAAGGTGGTGAGGAAGCGACGCAGCGATACGGCGGGGTCTGTGAGTCCCAGTCGCGCTTTGTAGTCGAAGAGCCGCTGCTTCATCGATGCCTCGCTAATCGAATAGACGTTTGTCAGTTCGTGGTTCGTGAGGCCCAGGCGTACGAGCATGCAGAAGCGCACTTCCTTTTCGGTCAGCTGTGGATAGCTGTTCCGCAGGCGGGTGGAGAAGCCGTCGTAGGCCTCGTCGAGCACCAGCTCCAGGTCGGCCCAGTCATCGGCGGAAAGCGTGATGCGGCGGTCGGCACGTCGCTCCTCGTCCAGGCGCTTCATCAGGTCGATGCGGCTGAGCAGCTGCTTGCGTAGCAACGTTATCTGGCTCTGCTGCGATGCCTGCCGCTCCTGCTCGTAGCGCAGCTGGCGCCGGGCTGCGGTGATGCGTGTGCGATGGATGGTCAGGGCAGCCACTAGGCATGTGAGCAGCACCAGCAAGAGCAAGAAACCCACCCAGATATACATCGACGTGCGGTGGCGCAGGCGTTCCGTCTCCATCAGCATGCGCTCGCGCTCCTGCATCGTCTGCCGATAGATGGTCTCCAGGCAGTGGATGGCCGAGTCGGAGTAGAGGCGCGTGTAGCGCTGGTCGGCCTGTGTGCTGGCCATCCACATCAGCAGTCGATATGCCTGGTAACGTGTCACCTCCGTGCCCCTCATGGTTAGCGAGAGGGCCAGTCTCTCGGCACGCTCGAGCGAGTCGTTCCTCATGAATGCCTCGGCCAGCAGGAGTGTCTGCTCCTCGCTGCAGCGGGGTGTGGCTTCCCAGGCCAACTTGGCATAGGCCAGTGCCGTGGAGTGGCGTCCCTGTTCGAGGCAACGGCGTGCGGCGGCCCAGTAGGCCTCGGTCAGCTGTTCGGGCTGGTCGGCATCGTCCGGCTCCAGTCTTTCCCCTATGGGGAGTGGCACCTCCGCAAGCGCCGTATCGCCTCCTGGTGGCGGCATGCCGATGGTCGATGGCTGGCACCCTGCCTGCGACAGGACGACAGCCAGCAGCAACAACCACTGTGCCAGGCGAAGCATACCGTTCGGGTGCATTATTCGTTTAGTTTCCGACTGCAAAGTTACGGCCTTTCTGCGAGAGCAGCAAGGAAAAGGGGTAAGTTTTCTGCATCGTGCCCTCTTCCTCCTAATCCTCTTGTAATAAGGGAGAAAGCGCGATTCCCGCTTACTTTTCGGGGTAAGTTTCTGTATTTTGTCTGAGGTGGGGAATAGGGAAAATGGGTTCCGAGGACCGTTCCTGCCCTACGGGAGAGTTCTTTTTCCACCCTTAGAATGGTTGGGCAGGGGCGAGCAAGAAGCGGCGCTGATTTTCAGGGTCTCCCGCTCGACGCCTTTTGCGGCGCTTGACACCTCAAGAACCTCACCGCTCCACGGAGCACGTTCCATCGGCTTCCGGAGCACGCTCCTTGGACGGATGGAGCACGCTCCTCCAGGGCATGTTATTCAGTCCATGATATAATAACACACGCGCGGCAGGGAGATGGTTCCCTGCCGCGCGTGGATGATGGTTGCTCCGTGCGGTGTGTGGCTGCGGAGTGTGTCAGTGGTTCTCGGGAGCGTCGCGTCCTGTGAGCAGGTGTCCGTCGGGGGTCATGCCCTCGGCACTCACGCAGATTTGAGTCTTCTTGCTGTTGTTGTAGAACTCCACCTGAGCTTCGCCCTTGCTGTCGAGCTGGAGGCTGGGGTTCCAGTAGAGCGTGCGGCGATAGTCCTTCTGCTCGGGCAGGGGGTTCTTCGAATAGTCGGGCTGATAGAATACCTCGCCCACGGCATATCCGGGCAGGATGTAGCGTCGGTCTCGATATACGGGTCGCGGTCCGTCGTTGCCCTGGAACTGGCGCAGGTCGACGATTACCTCTGGCTGATTGTTTGCCTCGAAGTGTTTGTCCCCTTCGCGTCGCGGGCTGTAGTCGGTATAGATATACACCTTGTCCAGATTCTTGAGATGCTCGAACTTTGCGCGCTCGTTGGGGCTCCAGTTGGTCTGGTCGCTGTTGGCGATGCGCGAGTCGTAGCGCAGCTCGAAGTCGTAGTGGCGTTCCATGTTCATGTCGCCGATATAGGTGCGGGCTATCTGGTCGGCAAAGCGCGAGGGACCCACGAAGACTCCGTTTCCGATACCTGCGTCGGCCACTTCATTAAAGGCCTTATAGGCATCGATGACGAAGGCAGGCTTGCTGGCATCGAAGCGACTCATGCCGTTGCGGCGGGCTCCGATGGTCACCTGGTCCAGCGTGCGGGAACCGTCGTTGAGCCAGTCTTCGGCGAGTGCCGAGCCCTTGGGAGCCTGGGCCAGATTGCTCTGATAGAAGTTATAGGGCTTCACGAAGCGGGGGTAGATGGGGGAGAGCTTGACGTAGAACTCGGGGTAGTTCAGGTCTCCCTTCTCGTCCTCGTTGGGCATCACCCAGATTCTCTGGTCGGCTGTCTTGCCTTTCCACTTGGTGGAGTCGCTGGCCGCAAGGAAGAAATAGCAACCGTCGTAGAAGCGCGGGCTCTCGATTTTGAAGAGCCCTTTCTCGGTAGTGACGTCGCCCACGATGCCTTGGTCGGCACCGGGCTTGGTGAACTCGGCATGCACGACCACCTCGCGCTTCATGTTGCTCTTGCCGAAGAGGCGCATCTTGTCTGCTGTCTCTCCTGTCTGTGCCCGGGCGTTGCGGAAGTGGGCATCGGCATCGGCACGCATGCTGTTGATGGTGGTGACGGCGTCGTCCATCGTGTTCTGCCCCTCGGTGGTCTCGCTGTCCGAGTCCTCCGAATTGCCGGTCAGCGTGTAGCGGCTTGACTTGTCGGCCTTCTCTGCCTCTTTCTCTTCATCGGTCTTGGTGGCGTCGAGGCTCTGTGCCAGTCCGGCTTCGCGTATGGCATCCTCAGCCGCCTCGGCCTGGTAGGTGTTCACCTCGCCGCTCATCATCTGGGTCAGCTCGGGCATGAACTGCAGGGTGAAGGCTCCTGGGATGGCCATTGTGTACCAGTCGAATCGGCGCCAGCCCTGTATCATGAGCAGGAGGTCGAGTGCGCGGCGGTGTTCCTCGTCGTCGGCCTCGAAGTAGTAGCCGGGGTCTTCGACGAAGCCTCGAATCTGGCTGCTCAGGAGCATTTCGGTGTAGATATTACCGTTGTCGAAGGTGTATTCGGTGTGTGCTGCGTCTCTCACGGCCAGGCTGATGGTGCTTCCGGGTGCGCCCCCTTGTACGCCCATCTTGATGGCCGAGTATGGTTCGAAGGTCTCGGCCGTGCCGGTGAATGTCATCGGTGCCGTTTCCTGTTCGGCGTTACGGACGAAAAAGAGCCGGTCGGCATAGATGCATCCCTGGGCATTGAAGACGGTGGCCTGTACGACACCGTTGCGCAGGTTGGCAGCTTCGAGTGTCACGGTCTTGTCCGTAATCTTGCCCAGTTCCTGGAAGTCCTGGAGGACTCCCTGGCTGGTGACTGTCATTCCGAGTTCCTCGCCTGTAACGCGTCCGGCAGTCACGAGATGGATGTCCACTTTGCCGTCATGCTGGCTGACGTTCATCACGCATCCGTCGGGCTCCACGTCGGGCAGTTTCTGCTTGCCGGTGCCTTTCTTCCAGGTGAACTGGGCGGTATATTTTCCGTCGGCTGCGGGTGTGAACTCCACGCTGCCGCGTCCGCGCTGTTCGGTCTTGGCCTCGGCCACCTGATTGCCTGCTGCGTCGAGGACGGCGAGTGTGCCTTCGAGATGCATCCCTTCGTCGTCATTGGCCTCGAAGGCTACCCGGTTGGGTGTGCCTGCCACGAGGTGTCCGCCCTCGGGATAGAGGTTGAGCACGGCCTGGGGGGCGCTGTTGTCGGCCTTGAAGTGGCGTCGCAGTGGGCGCAGCGTCATGTTGTGTTCGTATTCGCCTGGTGTCTTCGGTTTGTCATAGACGGGGAAGACCCGGCTGTAGAGTTTCTCGTAGTCGCGATAGTATTCGCGTGCCATCTTCTTGTTGAAGAACCATCGCTCGGCATAGCGTGTGTGTGGGTGTTCATACTCGCCCCAGTTGAGCTGCCAGCGTGTGTAGGCCCGCAGTTCGTAGTAGCCTCCGTAGAGTGTGTCGGGGAGGCAGAATGAGCCGTCGCCCTGGCCTTTCTTCATCTCGAGTTGCTGTCGTTCGACGAGGTACCCGTCCTGATTGAGCAGCTCGACGTAGAGCAGTCCGCTGATGGCACTGGGGGCTCCGGTGTCGCTGCGACGTGTGTAGGCCTTGTAATAGAGCGTGTCGCCGAGGAAGTAGCAGGTGTTGTCCATGTGGATGAAGACCTGTTCCTGGGGGACGGATTTGCCGAACTTCTGCAGGCGGGCGGCCCATCCTTCGAGTGTGGTGGGCATTGCGGGGGTGTTCTGTGCTGTGGCGGGCAGCAAGGCTGCCAGGCAGAGGCAGAGGTAGAGGATTCGCTGTTTCATATCGTCGGGTGGTTTTATTTTGTATGATTTTCTTTTAGATACTGCAGGTAGTCGTCGTACTGGCGGATATAGTCGTCCTCGTCAAAAGGCAGGCTGGCCAGCACGAGGCAGACGGCACCCGAGGAGAAGTCTTCGAGTGTGCGCCATACGCCTGTCTCCACCAGAAGTGCCTCCCAGGGACGTTTCAGATGGTACGTCTCGCGCCGCTCTCCGTTGTCGAGAGTGATGCAGAAGGAGCCGCTGACGGCTACGAGAATCTCGCGGCACTGGCGGTGGGCATGTGCTCCGCGGCTCTCTCCGCCCGGCACGTCGGTGATCCAGTAGGTGCGTGCGATGGGGAAGGGTATGCCGCCCTGGCCGTCGGCCACCGTGAGGTTGCCGCGCGGGTCGTCATATTTTGGCAGAGCGATGATGCGCCCTAATGTTTTTTCGTGTGCCATTACCTTATTTATATATAGGGTTAGATTCCTTTTCGTCCTTTTCGTTTAAAGCAGGTTTCGCGAGAGGTATCTCACGGGGTACCATATCGCAGCCCATCCCACGGCGAGCACCGTGAGCAGGATGGCCAGGAGGTCTGTGAGATGTACGCTTACGGGATATGCCTCGACGATGAAGCTGCCCTCGACCGTTCCCATGGAGATGAGGCCAAAGGTCTGCTGTGCCCAGCATAGCGCTGTGCCCAGCACGATGCCGATGAGGGCACCGATGAGGGCGATGAGGCGTCCCTCGAACATGAAGATTCGGCGGATGAGTGCGTCGCTGGCTCCCATGCTGCGCAGGGTGCTTGCGTCGGCTCGCTTATCGATCATCAGCATCGAGAGCGAGCCGATGATGTTGAAGCTGGCCACGAGCAGGATAAAGGTCAGGAAGAGGTAGGAGATCAGTTTCTCGATGCGCATGATGCGGAAGACGTCTTCCTGCTGTTCGTAGCGGTCGGCCACCTGGAAGCGCGGCCCCAGCAGCTGCTTGACGACCTTCTTCCCTCGGCTGGTGGAGATGCCTTCGCGGAGGCGTATTTCCACGGAGGACACCCGGCCCTGCTGCTCGAAGAGGCGCTGGGCGAATCCGAGGCTCGTGAGGATGTACTGGGCGTCGTACTTCACCTGCTTCACCATGAAGACCACTCCCGGGCTCTGCAGTTCGTCGTGGTTGAAGGAACTGATCGGGTTGGCCATGTTCACTCGTTCGCCCTTGCGCGGGGCATATACCTGCAGCGGGTCGGGGAACGAAGCCGCGAGTCCCAGCCGGCTGGCCAGCTGGATGCCCAGGACACCATACTCGAGCGCATCGGCATGCAGGCAGAAGCTGCCGTCGCCGTAGAGGATGTCCTCCAGATGGGCTTGCTCGCTCACGTTGTCGTCCACACCCTTGATGGTGACCACCTGCTGTTGTCCGTTCTCGACTACGAGGGCCTGCCCCTCGAGTACTCGGGTGCAGACGTCCACCACGTCGCTCTCCTGCAGCCGCTGCAGTGCTTCGTCGTCGTCGGGGATCGTGCTGCCCTCGCAGAGTGTGACGCGCAGCTGTGGGTCGAAGGCGGTGAAGAGGTCGGCCACCAGTTCCTGGAAGCCATTGAAGACGCTCAGTGTGCAGACGAGCGCCATCGTGGCCACAGCCACGCCCACCACCGAGATGCCGCTGATGATGTTGATGGCATGGTGGCTCTTCTTGCTGAAGAGGTAGCGGCGGGCGATGAACAGTTCGCAGTTCATACTCTTTCTTTCTCTCTCTCTTAATTTATGCTGGGGTCTTGCGTTGATGAGCCGCTTAGTTCTTCAGCAGTTCGTCGATGTGCTGTGCATAGTCGAGCGAGTCGTCCACGAAGAACTTCAGCTCCGGGATGATGCGCAGCTGCTTGCCTACACGGGTGCCCAGCTCGTAGCGCACCTGTCGCTGGTTGGCGTTGATGTTGCCCACGATTTCCTCGGCCCTCTCGCTGGGGAAGACACTCAGATATACGCGGCACACACTGAGGTCGGGGCTGATGCGGCATACGCTGACACTCACCAGCACCCCTCGCATGGCGCTCGTCTGGCGCTGGAATATGTCGCTCAGTTCCTTCTGTATCAGTCGAGCTATTTTGTTTTGTCTTGTCGTTTCCATCTTGATTCTTTTTCGGATTATTCTTTTCTTGTCTCCCTCCCCCCCGTTCCGTAGTTCATGTTTCTTGGACAAGCCAGGCGGCCGCTCGACATCCCGTAGGGTGGCGCTTGCTACCACAGGGACGCAAGAAGCCGATTACTTCGCTCTAAAGGCGAAGTGTCAGAGCCGAGCGCATAGTGCATAGTTGGCTGACGCCGCTTCAGACACGATTATGCATCTTTAGTGCGAAGCACCCGGCTATGCTGAAAACTATGAACTGTGAACTCTGAACTAACCTCTTACTCCTCCTCGGCGAACATCGGGTCCCATGCCGGCAGCTTCACTGCCTTCTTCTCCAGCAGGCGTAGCACCTTGGGCGTGCAGTACTTGCGGTTCACCACCACGCGGAACATGTATTCGTCGAACCACTTGTCCGTCATGATGAGATAGCCCTTCATGCCGCTCTCTGCGCCCCAGCTGTTCTCCACCTTCCATTTGACGGGCTTCCCTTGCGCGTCCAGATCGACGGCCATCAGTGTCATGGCGTGGGTGGAGCCGCTGTCGAAGGTCTGTATGCGCTGCCGCTTCGTCATTCCGAACGTGGTGCCCAGCAGGCTCTCGTAGTCATAGCCCTGGATGTCCAGCATGCCGGTGGAGCGGTTGAGGAACTTGCCCACGTCGCACGAGAAATACATCTGTGCCGAGTCCTGCAGGCTCTTGATGGCCATGGGCTTCAGCTCCTCGATGTCCAGGTTGACATACTTCCAGTTGTGGCCCTCATAGACGTGGCGGTCATAGTCGATTTCGTACACCTGGTCGTAGGGGCGGCTGGGGTCGTTCATCAGCATGACATAGTCGGCATAGAGGTCTTCCTCGCCGCTGCACACCTCGCGGTAGAACTCCTGCGGTGTGTACTTCTTGGCTTCGGCCAGGGGCTTGCCCTCGCTCTTCGGTGCCCAGGTGAAGGTGGTGGGCGGCACTCCGTAGGCCATCACCAGCATGCGATAGACTGTCTTCAGCTGTTCCACCTTCATTTCCTGCAGCTCCCGCTCGCTGGCTCCGGCCTGTGCCTTCTCGCGCAGCAGGATGCCTGCCTCGCGCAGCTTGCGCTTCAGGTGGCCGCTGAATTCGCTCGTCTTGTTGCTGCTGTACGTCTCGGGCATCACGTCCTGCGGCACCAGTCCGTACTTGGCCACCAGGTCGGCCACGCCTGTATAGGTGCCTCCGTCGCTCAGCGGGTGCTGGAAGAGCCACGTCACCGTCTGCGAGTCGATGGCTTCCTTGCGGGTGTCGATGATGCCCTGCAGGAAGAGGTTGCTCTTCTCCAGCTGGTCGTAGAAGAAGAGGTACACCTGGCTGAAGAAGAAGTCCTTGATACCCAGTCGCCTCATGGCTCTGTTTCGCAAGACGTTCGTGCCCGTGAAGAGCCAGCATCGTCCGCTGCTCTGCTGATCGCTGATGCCCGTGTTCTTCACCTCCACGCTGAAGTGGGTGTCTGTCCTCTGGGCGTTTTCCTGATTGACGGCCATCTGCCCGATGCTGTTGTTGCTCAGTGCATTGCGCAGCGCTCGGTCTGTCGGCGTAGCCGCGTAGCCTCCCCTGAGAGCCTGCAGCACGTCGGGGGTGATGTCGGTCTGTCCCTGTGCGATGGCGCAGAACGAGAGTGCGATGGCGCAGAAAATGGTCTTTTTCATCGTCGTAAAATGTTATATTCCATGTATCATTTTGCAAATGTACATAAAAATCGCGAGATGCAAGCCCGTCCGACAAAGAAATCTCCTTTTCTTTATGGGAAAGCTCGGTACTCGGAGGGCTTGGATTTCTTTCGGAGTACTCGGATTATTCGGATTACTCGGATTACTCGGAGTACTCGAGTACTCGGATTACTCAGAGTATTCAGATTACTCCGAGTACTCTGACCGAGCTTTCAGCTCTTCGCTCTCAAATCCAATTATTCTCTGACGAGCTTGAAGTCGAGCTGCTTGCGGAAGAGGTCGGCGCGGGCCACCTGCACGCGGACGGGATCGCCCAGATTATAGGCATGGTGGGAGCGGCGGCCACGTAGGCAGTAGTTCTTCTCGTCGAAGACGTAGTAGTCGCCTACGAGGTCGCGCAGGGGTACGAAGCCCTCGCACTTGTTCTCGTCCACCTCGACGTAGAGTCCAAACTCGGTGACGCCGCTGATGGTGCCCTGGAAGGTCTGTCCCAGGCGCTCGCTCATGAACTCCACCTGCTTGTACTTGATGCTGGCGCGCTCGGCCTGCTGGGCCACCTGCTCCATGTCGGAGCACTGGTCGCAGAGGGCCTCGTACTTGTCCTGATTGGCGCTGCGTCCGCCCTCGGCATAGCGGGTGAGGAGGCGGTGAACCATGAGGTCGGGATAGCGGCGGATGGGGCTGGTGAAGTGGGTGTAGTAGTCGAAAGCCAGTCCGTAGTGGCCGATGTTGTGGGTGCTGTAGCGGGCCTTCATCATGGCGCGCAGGGTGACCATCTCCACGACGTTCTGCTCGCGGCGTCCGTGGACATCGGCGAGGAGGCGGTTCAGGTTCCGGCTGATTTCGGTGCGGTTGCCGGTGGTCTTCAGCTTGTGGCCGAACTTGGAGACGAAGGCCGAGAGGTTCAGGAGCTTCTGCGGGTCGGGATTGTCATGGATGCGATAGGGCAGCACCTTGGCCTTCTGTCCGCGCGGCACACGGCCGATACTCTCGGCCACGGTGCGATTGGCCAGCAGCATGAATTCCTCGATGAGCTTGTTGGCATCCTTGGCCACCTTGAAATAGACGCTCTCGGGATGTCCTGTCTCGTCGATTTCGAAGCGCACTTCCTGGCGGTCGAAGTCCACGGCTCCGGCAGCAAAGCGGCGTCGGCGCAGCTCTTTGGCCATGCGGTTCAGGATGATGAACTCCTGGGCAAAGTCCTCGGCGGGGCGGGCACCCTCGCTCCCCTCGGCAGGCAGGGGTCGGTCGCCGGGGCTGTCATAGTCCTCGGGGCTGGCCTCGTGGTGTGCCTCGAGCACGGCCTGAACCTCCTCGTAGGTGAAGCGTCGGTCGCTGCGGATGACGGTGTGGGCCAGATGCCAGTCCTTCACCTCGGCCTTGGCATTGAGGTGGAAGATGACGCTGTAGGTGAGCTTCTCCTCGTCGGGGCGCAGGGAGCAGATGTAGTTGCACAGCCGCTCGGGCAGCATGGGGATGGTGCGGTCCACGAGATAGACGCTCGTGCCGCGCTTGAGTGCTTCGCGGTCGATGATGCTGCCCTCGGCAACGTAGTGTGAGACGTCGGCGATGTGTACGCCCACCTCCCAGAGGTTCGTCTTCAGCTGGCGGATGCTCAGGGCATCGTCGAAGTCCTTGGCGTCGCGGGGGTCGATGGTGAAGGTGGTCACCTCGCGCATGTCTTCGCGGCGTGAGATTTCCTGACGGGTGATGCCCGGGTCGATGTGGTCTGCAGCCTGCTCCACCTGCTTAGGATATACGTAGGGGAGGCCGAATTCGGCCAGGATGGCATGCATCTCGGCATTGTTCTCGCCCGTACGGCCCAGGATGTCCACCACCTTGCCGATGGGGTTCTTGGCTCCTTCGGGCCACTCGACGATTTTCACCACAGCCTTGTCTCCCGAGTGTCCTTTCTTGAGATTGGCCTTGGGGATGAAGATGTCGTTGGCCAGCGTGCGGTCCTCGGTGAGCAGGTAGGCATAGTCCTTGTTCACCTGCAGGGTGCCGACGAACTGCTTGTCGGCCCGTTTCAGGATTTCCGTCACGGCAGCCTCGCGCACGTGGTTCTTCCTGCGGGCCAGCATCGTCACTCTCACCCGGTCGCCGTCCATGGCGTGCATGCTGTTGCGCTCGGCCACCAGCACGGGTTCCTCGCCGCCGTCGGGTTCGATGGTGTTCTTGCCGTTGGCCTTCCGGTGGAAGATGCCCTCCATCACCTGGGACGGCGCGTTCAGCGTATAGACGTTGCGCGGGTTCTCCTTGATATAGTCGTCCATCAGGAGCGACTCCAGCACGTCCATGCACACCATTTTCGTGGGATGGCTGGCCAGGTGGAGCCGACGGAAGATTTCCTTCAGGTCGAGCGCCTGTCCGGGATTCTCCTCGAAAAGTCCCGTCACCATCTGTTCCAGATCTCTCTTCTTGAGGCCGCGGCCTCCAATCTTCTTTTTTGCCATGTTTCCAGCAGTATTAAGGTTATTCCTTTGCAAAGGTACGAATAAGCGAGGAGAGTGCAAAATGAAATTGGAAGATTTTCTCTTTCTCGGGATGCTCAGGGTTTTCGGAGTACTCGGATTACTCGGAGTACTCGGAGTTTTTCGGAGTACTCGGAATACTCGGATTACTCGGAATACTCGGGAGTTTTTCGGAATACTCGGATTACTCGGAGTACTCGGAGTACTCAGAGTCTTCAGATTACTCAGAGTATTCAGAGTATTCAGATTACTCAGAGTACTCAGACCGAGCTTCAGCTCCCTAATCCCAAATCCAATAATCCAACATTCTCTAATATTTTTCTTTGTACTTTGAAGTTTTCTCCTTAACTTTGACCTCGCAAAGCGAATGAAACCCCTTGAAAGATGAAAATCATTGAGACAAAGATACAGGGAGCACTCGTGCTGGAGCCGCGCGTCTGGCGCGACAGCCGGGGATATTTCTTCGAGAGTTTCTCGGAGCGCGAGTTCTGCGCTGCCGTGGGCCGCGTGAACTTCGTGCAGGACAACGAGAGCATGAGCCAGCGCGGCGTGATACGCGGGCTGCACTATCAGCGTCCGCCTTTCGCCCAGGCCAAGCTGCTGCGCTGTGTGCGGGGAGCGGTGCTCGACGTGGCTGTGGACATCCGCCACGGCTCGCCTACCTTCGGCCAGTACGTGGCAGTGGAGCTGACTGAGGAGAACCACCGGCAGTTCTACATCGAACGCGGCTTCGCCCACGGTTTTGCCGTGCTGAGCGACGTGGCCGTCTTCCAGTACAAGTGCGACGAATATTACCATCCCGAGGCCGAGGCTGGCATCAGCATTGCCGACGCCTCGCTGGGCATCGACTGGCAGGTGCATCTCGAGGAGGCCATCCTCAGCGAGAAGGACATGCACCACCCGCTACTCTGCGACGCGCCCATCGACTTTGTATATAACGAACGGGAAGGAGGGAGCGTATGAACATCCTCGTCACCGGAGCCTGCGGACAGCTGGGGTGCATGATACGCAGCATCGCCCCAGGTAGCCGCCACCGCTTCATCTTTGCCGACATCGCGGAGGCCGAAGGGCTGGAGACCCTGCGCCTGGACGTCACGGACGAGGCTGCCCTGCGCCGAGTGGCGGAACAGGAGGCGGTGGAGGTCATCGTGAACTGTGCCGGATACACGAATGTGGACGGGGCTGAGAGCGAGCCCGAGCTGGCCGAACGGCTCAATGCGGCGGCACCCGCCCTGATGGCTCGCATCATGCAGGAGCGGGGCGGGCTGCTGATCCATCCGAGCACCGACTACGTCTTCGGCGGCGAGCCGCACTGCACGCCCTACGACGAGAGCCAGCCCTGCTCGCCGCTGGGTATCTATGGCATCAGCAAGCTCCACGGCGAGCAGGCCATACAGGCGGCGGGCGGAAACCACGTCATCCTGCGTACGGCATGGCTCTACAGCCCCTACGGGCGAAACTTCCTCCGGACGATGCTGCAGCTCACGGCACAGCGGCCTCGGCTGCAGGTGGTGTCCGACCAGACGGGGACGCCCACCTATGCCCTGGGCCTGGCGCAGACCATCCTCCATATCGTGGACGACTACGGGAAACACCCCTCCGGCCCCTATCCCCGCAGCGGCATCTATCACTATACGGACGAGGGAGTCTGCTCGTGGTACGACTTTGCCCAGATGATTGCCACGATGGCCGGCCACCGCCAGTGCGACATCTGCCCCTGCCATTCGGCCGACTATCCCAC
>Ga0310695_10009030_pt1 | contig 15183 bp, 18 predicted proteins | sample RumenRJG_04DNA_FD_203882 | JGI IMG/M metagenome (GOLD analysis project Ga0310695, IMG submission 203882) | Bovine rumen microbial communities from Lethbridge, Alberta, Canada - RJG_04 (v2) (version 2) | ecosystem: Host-associated > Mammals > Digestive system > Stomach > Rumen | place: Canada... | reverse complement strand
CCAGGCCTGTGGAGGCCGTGGTCTCACAGGCCACGCGGCCGTTGGGGTCCTGCTCCAGAATGGCGTCCAGCACCGCGTCGGAGATCTGGTCGCAGATCTTGTCGGGATGCCCCTCGGTAACGGATTCGGATGTGAAAAGATAGTGACTCATATGAATTCTCCTTGTGAATAGTATTAACGAAAGAAATCGGGGAGCGCTGCGCCCATCGGCGAAAGCAGGCAGCGAGGGTTTTTTTGTCGGATTGAAGGCCGGAAAACGCAGGCATACTTTGTGTATGTCAAGTTTTTCGGACAAAGAGCCGGCGGAAAAGACCCGCTGCGTGCCGAACGCGCATGGGCGCAGCGTTCCCCCAAAATAAAACGCGCCCCGTCTCCGACAGGGCGCGTAAAAGGTCTGCATCAAAGCCTCATCTTTCGTCTCACCGCCGGATTTGGCACCTTGCATAACGCAGGTTGCCGGGCTTCACAGGGCCGTTCCCTCCACCGCTCTTGATAAGGTGTTCAATTGTTACTCTGTGATTATAACAACATTTTTCCCTTTGTCAAGATTTTTTGTGAAAAGGCTTGACAAGGCTGTATATGCTGTATATATTGTTTATATACACAGTACGCGGGGTGAACACATGACGATCCTGATCAACAACAGAAGCGGCCAGCCGATCTATCAGCAGATCTACAGCCAGATCCGGCAGCAGATCCTCAGCGGCGCGCTGGCAGAGGATGCGGCGCTGCCCTCCATCCGGAGCCTGGCCAAGGATCTGCGCATCAGCGTCATCACCACCAAGCGGGCTTATGAGGACCTGGAAAAGGCCGGGCTCATCTACACCCTGCCCGGCAAGGGCAGTTTCGTGGCCGCCGGGGACCCGGCGCTGCTGCGGGAGGATGCCCTGCGGGAGATTGAGGAGCACATGCTGGCCATCCGGCGCCGGGCCGCGGGCTGCGGGCTGGGCCGGGAGGAGCTTCGGGAGATGTATGATCTGATATTGGAGGATGATGAAGTATGAACGCGTTTGAGCTCAAAGAGGTCAAAAAAAGCTATCCGGGCTTTGATCTCCATCTGGATCTGAGCCTGCCCCAGGGCTGCATCCTGGGGCTGATCGGCGAAAACGGCGCCGGGAAAAGCACCACCATCAAGCTGCTGCTGGGCATGACCCATGCGGACGCCGGCAGCATCGCCGTGCTGGACCGGGCCGTGGACGAGAGCTTCCCCCCGGTGCGGGAGGAGATCGGCGTGGTGCTGGATGAGCCCGCCTATCCCGACTGCCTGACGGCGAAGCAGGTGGGCGGCATCATGGCCGGGATCTTTCGGAACTGGGACGCAGTGGAATACGAGGCGCTGCTGCAGAAGCTGGACATCCCCACGGACAAGAAGTTCAAGGACTTCTCCCGGGGCATGAAGATGAAGCTGTCCATCGCGGTGGCCCTGGCCCACAAGGCGCGGCTGCTGGTACTGGATGAGCCCACCTCCGGTCTGGACCCGGTGGTCCGGGACGAGGTCGTGGAGCTGTTCAGTGAGTTCACCCGGGATGAGACCCATTCGGTGCTGATCTCCTCCCACATCGTCAGCGACCTGGAGAAGATCTGCGACTACGTGGCCTTCCTCCACAAGGGGCAGCTGCTGCTGTGCAAGGAGAAGGATAAGCTGCTGGAGGAATACGGGCTGGTCCTGTGCACAAAGGAACAGCTGGAGAGCCTGCCGGTCACGGCAGTGGCCGGGACCCAGGAGAGCCTCTTCGGCGTGACGGCGCTGATCCGCCGGGAGGCGGCGCCGGAGGGCCTGGCGGTGATCCCGGTGGGTCTGGAGGATCTGTTCGTGACCATGGTCAAGGGGGTGGAGAAATGAAAGGACTTCTGAAAAAAGATATGTACATGCTCTGGGCGTATTGCAAGATTGTCCTTGTGATCGTCGCGGTGTTTCTCGTAGTCTCCTTTATCGGCGGCGACAGTCTGTTTTTCATGCTGTACCCCGTCGTCTTCTGCGCCATACTGCCGGTCACGCTGCTGAGCTATGACGAGAGGTTCCGCTGGCACATCTACTGCGACGCCCTGCCCATCCCCCGCAGGACGCAGGTGACGGAGAAGTATCTGCTCACGCTGATCTTCGGCGCCGTCGCCTTTTTCCTGCTGGCTCTGGCCCATGGGATCCGGCTCCTGCCCGCGGGAAGGACCGACGACTTCCGGGTGCTGCTGTCCATGATGCTGCTGTTCGTCCTGGTCAGCCCCAGTCTGATCCTGCCCTTCATGTTCAAGCTGGGGCCGGAGAAGGGCCGGTTGGCCTATTTCATCATGTTCGGCCTGGTGCTAGTTGTGGTGGTCCTGCTCACCGGCAGGACAGTGGAGGATCTGCCGCAGGTCTCCGGCGGAGCAGGCATGCTGTTGGGGACGCTGGTCTTCGGCATCCTGGTCTTCGTCGGCTCCTGGCGGCTGGCCATCCGCTGGTACGAGAAGCGGGAGTTCTGAAATACAAAGTTTGCGGGAACGGTGTTTTTTCGCCGCTCCCGCTTTCCATTTTCTGCCGGGTGTGCTATACTTTTTTACAGATTCAAAAACATACAACAGGAGGCCCATCATGACCTATCAGGAAGTATTGGAAAATGCCCGCAAGACCATCAAAAACTGCAAGGCATGTCCCGAGTGCAACGGTCTGGCCTGCGGCGCCACCATGCCCGGCCCCGGCTCCAAGGGCGGCAACGCCCATGAGAACTGGAAGGCCTGGCGCAGGATCAAGCTGGAAATCGACACCTTCGCCCCCAATACGGCGGTAGATACCTCCATGACCCTGTTCGGCCGGGACTTCAATCTGCCCCTGCTGACCGGTCCCATCGGCACCATGCTGCAGTACAGCGACACGGACGTGACCGTGGACTTCAACGACGGCGTCATCCGGGCGGCGGCGGAGAGCGGCGTCATCGCCTGCTTCGGCGACGGGCTGGCTCCTCAGACGGTGCCCGGCGCCCTGGCGTCCATGGAGAAGCACGGCGCCGCGGTGATCCCGGTGCTCAACCCCCTGCCCAACGCCCACATCCTCGAGGAGATGGAGCGGATCGAAAAGGCCAGCGCCTTTGCTGTGGCCGTGGTAGTGGACAGCGCGGGTCTGGGCCACTGGAAGCGCATCTCCAAGGACGAGGGCCCCGGCTCCAAGACCGTCGAGGACCTGCAGCTGTTCAAGGCCGCCACCGCCAAGCCCTTCGTAGTCAAGGGCATCATGACCGCCAGGGCCGCCGAAAAGGCCGTCCGGGCTGGCGCCGACGCCATCATCGTCTCCAACCACGGCGGGCGGGTCCTGGCGGACGCCCCGGCCACCGCCGACGTGCTGCCCGAGATCGTCGGGGCCGTCAAAGGCCAGACCAAGATCATCGTGGACGGCGGCATCCGCAGCGGCGGGGACATGTTCAAGGCCCTGGCCCTGGGCGCCGACGCGGTGCTGATCTGCCGGCCCATCGCCGTCAGCTGGTTCGGCGGCGGCAGCGAGGGCGTGCGCTGCTACTTTGACAAGCTCCAGGCGGAGTTTGCCGAGGCCATGTATATGTGCGGCGCCCGGAAGCTGTGCGATATCAGCGCGGATATGATCCGGATCCAGAAGTAAAGCCCGGCAAAAGGAACGGATGGCAAAGTATGTTCTTTGCCATCCGTTCCTTTTGTTACCCCGACACCCGGCCGGCGATGTAGACCGTCTCCCGGCCCTCGCTGTCCGTCAGCAGGAAGCAGCGCAGCCGCCCGTCCAGATTATACACCGCGTCCACCCGGTACTGTTCATCCACATAGTCGCACAGCCGGTAGCTTCGGTCGTCCAGATACCGCAGGGTCCCCGCCGCGTCCTCCGGGTAAGCGGTCCACTGCTTCAGACCGTTGTCATCGGTGACGCCCCGCAGGAGCAGGCCCGTGGCCTCCGGCAGCAGCTCCGCCGGATCGACCAGCGGCGGCACCGGGTAGGCAACAGCCTCCAGACCGTTGAGCGCCGTGCTGTGCGGCGTCTCCCCGGCACTGTAATACAGCCGGTCCTGCCAGATCACCGGGGCAGCGGCGGCGTGCTCCGTCAGGGTGACGCTCGTCCCCTCCTCCGGCCAGTACAGGCGCAGACGCTCGTCGGCCCGGCTCTGGTAGAGGATCCGCTCCCCCATGGGCCAGGGATAGGCGCAACTCTCCTCCAGCAGCAGCGTCTCGCCGCTGCCGTCCGGTTCGGCGCTGTAGTAATACCCCTCCGGTCCGCAGTAGTACAGCAGCCCGTCCTGGATCAGCAGCCAGTCGCAGGGTCCCTCCCGGAGCACCTGGCGCTCACCGCTCTTCAGATCGAAGCACTCCAGCGCGTTGTCTGCTCTTTGGTTTACATAATATAATTTGTCCTCATACAGGCTCAGGAAAGCGGGCACACAATTCTCCGCCAGCACCGCATGGCGGCGCAGGCCCCCATCCAGGCTGTATTCCGCCAGCACCGGCAGGTATTCCCCGTCGTAGTCCAGGCAGTACAGCCGCTCCCCCGCCGCCAGCGCCCGGTTCACGGACATGTAGCGGAGCATGCGCAGGCTCTCCTCCCGGCTCAGCGAAGGCAGCGCCCGGTCCTGCAGGGCCTGCAGATTCTCGGCGGGCGGCAGGCTCTCCTCCTCCGCCTTGCCGCAGGCGCAGAGAGCCGCGAGGCAAAAGACAAGGCCCAGGATCAACAGCAGTTTCTTCATGACTCGGCTCCTTGCTTGAGATACAAGTATTCTATCACCGCTGCGGCGCACTTGGCAATAATGATTATTGGATGGCGAAACATCAAAGGGCTGCCGATGATCATTATTGCGCGCTGCCGAAAAGCGTGGTATGATAGCAGCAGTTACGGAAAGGATTTTTCCCGCTATGAAGAAAAACAAAAAACTTCTCACCATATTGCTGCTGGCGGCGATCCTGATCCTGCTGCTCATCAGTTGCAATCATAAACCGGCGGATGCCCCCGCCGCCACCGAAGTCCCCCAGCTGACCCTGGTCAGCAGCGCGCCGGACACTGCCCCACCGGCGCCCGAGGGCGGGGCCGAAGCGGAGCCGGAAGCGGCGCCCCCGATCGAGACTGAAGCGCCCCCGGCGGAGACGGCTGCCCCCCTTGTCCTGCCCGACGAGGACGGGATCTACACCACGAAAGAGGACGTGGCCCTGTATCTGCACAGCTACGGCCATCTGCCCTCCAACTTCATCACCAAGACCAAGGCCCGCGCCGCTGGCTGGGACGGCGGCTCCCTGGAGCGCGTCCTGCCGGGCATGTGCATCGGCGGGGGCGGCTTCGGCAACCTGGAGGGCCTGCTGCCCGACGCGCCGGGCCGCAGCTGGAAGGAGTGCGACATCAACACCCTGGGGAAAAATTCCCGGGGCGCGGAACGGCTGGTCTATTCCAACGACGGGCTGATCTATTACACCGGCGACCACTACGAGAGCTTCGAGCTTCTCTACGGCGAACCATGAGACTAAACGGCGCTTCCCCGACGGGACGCGCCGCTTTTCTCCTATCATATTCCATATATTTACAATTCGACAAAATTTGACATTCGCATCCACTTTAATCTGGAAAAATTTGTCGAGACTCCTTGTGTCATGGCGATATTTATCATATTATGTCAACAGATTTCCTTGTTTCTTCGACAGGATTCTGTTGTTGCATCTGTGTCGGCTGTGGTAAATTTATTGCACCATCACAGGTTTTTTGCTTTGAATGATACAGTATCGTCACGCACATCGCACTAAGGGGAGGAAAAATTATGGAAACCAAAACGCGCATACTGATCGCCGACGCAAACGCGGATTTCTGCAAGCTGCTCAACGACGTGATCTCCGAGGAACCGGACATGGAGACCGCCGGGATCGCCGGGGACGGGATCGAGGCTCTGGCCATGGCGGCGGAGCTTCTGCCCGACGTGGTCCTGATGGATCTGGTGCTGCCCAAGCTGGACGGGCTGGAGGTCCTGCGCCGCTTTCCCGAGACCGGGGCAGAGAGCCACATCCTTGTGCTGTCCGGCTTTTTCAACGCCAAGGTGGTCGCCGACTGCTCCGCGCTGGGCGCGGCTTATTTCATGCCCAAGCCCTGCGACACCGCCGCCCTGATGATCCGCATCCGGCAGCTGATGAACGACAGCGCCTCCAGGCATCCCGCCGAGGGCTTTGACTGCCGCGGCAGCGGCCCGGAGGGCAGCCGGGACGCCGACCTGGAGGCTGTGGTCACGGACATCATCCACGAGATCGGCGTGCCCGCCCACATCAAGGGCTATCAGTATCTGCGCGAGGCCATCATCCTCACCATCAACGACATGGACATGATCAACGCCGTCACCAAGGTGCTATACCCGGAGGTGGCCAGGAAGTTCAGCACTACGCCCAGCCGGGTGGAGCGGGCCATCCGCCACGCCATCGAGGTGGCCTGGGACCGGGGCGATATCGAGGTGCTGCAGAAGTTCTTCGGCTACACGGTGTCGAACATCAAGGGCAAGCCGACGAACAGCGAATTCATCGCCATGATCGCGGACAGCCTCACCCTGCGGCGCAAGCACGCGGCGGAACGGTGAAAAGTAAAGTCCGGTAATCGGATGCCCGGCGGATATTCACCCGGGCATTCGATCATTCTATGCATCTTTTTTATATTTGAAAAACTTTTGATTCCCATTTTATGACAGCCCGTGTTATACTGTCTAAGAAGATCCTCTCAAATAACAGTAGACGGGGGCGAACGCCATGATACGCATCTTTACCGACAGCACAACAGATATACCCCAGAGTGTGGTGGAACAATACGGCATCGTGGTCCTGCCCCTGTATGTGGTCATCGAAGGGCGGGAGTATCTTGACCGGGTGGAGATCGGTACCAAAGATGTGTACGCTTACATGCGTCAGAATATCGTGCCGAAAACCGCTCAGGTCAATTATGTGGATACGCAGGCCGCACTTCGGGAACACCTGGAAGCCGGAGAGGATATCATCTACATCGGCTTCTCGGCTAAAATGTCCGGCACCTATCAGCTGGTCGCCGGGATCATGAGCGAACTGCGGGAGGAATATTCCCTGCGCCGCCTCGAAGCTGTGGATTCCCGCGGGGGCTCCCTTGCCACCGGGATCATCACCATGCGCGCCGCTGAGGCTGCAGCCGGCGGAACCGCTTTTGACCGCCTTACCGCACGGATCCGCAGTATGATCGCAAATATAGAGCATGTCTTTGTCATCACCGATCTCAACTGGATGATCCGGGGCGGGCGTATCTCCAAAACCCTTGGGTATACCACGAATCTTTTGGGGCTCAAGCCCGTTCTCGACGTGGATGACGGGGAAATGGAGGTCATCCACATCGTCCGCGGTACAAAGCGCGCCATGCAAAAGGTCGCGGACATCGTGGCGGAGCGGGCGCGGGAATATCCGAATCAGGCCATCGGGATCACCCACGCCGACGATGTCGGCGCGGCGGAGAGCATGAAGGCCCTGATCAAGGCGCGGCTGCCGGACTGCTCCTTTGTTACGGAGATGATCGGCGCAGTGCTGGGCGTACACATCGGCATCGGCGGCGTCGGGGTATTCTTCCTGCGGAAGGACTGCTGAGCTCGGGCCCGGCAAACGCACTCCGAAACACACAAGTTCCTGCGCTTTTCAAAAGCCACAGGCCCGGCGGGGTATCCCCCGCCGGGCCTGTGGTTTATTCTGTTCCCTTTACGCCTGGGCTTCGGCCTGGGCGTTTTCCTCGCGCCAGGCGGCGAAGGCTTTCAGCTCCGGTTCGGAGAGCATGAAGGCCGCAGCCACCACCGCGACGTCGTCCACCTGTCCCAGCACGGGGATCTCGTCGTTGATAAGATCCTGCTTCTTCACCACGTAGACGAAGGCCGCCACCAGGGTGGCGATCACCTTGACGGACACGTTGGTGTACTTGCCGGTGATGTAGCCCTTGATCATGGCCACCATCTGGGGGATGTCCGCCAGTACGGAGCCCGCCACGGGGATGTCCTTCAGCTTCTCCTCCAGCTGCCGGAGCAGCGCGTCGATCTTGCTCGGATCCTTCAGCAGCTCCTGCGCCTCCGCGATGCCGTTCTCCAGCGCCTGTTTCGCCTGTTCCAAATCCACTGCCATTGCTTTATCCTCCTGTTTATAATATCTGAATTCATATGGGGCTTTGCCCCTGTTTACCCTAAAATGTTCCGCCGGGCCGCCTTGCAGGCCTCGATCAGCAGCACCGCGTCCATGTTGTAAGCCACGCTGTCATAGCCCATGGCGAAATCCGCCCGGGCGGCCTCCTCGGTACCGGCGTAGATCAGCGAGGGCTTCTTCGCCTCGGCGCACACCGCCTGGATGTGGCGCAGCGCCTCCTGAAACTCCGGCTTGTCGAACTGGCCGGGGATGCCCATGGCCGTGGACAGATCGTAGGGACCCACGAAGATGCCGTCGATGCCCTCGATAGCCACGATCTCCTCCAGATGCTCCAGGCAGCCCAGGGTCTCGCACTGGGGGATCAGCATGGACTCCCGGTTGGAAAGCTCGAAATAATGGGGCATGCCCCGGGTCGCGTAGTCCTCATACCAGAAGCCGCTGCCCGCGGAATTGGCCACGCCCCGCTGGCCCAGGGGCATATACTTGCCGCAGCTGACAATGGTCTCCGCTTCCGCCACGGTGTTGACGCAGGGGATGACCAGCCCCTGGGCGCCCACGTCCAGCAGCTTCAAAATCGCGCTGCGGGAGATCTCCTGCACCCGGGCGAAAGGCGTGATGTTATACAGCCGCGCCGCCCGGATGAAGTCCAGCGCCGCAAGCGGGTCGAAGGGCCCGTGCTCCGTGTCGATGATCAGATAGTCCATCCCGCCAAGGCCCAGGCATTCGGCGGATGTGGCGGTGCCCAGCTCCATGAAGATGCCCAGGGTCTTCTCCCCGGCGAGCATTTTTTCTCTTGTCAGATTTTTCATTCCTCATACCTCCGGGAAGTTTTTTTCATCTTAACACAAAGGCGGGTCGCTTTCAAGCGCTTCTCTCCGCCCCTAAAAAAAGCCGCCCTGGACGGATGGACTGCTTTTCCCGGTCACAGCCGCCGCTTCAACAATTGGTCCCACTTGCTTATAATGTCGCTCAGGTACCCCTCCATGTATATGGAATCGGAAAACTCCTGCGCAGTATAGTCTTCCGCACGCTTCAACGTTCCGCTCTCGGCCCGGACCCGGACCTCTTGAACATAACAGGCCAGCTCGCGCCGATACGACTCTGCCTCCTCCGCGGAAAAATGGCGGGCCCTCGCTGCCTTTTCCGCCATTCGGAAGCTGCAGGGCAACAGGTAAAGGATCGTAACATCGTCCAGATGGTCGGCCCGGAGAGGATAATAGAGGCAGGCTTCCCACGCCTCTTTGTGCCTGGCGCGGCTCAGCAGATCCGCCGCTGCCGAATAGACGCGGAGTGCCTCTCTGCCCCGCATGTTTCCTTCCATGAAGCGGGAGAAAAGTTCTTCTGTCCATTTGTCTTCCGTTTCCTTTGAAATATGATACTTATCATATTCCCACCCGACACCGTCATGATCCATATAAAAACGGTTCCCATGGTATTGATAAAACAGCTCTTTTGCCCGTTCCATCATAGTTCCCTCGTAAAACTCATTTTGCCGAACCGCGCATAGAAGGATTCCTTCTTGCTGCAATTCCTTCCGCGCAGCCCGATAATACGGTATTGATTATACACTGAATCTGATGGATGTTCAACAAGGGCACCCGGTCTGCCAGACCTTCTGCTTCCGTCCCATTCTCCGGATGCCCAAATCAGTTTGTCTTTCAGCCTGTCGTAAAAAAGCCGCCCGAAGGCGGCTTTTTTACGTGGCTCCCGAGCCGGCTGCTCAGTACACCTTGCGGACCTGCGCAGGGTCCACGCCATACTGGCGGCAAAATTCATCCAGGTCCTCCGGAGAGCGCAGGAACATCACCTCGTGCAGCTTGCCGGTGCTGCGGCTACGCATGCAGGCCACCTGCTCGCCGGTGCAGATGCTGCAGCGGATCACCGGCTCATACTCCGCCGCCGGGAAGTCCGGGAGAGGCGGCGTCTCCCTGGTTTTTTTGAACAGCCCCATCTCAACGCCCCGCGCTCAGCCGCTCGCCCACGGCCATCATACCCTTGATGCACAGGGTGCTGACCACGCCCAGCAGGGCCAGGGCCAGCATCGCTTCTCTTTTTTTCAACATCGTTTTGCCTTCCTTTCTACTATTAAAAATAAGCTACTGCTTCTCCTGCACCGTAGAAACCGTCAAAGTGCTTTTTAGATAGGAGCGCATGTTGTCGAACATCTCCAGCTCCAGGACCAGGCTCTGCTCCGTGCGCTTCATGACCTCGCTGGAGATGGTGTACTCCCCCGGCTCCGTCAGCGGCGACGGCGCGTAGAAGGTGCCGTTGTCGAAGTTCACCGCCCTGCCCAGCAGATCGTAGGCGTGCCACGCCGCGGCGGAGCATATCAGGTTCACGTAGGTGCTGCGGTTGGTGTCGCCCCTGGAGGCCTTGATCTGGGCGGTGTAAAAGCGGCTCTCCGCCCCGGGCTCGTCGGAGTTCAGCTGCAGGACGCTGTCGTCGTAGCGCTCGAACTGCCGGTAGGTCTGGTTGTATTGATAGTAGCGCACCACGTCGCCCAGGCTGATGAAGCCGCTCATGCCGTCCCTGCTGGTGACCGCAGCGAACTGCCGCCGGCTTTTGATCAGCCGGTCCGCCAGCTCGTCCATGCCCAGCTCCTCATCCACGACGCCCTCCGCCTCCGGCTCATCCATGATCTCCGACATGCGGATGCCCTGGGGCACGGCCATGGCGGTCATGGTGTCCACCGAGCCGCAGATCTTCAAGCTGTCGTCCACCACGGCAACGCTGGAGCTGTCGTAATAGATATCGGAATACAGCCGGTGCCACTCGGTCACCATGTCGTCGTGGTACAGGTAGCGGGGCAGCTGCATCCAGTCCCGGACCGTGGTCATCTCCCGCTTGGGCAGGCCCTCCGGCATACGCCGGTTGAGCATGCCTATCAGGGTGACACTGTCCTGCTCCGAGGCGAAGACGCTCAGCCCCAGCCGCTCCGCGGTCTCCAGCAGGCCCTCCAGCATCTCCGCGCCTCCGGTCAGAAGGATGTCCACCCCCGCCTCCACCGCCACGCCGTGGAGCTCCGGCCGGTCGCCCATCAGGCAAAGCACCGTGCCGCTGCAGCGCCGGATCGTATCCAGCAGATGCGCCGCGTTCCCGTCGGCCACCACCAGGCTGGGCAGGGGCTTGCGGGCTGCTGCCTCCGTCCCGCAGAGGCACACCGCGCCCACGCTCCTGGCCGCTTCGGCCAGGGTGGTGTCGCCATGCTCGGTGACGCCCCGGATGTTGATGCGCACCGTCCCGGCCTTGGGCCGGGTGATGACCAGTCCCTGGGCCTCCGCCGCCTTGATGCTCTTATAGGCGGTGCCCTCGCTGACGCCCAGTTCCTGGGCCAGGCCGCGCACGGAGACCTTGTCTCCGGGCTCCAATCGTGCGATATGCTCGACCACACGTTCGATCTTACTGGCCAGTTTGACTCCCTCCATTTCGGATACGGTGTTCCTTTTCGCGTTCTATGGAAGTATATTACATCTTTTTCATGTTTTGTGCAAGTTGTCTTTTGTAAATTTTATATAACAGTTTCGGGATTTTTACATTATGTCAACGAAATATCGAGGGGTTTTTCTTGCCTCTGTTATATAACATTTGTCCCAAAATATACCTGTTTGGGCAATAGTATAAAATTTTTTGAATTCCTGTTGTGCAAGATTGACTAATAATAGTCAAATGTGCTATTATTTCCACAGTAGAAGGCGGAATTTGGGTTCGCGCATTTTTTCTGCGAAATGCGGTGTTTTCCCGGGTTTTGTCTCTACAAAATCACATTGGCTGTAAGTTTTCTATGCAGCACAAAAATTTTGGAGGTATAGGTATGGATTTCAAACTGACTGAGCAACAGGAAATGATTCGTGACATGGTTCGCGAATTCGCAGAAGCCGAGATCAAACCCCTGGCCAAGGAAGTCGACGAGAAGCACATGTTCCCCGTCGAGACCGTAAAGAAGATGCAGGAAATGGGCCTGTTTGGCCTGGCTTATCCCGAAGAGTACGGCGGCAGCGGCGCCGGTCAGGTTGCCTACATGCTGGCTGTTGAAGAGATCGCCAAGGTCTGCGGCACCACTTCCGTCATCCTGTCCGCCAGCGAATCCCTCGCTTCCTGGCCCATCTACAAGTTCGGCACCGAGGAGCAGAAGCAGAAATGGCTCGTTCCCCAGTGCAAGGGCGAGAAGCTGGGCGCCTTCGCTCTGACTGAGCCCGCCGCCGGCACCGACGCTGCCATGCAGAAGTCCCGCGCTGTTCTGTCCGAGGATGGCACCTACTACACCGTCAACGGCAGCAAGATCTTCATCACCAACGCCGAGTATGCTGACTACTTCATCATCTTCGTCATGACCAACCCCGAGCTGGGCACCAAGGGCATCACCGCTTTCGTCATTGACAAGGACATCGAAGGCCTGACCATTTCCAAGCCCTGCAACAAGATGGGCATCTGCGGCTCCTCCACCTGCGAGCTGTACTTCGACAACATGAAGGTTCCCGTGGAGAACCGTCTGGGTGCCGAAGGCAAGGGCTTTGGCATCGCCATGATGACCCTGGACGGCGGCCGTATCGGCATCGCTGCTCAGGCCACCGGCATTGCTCTGGGCGCCATTGAAGAGACTGTCAAGTATGTCAACGAGCGTGTCCAGTTCGGTAAGCCCCTGTCCAAGTTCCAGAACACCCAGTTCACCCTGGCTGACATGCAGACCCGTGCCGACGCCGCTCACCTGCTGATGCTGCGCGCCGCCTGGGCCGAAGAAGTAGGCGCGCCCTACACCCAGTTTGCCGCTCGCGCCAAGCTGTTCGCTGCTGAGACCGCTTCCTATGTCACCAACCGCGCTGTCCAGCTGTTCGGCGGCTATGGCTACACCAAGGACTTCCCGGTGGAGCGCATGATGCGCGACGCCAAGATCACCGAGATCTACGAGGGCACCAGCGAAGTGCAGCGTATGGTCATCTCCGGCTCCGTCCTGGCCGGCAAGGGCTGATATCACAGTCGGCATAAAAATCTTCAATTCGTAGGGAGTATAGAATGAAAATACTCGTATTTGTCAAGCAGGTTCCGGATACGGACGACGTACAGCTCGATCCGAAAACCGGCAACCTGAAGCGTGAAGGCGTACAGAGCATGCTCAACCCCAACGACGCCAATGCCGTGGAGTGCGCCCTGCAGCTGAAGGAAAAGTTCGGCGGCACCGTGTGCGCCATCAGCATGGGACCCCCTCAGGCTTCCCGTACGCTGAAGACGGTTCTGGGCATGGGCTGCGACGAGGCCTATCTGCTGAGCGACCGTGCTTTCGGCGGCGCCGACACCCTGGCTACCTCCTACACGCTGTCCAAGGCCGCCGAGAAGATCGGCGACTATGACCTGCTGCTGTGCGGCCGCCTCGCCACCGACGGTGACACCGCCCAGACCGGTCCGGCCCTGGCCGCCTGGCTGGGCCTGCCCCAGATCACCCTGGCCTCCTCCCTCGCGGTCGAAGACGGCTGGGTCATCTGCGACAGAAAGCTGGGCGACATGCGTCAGCGCGTCAAGGCCAAGCTGCCCGCCGTGGTCACCGTTACCGGCGATCTGAACAAGCCCCGTTACGCCACTGCCATGGGCCTCATGAAGGCCGGCAAGAAGCCCTTCTTCACCTGGGATGCCGCCGCTATGGAAGCCGACACCAGCAAGACGGGTATGCCGGGCTCTCCGTCCTCCACGAAGGGCGTCTTCGAGCCCGAGAAGCGCACCACCGACACCAAGTACCTCAGCGGCGAGATGGTCGACATCGTCAAAGAGCTGGTCGACTCCCTCGAAGCCGAGCATCTGCTTTAAAGGAGGCGAACACACATGGCGAAAGAAGATTACAAGGGCATATGGGTGTTTGCCGAGCAGGAGCACGGCGTGATCGAGCCCACCGTGTTTGAGCTGCTTGGAAAAGCGCAGGACCTGCAGGCCCACAACAAGGAAGAGATCGTTGCCGTCCTGATGGGCAATGACGTGGACGCTCTGGCACCCGAACTGATCGCCCGCGGCGCCAACAAGGTCATCGTGGTCAACGATCCGGCTCTGGCCGAGTACAGTGCGAGACCCTACCAGGCCGCTCTGACTCAGCTGGTCGAGAAGTACAAGCCCTCCATCCTGCTCTACGGCGCCACGCCTCTGGGCCGTGATCTGGCTCCCCGCCTCATGATCACCCTGGACACCGGCCTGACCGCCGACGCGATCGATCTGGGCTACGACGAGGACGATGTGTTCTACCAGACCACTCCCGCCTACGGCGGCAAGATCCTGGCCCACATCGTTATCCTTGAGAAGCGTCCCCAGATGGCGACCGTTCACTGCAAGATGTTCGCTCCTCTGGAGGCTGATCCCGCCCGCACCGGCGAGATCGTCAAGGAGACCGTTCAGGTCGAAGCCGATCCCGACTACCAGGTCGTGGAGTTCGTGCCCGATGAGAACGTAGAAGTCAACATTGCCGCCTCTGACGTGATCGTGGCCGGCGGCCGCGGCATCAAGAGCGAGGACGACCTGAAGAAGCTCCAGGAGCTCGCCGATCTGTTCGGCGGCCAGGTGGGTGTCTCCCGTCCTCTGGTGGACAACGGCTGGATGCCGCACAGCAGACAGATCGGCCAGTCCGGCGTCACCGTTACGCCGCGTCTGATGCTGAACCTGGCTGTCTCCGGGTCTGTCCAGTACACGCTGGGCATGCAGAAGGCCGGCTGCATCGTGGCTGTCAACACCAGCGCCGACGCTCCCATCTTTGACTTCGCGCACTACGGCATCGTAGGCGACTATAAGCAGTTCGTTCCCGCTCTGATCGAGGAGCTCAAGAACCGGAAGGCTTAAAGCAGCTCGTCCGGCAGCAAACCAATCCCCGCCCGGCGCTGAGGTCAGCGCCCCAGCGCCGGGTGTGATCCCACTTTTTCGGAACCTGCAGGCAGCTGCGTTTGTTATGGGCGCGCTTGCCAGTTATTTAACTATCAAAATAATGAAAGGCAGAAAACTATGAAAGAGTACAAATTTTTCCTGATTGACATCGAAGACCATGTAGCTCTCGTAACCATCAACAATCCCAAGGCCCTGAACGCTCTGAGCTCCCCCGTCGTTCTGGAAATGATCGACGTGATG